>WNFB01000295.1_pt1 | contig 37360 bp, 33 predicted proteins | sample 5400501 | NCBI WGS metagenome assembly WNFB01 (sample SAMN13153341, study PRJNA577476) | soil metagenome | isolation source: 200 cm saprolite under Douglas fir tree site 2 hole 1 | place: USA:California | collected 2015-04-18
GGCTTTATCCTGCATTATTACGCGCCTCCATCGAGCAACGGTTTGCAAGGCCAGGTCCAGCAACTCACGCAAGATGTTCAGCAACTGAGACAGGAGCAGGGAATGCCTGCCATGGTGCTGAACCGGTATCGCAATTCCATCTGCTACATCCACGGTGTCTATCAAGTCGGATTCCCCACTCACCAGGCTTCGCTTCGGGCTCGCATTTCCGCCACCGGATTCGTCGTGGCTGATGGGTTCTTAGCTACGAATCGTCATGTCGCGGAGCCATGGTATGGCGATCCTGAAGCCGATGCTCTGATTCGTCGCGGAGCAACTCCCAAACTCGAACAATTGCTGGCGTTCTTTCCCGGCCTGCCCGCATCGGTGGTCGTTACGCCTACCGTGGTTTCCGCCAAGGGCGATCTCGCGATTCTGCGCATAGAGTCCTCGCCCGCAATCCACCAACTCGCGCCGCTTCCTCTGGCGAATGGGCCTGTGCCTCCAGGAGATCTCGTGACCGTAATTGGTTATCCAATGGGAATTGCTGGAATGATCGCGAAGGCACCCCCGTCGGTCTACGAGCGCTTGGCTTATCGGCACGATGACGTTGCCGCCGCCAATGAACTCGCGGCGCTCTCGCTGATTCGTCCTTCAGCTACCTACGGGCATCTCGGCGACGTTGTCGGCGACAAATTGGTTTACGACGCGCCCACAGCGCACGGGGGTAGCGGTGGTCCCGTGTTTAATGCTCGCGGTGAAGTGATTGGAATCAACTCGGCGTATCTCGACGGCTTCTCCGGCGGGACCCTCGGCGTCTCGGCAGATGCGCTTCGACCTTTGATCGCGGCCGCGCAGAAAAAGCGCCGCCCCGCAGAGCACCCCGCTACGCCAGCAGGTGTCGCTAGCGCGGCTGGACATCAAACCATAGATGGCAATCAGAACTAGTCTTTGTTGGCGGGAGTTGAGCCGTGTGCGCTTTTTTGCCTGTCCTGACCACCCAACATGTACCTACTCTGTTCTCTTCTTCTTCCCGGCTGGCGTGTCGGACTTTCCCCCGAAGCCTCCGCTTGCCTGCATGGCACGCTTCAGCGCCGCCACCAACATCGGCCCCGCGTTGCGCAGCTCGGACTTATGATGCAGGGACATCTCCCTGAGCACCTTTTCTCCTTTAGGTGTGAAGGAGATCAATACCTCCCGGTGGTCCTCTCCTCGCCGCTGACGCCGCACATAACCGCCATTCGCCAGCCGGTTCACCAGCTCGACCGTGCTGTGGTGCTGGATCTGCAGCCGCTCCGCTAATTCCCCGATCCGCGGACGCGTATCTTTCGGGAGCCCTTTGAGTGCCAGCAGTAGTTGATGTTGGCGCGGTTCCAGACCGGCGGTTCGTGATGCCTGCTCGCTGAAGTGCAGGAAACGGCGGATCTGATACCGCAGTTCTGCCAGTGCTTCATAGTCAGCCAGCCTGAGTGACTTTTTCATGGGCAAATTGTACGGTATCAAGAATAAAATCCACATTTGTATCGTATAACGATATATGAGCTTCTGGCGGCAATTTCTGCCCTCTGCCGCCGCTCCGAATTTCCATCGAATGGGCTTCCGAGACAGATGACTGGCAACGCGAGCTAACCTCCTTTAGAATCCCTAGTCCCACATTTCACAGAGATCGGAGAGTAATTCGCCTTGATCCCACGCTACACGCGCCCGGAGATGGGACGCATCTGGAGCGATGAAAACCGGTTCCGTACCTGGCTCGCGGTGGAGGTCGCCGCGACCGAAACTCTGGCGAAAGCCGGAATGGTGCCGAAGGCGGCTGCCCGGGCGATCCGTGAGCGTGCCGATTTCAAGGTCGACCGCATTCACCAGATCGAAGCCGAGGTGCGCCATGACGTCATTGCCTTCACCACCGCGGTGGCCGAAATCGTCGGACCGGATGCGCGCTGGTTTCACTACGGCCTGACCTCGAACGATGTGGTCGATACGGCGCAGGCTTTGCTGATTGCTCAGGCCTCAGCCATCATCGCCGAAGACCTGAACCGCCTCTCCGCAGTGCTGGAGCGACGCGCCTGGGAATTCAAGGACACCCCGATGGTGGGCCGCACGCACGGCATCCATGCTGAGCCCATTACCTTCGGATTCAAGCTGGCCAACTGGTACTCCGAGGTGCAGCGCGATATTGCGCGTTTCCAGTCCGCCGCTGAAGACATGCGCGTGGGCAAGTTCTCGGGCGCAGTCGGCACATTCGCCCATCTCACCCCGGAGCTGGAAGAGAAAATCTGCGCACGGTTGGGACTGAAAGCCGCAGCGGTTTCCTCCCAAGTCATCCAGCGCGACCGGCATGCTCACTACCTGGCAACACTCGCGGTGATCGCTTGCACTCTCGACAAGATCGCCACCGAGATCCGCCACTTGCAGCGCACCGAAGTCCGCGAAGCGGAAGAATTCTTCAGCGACAAACAGAAAGGCTCCTCCGCCATGCCACACAAACGCAATCCGGTGACCTGTGAGCAGATCAGCGGACTGGCGCGTGTGGTGCGGTCCAATGCACAGGCGGGTTTCGAGAACGTCGCTCTATGGCATGAGCGTGACATCTCGCATTCTTCAGTGGAACGGATTATTCTGCCGGATTCCACGACCCTCGTGGATTACTTGCTTAGTAAGACAGCGAGCCTGATCGATACCATGTTCGTCTATCCCGAGCGGATGATGGCCAATCTCGACAGCACGCGTGGTCTGGTCTTCAGTGGACAACTGCTGCTGGATTTGGTGGAACACGGAGTTTCGCGCGAAGACGCTTACCGCATGGTCCAGCATCACGCGATGCGCGCTTGGAAAGAAGGTCGCGACTTCCGGCAATTGGTGATGAACGATAAGGAGATCACCAACCGTGTACCGCGCCAGCAGATCGAGCACGCATTTGATCTGAAGCGACAGTTGCGCAACATCGACAAGATTTTCACGCGTGTCTTCGGTGATAGGGGGCCTAGATCAGCGAAGCAGCGGAAGCCTAGGAAGCGCGCCCGTGCACGGACCACGTAGGGACAGACGCCCGTGCACAGGCTCTGCAGGGACAGACATGCACAGGCTACGTGGGGACAAACGCCCGTGCACGGATTACGTGGGGACAAACGCCCTTTGCAAAGGCCATGTAGGGACAGACGCCCTCGTCTGTCCGGCCGAGCAAAGCTCGGCTAGAAACCGGCAGGGGTCGTGCGTTTCGCATCACCTCCCCCCTCGCCCACGTTTATCATGTGCAACGCGCCTCGGAGGCCCGTCATGCTCGAATTCGAATCCGTCCGCATGCAGTTTCCCGCCGATGCCAACCTCATCCTCGGCCAATCGCATTTCATCAAGACTGTCGAAGACCTCTACGAAGCCGTTGTGGGCACGGTTCCGCAAGCCAAGTTCGGGCTTGCCTTCAACGAGAGTTCCGGGCCTTGCCTGATCCGCGCGGAAGGAAACGATGACGAACTGCGTAACGCTGCCGTCCGCAACGCGCAAGCGCTGGGAGCTGGACACGTGTTCGTGCTGATCCTCCGCGACGCTTATCCCATCAACCTCTTGAACGTCGTGCAGAATATTCCGGAGGTCTGCTCTATTTTTTGCGCCACTGCAAATCCCGTCGAGGTCGTTGTCGCCAAGAGCGACCAGGGACGCGGCGTTATGGGTGTAATCGATGGCAGCGCGCCCAAGGGAGTCGAAACTCCTGCCGACGTCACCGCGCGCAAAGAGTTTCTACGCAAGATTGGATACAAGCGATAGCAGCGTTCGTCGAATTACAAACTCTGGCTGCACTTAAACGCGCTGGGCCCTTTTTCTTCTTCTCCAGCGAGGGATCAGCCGCCGCCAGCCGATTCCTCCAGTAAGCGCGTAAGTCCTTATCCCACTGATACTTAAATATCCACGTTGCATCAACCGCAACCCTTGCATCTTGCGCCCCTCTACCCGCATCCAATAATTAACTAACTGGTTAATCAACAGGACTGGTCAATCGAGTATGAAGAACCCATTGGGAATTTTCGCTTCGTTTCTGTCGGTGGCTGTGCTGAGTGTCGGCCTCATGGCGCAACCCGCCAGTGCGGCGCGGTACGACAGCGCCATCCAGCAGAAGGTTACGCAAGAACTGCAGGACAAAAAAGAATTTCGCGGCGTGCAGTCCAGTGTGGAAGACGGCATTGTGACCTTGAGCGGCACTGTCGACCTGTATCAGCGAAAGCTCGACGCTGCTAAGAAGGTTGGCAAAACAAAAGACGTGCAGGGCGTACGCAACCTCATCGAGGTCGCCGGCCCGAGCATCGCCGACCAGCAGCTAGAGCAGAAGCTGGTGGACAAGCTCTACTACGAACGCGTGGGCTACTACGACAACGCATTCAATTACTTCACTCTCACAGTGAAAGATGGGGTTGTGACCGTCGGCGGCGAAACCTACAGCGATGTCGGACGCGACACCGCGCTGGGGGAAATTCAGCGCACGCCTGGAGTGAAGGACGTCGTGAACGATATCACGGTATCGCCGGCTTCGCTGTTCGATGACGAGCTGCGCGTCCGTGCGGCACGGGCGATTTACCGCGATTCCGCACTGGGCAAGTACGCGATTGATCCGGCGCGGCCCATCCGCATCATCGTCCATAACGGCAACATCAGCCTGTACGGCACGGTGGATAGCGCTATGGACAAGCAGATCGCCGGCATGCGGGTTAGCTCAGTACCCGGCGCGTTCAGCGTGAAAAACAACCTGGTCATAGACGGTCAGTCGAATACTGGCATGTAACACTGTACGTGTGCGACAGAGTGAGCACGATGTCTCCACTCTCTCCGCTCGAGGCACGGCGCAACAGACTGCGGAAAAACTGGCGCATGCGTGCAGCAATCGTGGAAGAGCGGCCCTTCAGGGCCGCGAAAGCTGTTCCGAATCAGTGTCGGCTTTAGCCGCGGTGGCAACGATTTGTGGCGCAGGCGCGTTTTGCCGCAGCCTCGCAAGCCGTGCCTATTTTTTCCCCGCACTTTCGGACAAGGGTCTCGCTTTGAAGTGCAGCCCACGCTTAACAGGCTACGCGCTCGGAAGCGGCCTCAGCGGGCTTCTATCAAATATGCAGTTTTCCCAGCTACTAGCTTCGCGCACTCCGCCTTGGCTTGTTTCAGGAGGGGGATGTCGGGGTCGGCGTCTTTCCAGAGAGCAAGGAAGTCTTGGTAAGCTTCGCGACTCTTGGACTTGTCGCCGAGAGCGGCGTAAGCCCGAGCTTGGCCCAACCGGGCGAGAGAGATGATCGGGTCGGCAGGAAAGTAGGAGTACAGCTTGCGGAGACGCTCGAAATCTTGGAGACCTTGCTGTATTTGTCCGGCGCGCAGGTAAGCAGTGGCGCGGGTATAGAAAGTCAGAGTGTCGGTGCCGGTGTAGGAATCCACGGCGCGGAGCAGTTCGACGGCGTGGGCTGCGTTGCCGTGATTGAGTTCGAGCTGGGCCTGAACAAGTGGACCGTAGAGCTTCTGCTGGAACGTGTCATCCGGGCGCTCACGAAACAGCTCCTGGTTCAGAAAGCGAGCTTGTGCTTCCATCCCGGCCAAGGCGTAAGCCATGGCAGCCTGGCTCCGGGTGACGAACGACTTGGTGATAGACAAGGAAGCCGTTGCGGTTTGCGCCGCCTGGGTGCGGTTTTGACAAATTCCTTCGAGCACAGCGGCTTCGGACATCCAGCCGGATGCAGTCTCTTTCAGTTCAGCGCGCAGCGCCGCATCTTTGGCATTAATATAATGCTCCCTTGACTGTCGTAACTGTCCGCGTGAGGCCGCCAGGCGTGCATCTTGCCAGGCAAGGAAGATCCGTCCTTGCGAGTGGGCTTGAAGCTGTGTGCGGGCCTGCTGCGCAGTGGACTGGTCACCCTGTGCCAATGCCACAAGCAGCAGTTGAAATGGCAAGGCCCAACCTCCCGGACCGTGGCGTAACCCAGACTGAGCAGTGGTTTTCGCCTCGTCCAGACGGTCGAGTCCGCGATAGGCCTCGATGACACGACTGTAGCTTAGTGGCTCCTCGGAACTGAGCCTAAGCTGTTCCTGGGCAAGCGCCAATGCCTTCTCGAACTGGCCGAGGCTCTCGGATATCCCCACGAGATTGTCGAGAGCAAAGAGATCGCGGGGATAAGTTTGGTGATACAGCTCCCATGTGCTTATTGCTTTTTCCAATTGCCCGGCGAAGTCATAATAATGGGCTTCAATATAGAGACGCTCGCGCTCGCTGGCCCGCTCGCGACGGTCCATCGCCTGCTTCGAGTAGCGGCCAGCGATTTCAAGCTGATTCAAGTTGGCGTAAACGGTCCCAAGCCGACCGTAGGCGAGGGCGAAATTCGGGTCGAGTTCGATGGCGCGCTGGTAGAAAGGGATGGAAGCAAGATCTTCGCCTTGCGCGCTGTGCAGGGCCTCGCCCTGGGTGAAGGCTTTCAGCGCTTCGAGCGAAGAAGTGGTGGCCTGTTCGAGCGGCTTATCGAACTTCTCGACCGACGCCAGCGATTCGCCCAGTTTCTGCCGAATGCTGGTCGTGGCCTTGCCGAGAGCGTTGAGGACCTGCTCCTTGCTCGAAGCCTGTGCCTGTTCCCGGCCGAGCGAGTCGCCGGTAAAGCCGTTGATGGCGTCGAGAGTAACGACATACTGGGTACCCAGGCTAGCGATCGAGCCTGTCAGCATAGCCTTGATGCCGTCGCGCTGGCAGATTTCACGGGCGATGGTGGTGGAGATGTGCTCCTCTGGGCCGCGCCCCATGAACTTGAGCGTCTCCTGGATCTTCTGGTCGGAGACCATGTTCAGAAAAGGTGACTGCTCTAGGCCAACGGTGAGAGCTTTACGCAAAGTCCCATCAAAAACCGCATCGCCCGTCGTGTTCGTAAAATCCGTCACCAGGATAGAATCCTTCTCCGTGAGCGGGCGCGCTCGGTGGAGGTAAAAGTAAGTTCCCAGCGCACCAGCCGTCACGATCACAGCCGCGACGGCGAGCCACCATTTCCGTCGACCTCTCGGTAAGCTTGTTGCAACCCCGCTGGTCGATGGAGCTGTGTGTGCAGTCGCAGTTCCCGATGACGCAGTCTGTACTGGAGCCGCCATCACACTGCTGCTCACCACAGCGGGCTCCGCCACAACGGCCATCGCTGATCGGCTGGAATCCGTGTCCCGCTTCAGCCGCTGGAGATCGGCACGCATGTCGGCCGCGTGCTGGTAGCGTAGGTTACGGTCTTTCTCTAGCGACTTATTGATGATGCGCTCCAGTTCGGACGGTAAGTCGGGATTGAGCCGAATAGGAGGAGTGGGAGCACGATCCAGGATCGCTTGGAAGATAAGCGCCGAGGTATCCCCTCGGAAAGGCATTGTTCCCGTGGCCATCTCGTACAGCACCGCGCCAAAGGAAAACAGGTCGGTGCGCGCATCCAGTCCTTTTCCTTTTGCCTGCTCAGGAGACATGTATGCGACCGTTCCTAGCGCAGCACCGGGGCTGGTGAGGTGCTCCTCGCTGATCGCCGTCGCTTGCGCAGTTACTCCAGCGGCTTCCACGATTCTGCTTGCGACCGGTGTCACTTTGGCCAGGCCAAAATCCAAAATCTTGGCATGGCCTCGGTCGGTCACGAAGATGTTAGCGGGCTTGATGTCACGGTGAACGATACCTTTTGCGTGTGCCGCATCGAGTGCGTCGGCAATCTCGATTCCCAGTGAGAGCAGTGTCTCCAACTCCATCGGACGGTTGCCGATCATGTGCTTCAGCGTTGCCCCATCCAGAAACTCCATGACGATGAACGCCTGGCGGTCGCGTTCGTCGATTTCGTAGATGGTGCAGATATTCGGATGATTCAGAGCGGAGGCCGCCTGTGCCTCGCGCTGAAACCGGGCCAGAGCTTGTGGATCTTTGGCTACCTCGTCAGGCAGAAACTTCAGCGCGACAAATCGGTGTAGCTTCACATCCTCGGCCTTGTAGACCACACCCATCCCGCCGCCACCCAGCTTCTCGACAATGCGGTAGTGGGAGATGGTCTGCCCGATCACTGGAGCAGAATCCTACGTCCGTGAAACGTGCAAGTCAATGAAAGCCGTGGAGTTTGGCGGTATCTCAGAAGGGGTTGTTACACACTGATGCGTGACACTCGTTTCTGGCGAGCGTAACGCGCTTCTCCTTTATGGCGAATCACCCTAAACCTTCCACCAAGAATGCAGACGGTAAGTTCGGCAAGTTCACTTCAGCCGCTGGGGTAAACAGAACTACAGCCGATTGATCAGCGACGCCACATATCCCGCCCCAAACCCGTTATCGATATTCACCACACACACGTTCGACGCACACGAATTCATCATTCCCAACAGCGCCGCCAACCCATCGAACGCGGCGCCGTATCCGACACTGGTCGGAACCGCAATCACTGGAACCCCGACCAGCCCGCCAATCACGCTTGGCAGCGCGCCTTCCATTCCAGCACAAACGATCACTACCCGTGCTTTGGTTAGTGAATTACGATGTGCAAACAAGCGATGAATGCCCGCGACCCCGACGTCGTACACATGTTCAACCTCATTGCCCATGACCTCCGCGGTGACCGCAGCTTCTTCCGCCACTGGAATGTCACTGGTTCCAGCTGACACCACCGCGATTGTTCCTTTTCCGTATTTCTCGTTGTCTCGGCACAGCACAATCGCCCGCGCCCGCTCCCGGTACTCGGCCTTGGGCACCTTCTTCTTGACGGCCGCGAACTGAGCTTGAGTAGCACGCGTAGCCAAAACGTTACCGCCATGCTTGGCCAGTCGGGTGAAGATTTGCGCGACTTGAAGCGGCGTCTTTGCTTGACCAAAGATCACTTCCGGCATGCCCACCCGCAGCAAACGATGATGATCGACTTTGGCAAATTCCAAATCTTCAAACGGCAGATGACGGAGGCGCTCCACCGCCTCGTCGGGCGAAAGCTTGCCCTTGCGAACCTCTTCGAACAGTTTGCGGATAGAGTCTGCGTGCACGTGGTCCACCTGGCGTTTGCTGATTAAGGACCCAGCCAAGCGGTTTCTAGATTAGCACTGAGGTTGTATTTGCAGCGTCTGTGTAGACTGTCTGCGCTCGAGTGATGTGCTCACATCGGAGAAGGATAGCGGTTACGACGACAAGATTGGAGGCACTCAATGGTCATTGCTTTCGCTACTTCCCGGCCCCTCCCCGCGCTACCTCTTCCTCGCCGCGCGCACCTTGCGCACTAAAGAGAAATACATATCTCGTGCGGCGCTCGGCTGCTCCAGGTGAGTCATGAAAAGCCGACGCAAGCCCCCGCGCGTAACCCGCCCTTCGAGGTAAGCGCCATAGAGATCGCTACCCAGAAGATATCCGAGCTGTTGAGTAACATAGTCGAACTTCTCGCCAGTTGATTGCACGCCTTCTTCGATGGGCTTTGGAGTCTCGGGGAACCGCTTGGGATTGAGTTCAAATTCCCGGTGCAGGATCATGAAATCCGCCATCTTCATCAACTCCCCGAAGCTGAACGAACTCTGCTGCTCCACGTCCTCGCATGTCTGCTCGTACAGCTCGTATAGATCCGCCTCTCGCAGTGGCGGCCGCGGCGGATACATCACACGTGAGCCCAAATAGGCCAGCGCATTCTCCAGTGCTCGTGCATAGAAGAGATCTTCTGCGCTGATGGGGTCAGACGTATGCCCATTCGTGCGCAGCGGCAACCCGCGGCAGGCATGGTGCAGGAATCGCGCGACCTCCTCGGCTGTATATGCCATCCGGAACTCGCGGACGTAGAGAGTATTCAGCCTGGCGACGTAAGCACTGCCACGTTCTTCCAGGCGCTGTAGTACGGCTTCCTTTTCTTCTTCTGCCCTGCCCTTGCGCCAAAGCAGTCTGGACAGCTGTGCGTCCGAGGGGTGGCAATGAACCTCAGGTAACAGGTCCACTAGGAATTTCGGCTGCGTGCCGTTGTGCGATGCGTAGCGATTGATGCCCAGGAAACGTAGCAGGCCGTCGATGAGGTTGTAAACCGTCGGCGCCAGGTCAGGGGAATCCGCGTCCTTCTCGCTCCAGCGGTCCAGGCACAAGCGGTAGCTCTCGTATTTTTCCAGCGGCGTCGAATTGAAAACGCAGATCACATCTTCGGCCACTCGCACCGCTTTTACATGATCCTGTTCCCCCGCCGCTTGCCAATAGAGAGCGTCTACGTTCTGCAGCACCGTCAGCAGGCGCTTGTTCTTCGACTGGGCGCGCAGAAGCTGTGGCAGATGTGTAGGGGCGAGGTGCGATTCCCCGAATAGCACGACAATCACGGCATCCGGGTGCTGCGTCCCGACCTCCGCAATCTTCTCTGCTGCGTGACGGTCATGTATCGGGGCTCTTCTGAGATCGCCCCGCGGCATGCAGTCCAGGCCGTACACTGGAGTGTTGTGCTCTCGCGCTGTTTCCAGCAGTTCGTAGAAGGGCGCCCATTCGTAGCCCCAATCCAGATCGAAGCGGACGCGCTCACGCAATTCATCTTCCTCGATTTCACGGCGCAACCATTCTTCGAGAATGTGCTGGTCGCGAGAGAAGACTGTCTCCACACCCAAAACCACTGGCCGGTCTGCTGCCTTGGCCCGTTGTGCCAAGAGTGAACCGGCAAAATGTTGCGCCGCCGGCAACGCGTGGTAGTCACCGATCAGCACGATATCGGCCTCGCAGACCGACTTCTCCACTTGGCTTGAATCGAGAACAGAATCATATGATCGGAACGCTTGGCTGAAGTCCTGCAAGTATTTGCGGCGGCTGTTGGGGTCATTCGCCTTTATTTCGCGCTCCACTCCCACTAGCGCATGCAATTGCGCTGCGCTGCGGCGGGATCGCAAACTGGCCGTGCTTGCCATAGTCGGGTTCTTAGATGCCTTCCTCCTAGATATCGCCTTCATGACGGCTTGCCTTGACTTGTCCCATCCACCGTCCCTATCCTCAACGTTCCGAGGTAATTACCGACTCGCCTCGCTGGAGCCCATTTGCCCAACCAACCGCCGCAGAACCTCACAGTCGCCACTACCGGCGCCAGCGGCTCGCTTTTTCTGCGCCAATTCCTGCTCGCCGTGGAACGCGACCCACGAGTAAAAGTGGTTAATTTCATTGCCTCCGACAGCGCCCTGCGGGTCATGGCCGAGGAGCTCACCCTTCGCGGGCGTAGCAACCTCGTCGGCCAGATTCTGGGACACGACCTGGGTAAGGCCTCTCGCAAGATCCACCAGCAGTCCAACGCCGATATCGGTGCTAACGTGGCCAGCGGCTCGTATCCCGCCGACGCTATGGTCATTCTGCCTTGCAGCGTCGGAACTCTCGCTCGCGTCGCTAACGGCATCGCCTCGCAACTGATCGAGCGCGCCGCCGACGTCTGTATCAAGGAGAAGCGCCCGCTTGTGCTGTGTATCCGCGAAACCCCTCTCAACAAGATTCACATCCGCAACATGTACCGGGCCGCCGACGCCGGTGCGACCGTCTTCCCGCTCATCCCTGCCTTCTACAACCGTCCCCCCAGCGTCGAAGTCATGGCCCGCGAGTTCGCCTACCGCGTGCTGGCCCACATCGGCCTGCCTCAGCCCGACGCCTACCGCTGGAAGGGCTGAAAGATCTTCTACTTAGGCCCATTAATTAAGAGAGAGATCGGAAGCGCAGAGGCAGTCTCAGTTTAGAAACGGGAGGGTGCCAGCGGCCAGATGTCCGGTGGACATGTCCCGTGGAGGAAACCGAAAGGGTTGGCACCCACAAGGGGAGAAAATGTTCCACGTGGAACACTGTGCAAATCGATTTAATGTTCCACGTGGAACATTTTATCTATATCTAATAGCTATTGGATGAATGGCAAGTTCCTCTGCCGGTGGGGCTTGGAATGATTGCCGAAATATCGGCAGCAGCGAGAGGCGTTTTCGGCAAGTGCGAGGTGTGTGGTTCCCCTTGCCTCGCATAGTTCTTTGCCGACGGTGCGGCAGCCGCCGAAGACAGCGAACACTACCAGCGGCTACTCGCTCGTCCACACCCGTAACTTCGGTAATTAGCCTTCACCCTTCTGCCTGTGCGACGCTTGGCAAGTCTCATACCGAAGTGAGTGTGTAAAGATGTTGCAGTCCAACCAGCCAATCACCGGAACCATTCTGGTTGCCGATGATCAAACCGCGAACCGCGAATTGTTAGAGGAACTGCTGACGACGCAGGGATTCAAGGTAATCACTGTGGCGGATGGAGCAGCTGCTCTTGAAGAATCGACGAGATCGCGGCCCGACCTGGTGATTCTGGACGTGATGATGCCTCACCTGAACGGGTTTGAGGTGTGCGAGAGAATCAAAGGCAGCCCAGACACCTACTTGGTACCTGTGATTTTGATTACGGCACTATCGGACAAGCAGGACCGGTTAGAAGGTATCAAGGCGGGTGCGGATGATTTTTTGAGCCGGCCTGTCGATCGAACCGAACTGCTCGCTCGCGTACGCTCACTTTTGAAACTTAAACTGCGCACCGACGAGCTGGAGCGAGCGGAATCCGTGTTATTTGCACTGGCGCGAAGTATTGAAGGCAAGGATCCATACACACAAGGTCACTGCGAGCGGCTGTCGGAATATGCGAGCTTGTTAGGTCAACATCTCGGGCTCCCTCCGGATAAAGTCACTGCTCTCCATCGAGCTGGCATCGTCCACGACATCGGAAAAGTTGCGGTACCGGACGCTATTTTACTCAAGCCGGGACGTTTGACCGAAGACGAATGGCAGGTCATGCGCGAGCACCCAGTTGTGGGCGAGCGCATCTGTGCCCCGCTGAAATCCTTCCGGTTAGTTCTTCCCATCATTCGTCATCATCACGAGAAGCTCGACGGCTCCGGTTATCCAGATGGGCTTCGAGGAGACGCTATCCCTGTTACCGCCAGGGTGCTGCAGATTGTCGATGTTTTTGATGCGCTGACAACCGAACGACCATATAAGCAGGCCTTTTCCATTCCCAATGCACTTCAGACCATGAAACAAGAGGTGGCTAAAGTTTGGTGGGATCCGCACATTTTTGAACAATTCGAGCGGCTTGTTAGGAGCGGCACGGCGGATTCTCTATCTCGAAGCGCAGCGACCGGGCAGTAGGCAGCGAATATACCGATCATTACAAAAGATCAGGGCTCGAATGACAACGTCAGCCAAGATTGAGAAATGGGTATCAAAGGGCCGGTGGCGTCTCTACCTGCTGTTTCTGTTGTTGATGGGCTTGCCCATCGCGTTTTTCGCTTATTCCGTGGGGCAGGTGCTGAAACACCAAACCGAAAGACAGGCCATTACCGAAAGCGGCCAGATTGCGCGGGTCTCGGCCACGCTTGTTGAGGAGCACTTTCGCCAGAGCACGGCGCTCCTGGAATCAATTGCCAGACGCCCGTCATTCCACAAGGCGTGGAAAGAAGGAGATCTGAGCTTACTGGGATGGACCCTGAAGGAAGCGGCTGGCTTGCGCCCTGACTTCGCATACATCGGTATGTATGACCTCGGAGCCACGATTCGCGCAATCCAACCGCCTAATCCGGACGTGCTGGGAATGAATTTTGCCGACCGTGACTGGTACAAGGGCGTAACTCGGCAATGGCAGCCTTATGTCTCCGAGGTATATCGCAGCGGCTTTCCACCGCACGCGTTGGTCGTGGCTATTGTGGTTCCGGTGAAAGACGAGGCGGGAAAACCAACGGGTTTTCTCATGGGGGCGTATGCGCTGGCAACAATGAGCCGGCATCTGGTGGAAGCCAAGCTCGAGGACGGATGGACGATCTCGCTGGTAGACCAGAACGGTCATTTGTCCGCCCACCCGAACATGGATTCCTACTCACCACTGGTGGACCTAAGCGGGTATGAGCCGGTCAAGCAGATGCGCACAGGCCAGGCAGGCAACGGAATGTTTGTGCGCGCCGGCAACACTTTCTTTGCCCGGTACGAGCCGGTGCGTCAGTACGGTTGGGGAATTCTCGTGGAAAAGCCGTCGGCTGTTTTACAGCAAGGCATTTTTGCTGTGGAACGACGCGTATGGCTCCTTGGGGTGGTGTTTCTTGCTGTCGGCTTAGGAGTGAGCACTTTCATGGGGTCGCTCTATTCCCAACTGGAGACTGGCAACCGATTTATCAACTTATCGGTCGACATGTTTTCTATTGCCGGTTTCGACGGATTCTTCAAGAGCCTGAACCCTTACTGGCAAAAGGTGCTGGGCTTTACAACGGAAGAGCTCATGGCGAAGCCTTACCTGGAGTTCATACATCCGGAAGACCTTCAGGCGACGGTGGCTGAAGCTGCCCGGCTTGAGAACCCAGAAGTGACTTTTGCCTTTGAGAACCGCTATTTATGCAAAGACGGCTCCTACAAGTGGTTCTCATGGAACGCTGTTTCCATGCCCCAGCAAAAAGTTGTTTATGCCGTCGCAAGGGACGTCACTGAACGCAAACGAGCAGAAGAAGCATTGCGGGAAAGCGAAGAGCGCTTTCGTGTACTGATAAACGGCGCCAGAGACTACGCCATTTTCATGCTCAATCCCTCAGGAGAGATTGCCAGTTGGAATCAAGGGGCGGAACGCATTAAGGGCTATAAGGCCAACGAAATCGTAGGACGCCATTTCTCCTGCTTCTACCCTCCAGAAGATGTGGAGAGTGGCAAACCCGAGCGCGAACTCCAGAGGGCCATCACCGAAGGCCGCTACAAAGAGGAAGGCTGGCGGATACGGAAGGACGGATCACGATTTTGGGCCGACGTGGTTATTACTGCTCTGACAGACGGGACAGGCAAACTGCGTGGATTTTCTAAGGTCACTCGCGACGTTACGGAGCGCAAGCGGGCGGAAAAATTGCTACAGGAGAGTGAAGAGCGGCACCGCAAATTGTTCGACAACAATCCACATCCGACCTGGGTCTATGACCGGGAGACACTACGATTTCTTGCAGTAAACACGGCCGCGGTGCGCAAATACGGCTATTCCAGCAACGAATTCTTGGAGATGACAATCAAAGACATTCGCCCGCCTGAGGATGTTCCTGTCCTCCTCGAGAGTGTCGGCGGCGTGCGAGACGGAAGCGAGAGCGTTGGCAATTGGCGGCATCAACGAAAAGATGGGACCATCATAGATGTGGAGATCACATCTTACGCTCTAAACTTTGCGGGGCGGCCTGCGGAAGTTATTGTCGCGGTTGACGTCACCCAGAGAAGGCGGGATGAGGCAGAAAAACGCGAATTCATTAGCAAGTTAGCTGCTGGCAATCAAGAACTGGAGCTTCGCAACCGCGAGGTCGAACGCGCAACCCGATTGAAGAGCAAGTTCCTCGCCAGTATGAGCCATGAGTTGCGGACCCCCCTGAATGCGATTGTGGGTTTTTCGGACCTCTTGGCCGACGGAGCTCCGGGAGAGCTCAACGCCAAGCAAAAGCGCTTCGTCAACCATATTAAACAGGGCTCAGCGCACCTGTTGCAGTTAATTAATGACATTCTGGATCTCTCGAAAATCGAAGCCGGGCAACTCGAATTACGATGCGAAGACTTTCAGGTCAAGGATGCTTTGCCGGAGGTTCTCTCCACAATCCGTCCACTGGCAATGGCGAAAAATATCCAGGTCGAGCATAAGTTGGAGACGGACCGGCCCGTGTATGCCGATCGGGTGCGTTTTAAACAGATTCTGTACAACCTGCTTAGCAATGCGGTCAAATTCACGCCGAAGGACGGCCGGATCGACATCGCTTGCGTTGAAAATGGCAACGAGGTTTGTATATCGGTAACCGATACAGGGATAGGTATCCGAGCTGAGGACCAGAAGGTCGTTTTCGAGGAATTCCGGCAAATTGAGGGGAACACGGACGCCACCAGTGAAGGCACAGGATTGGGGCTGGCAATCACGAAGCGTCTTGTCGAACAACAGGGCGGAAAAATCTCGCTGGAGAGCGAACCGGGGAAAGGCAGTCGATTTACTTTTACTCTTCCTGCGGTGTCCAAAACGTCCGAAATTCCCCCTGTGCACGAGCTAGTAAATCCGCGTGTAACGGCGAGTGGAGGCCGCAGCAAGCCACTCGTGCTGATCGTAGACGACGAAGTTCCGGCCCGCGAGCTTCTCACCAGCTACCTGGAACCGGAGTATCAGATTGCTATGGCCGAGTCAGGAGCCGAGGCGCTCAAGAAGGCTCAACAACTACGGCCAGACGCCATCACTTTGGATGTATTGATGTCAGGCGGCAACGGCTTTGAGACGCTAGTCGCTCTCAGAAAGACGCCTGAGACCGCGAGCATCCCGATCATCATTGTGTCAATTGTTGATCAGCAACGAGTGGGATTTGCTTTGGGTGCGGCGGACTACCTGATCAAGCCAATTCGCAAATCGGTGCTCCTGGAGACTATCCGCAAGCATGTGCCGCCTCAGGCCGACGATGATGCGGTTATTCTCCTCGTTGACGATGACCCCAGAACTCTGGAGTTGTTGGAGGAGGCCCTGCGCTCAGCCGGATACGAGACTCAGAGCGTCCAAAGCGGAGAGAGAGCCCTAGAAGTACTCTCTTCTAAGCTCGTGAGTGGAGTTTTGCTCGATCTGCTGATGCCGGGCATGGATGGCTTTCAGGTCATTCATCACGTACGACAAGAAGCGACTTTTAAGGAACTACCGATTCTCGTTATGACGGCTAAGAGCCTGACCCAGGAGGAGGTGGCTCTTCTCAGTCGCGAAACCCAAGCGCTGTTTCAAAAGAATGGCTCGTGGCAGCAAGAGCTTATCGCAGAGGTGGGAAGAGTTGTACATGGCGGCAAGCAGGCAAAGTCCGTGGGGCAGTCATGATCAAAGTTCTCATCGCTGAGGATAATGCCGTCAACCGTGAACTGCTCCGCGAGCTGCTTGAGGCGCGTGGATACAGAGTGGTTGAAGCATGCGATGGTCAAGAGGCACTCCATCTGATTGAACAGACCAAGCCGGATATACTGCTGCTTGACATCGGCATGCCGGTACTGGATGGTTTTGCTGTCGTGCGCAAAATCCGTGAGAATCCTCGCCTAGCCACACTGCCCGTGCTGGCCGTTACCGCGTATGCCATGCAGGGCGACCGAGAAAAGATCCTGAATTCAGGGTTCGACGGATACTTGTCGAAGCCGATCAATGCAGTTGCACTTGCTGAAGCGCTCGAACCTCTTCTGAGTAAACGACATGGTCGAAGTGCCCCTCCGAATCAATCGTACGAGAGTCAGGCGAGCGAGAAGACACGGGCAGCAAGCGCAATGTTGGGTGGTGGAACGAACCTTGAGTAACAGGACGGTCTAGCGGCTGCAGCCAAGACGCGCGCAACCGCCTGGCTCACGGGGCAGGTGGAAGGAAATGGAAAGCGGCCCTGCTGGGAGTTGCGCGTTGAGCGCCATGCCCAGAAAGAAAAAGCCCCCGCTTGCCGCGCGGGGGCAGGATAAACGTTGTGGCCTACTATCGGCTGCTTCCAGACATGCCGCCACTCGCGCCCTCCTGGGTATCGATCGAAATCAGGAAAGCGTTCCGATCAGAGTAGGAGAACTTGTGTCCCTGGGTATCGGCACGGTGCTCGAGGGAGCGGTACATCTCGAAACCGCCGTTATCCTTTGCGCCGAAATATTTTACGTTCCTCAACACGACGCCTTTGCCATCCGCGCCCAGCTCGCGCTGTAGCTTCATGGAGGCCAGTTGGCCGCCTCCAAGTTTGGCCTCAACGATCTCGCGGGCGTGGTTGACCTCGATTGGGGCCTCCTGCACTTTCAGTTCACCCCAGTCAAGACCGTAGGTTTTGAGAATCATCGGCGCCAGAGCGTCGCGTTGCTGTTTTGTGGTCGATGGGTCAAATGATACAACCACCCATTTTCCTTTCTTGTTGGTGCCCCACTCGTCGCCAAGGTCGCCCGTCAGCCAATACTTTGCCCCAGTCAGACTGGTGCTGCCCGAGTACCCGTCGCGCACCTTAACCGCCATGTTGAACTCGCAATACGGATGCTCCGCATGCTTGTTGAAATAGCAGGGACAGAACAGATGGCAACTGCAGGCCTCGACATAGTCGGCCTTCATCCGCCACGCAGGTTTTGCCGGCGTCGATGCGAGGAGTGCGAGCACACAAATTGTGAGAAGGCTTATCTGTTTCCAACGTTTCATATTCGCCTCCTGTGAACATGCCCGGTATTTCGAAGAAAAACTGATTGGGCTTGTCGTGATCGGCGGAGGGATTGTACCGCCCTTCGGCCTCGGAAGTCACCTCTCTCGGTGGGGTACTTATAGTGCTGAACAAAGCTTGTTAGCTCTCCCGCGGTTCCGTTCAATTGAGGATGACGAGATCAATGATGGAGCAGCCATTTTTTTTACGGCCCTCAGGCCCTGTCGCGCACCGGGGCTGAAGCCCGATTCCTTTCTTCCCTTGACGCGGCCCTGAAGGGCCGCTCTTCCACGCCGCGCATTCTTCTTCTTGACTCTTCCATTTCCTCCCTTAACGCGGCCCTGAACGGCCGCTCTTCCACGCCGCGCATTCTTCTTCTTGACTCTTCCAGTATCGTCCGTCCCTCACAGTATCGTCCCTCCCTCATTCCCCAACCCGAAGCTCCGGTTGTACACTCATCCACCGAAACGGCTATCCTTGATGGCTCTTGCGCTTGTTCCGTTCAATTGAGGCAGACCACAGGAGGGATGCTGAGCATGTCGATGAAGGAACTCAAGGAACGCCTGGCGCACTACCGTCAGATCAAGATCAGCGTTATCGGGAGAAAATCAGGGCGCACCATCTCCATCCCGGTCTGGTTTGTGTTGGAGGGAGACAAACTCTACCTCCTGCCCGTGCAGGGTTCGGAAACGCAGTGGTACAAGAACCTGCTGCGCCATCGGTCCATTGGAATCTCTGCCCGAGGCGCGGAAGGGGAGTTTCAGGCTACTCCTGTGACTGATCGCAAAGCGGTCGCATCGGTTGTCGAGAAGTTTCGCGCCAAATACGGCGCGAGAGACGTCAAGAAATACTACTCGAAGTTCGACGTGGCGGTGGTAGTTGATTTGTCCTAAGGCTTGGTGGCCCACCGGGGCTGAAGCCCGCAATCTTTATCCCCGTAACGCGGCCCTGAAGGGCCGCTCTTCCACATCCCTGCGTGGCTCCATCGATTTCGGGAGAGAGGGGATAGCCAGCTGTTCCCGTATCCGCTGGTCCCTAGCAGCTCAGGATTCAAGCGCACATGCCCCACATCCCCAGTTCCCCGACCGGTCCCGCCGAGCTTCGCGCGCGCGAACAGTTGATGTTTTCGATTCTCTCGGCGTGTCAGGCGGGCGATTTGGGTCGACTGTACGTGGTACGACATCGCACACGTACAGTCCGCGCAAACGCGGCAATATTGCCTTCCCCGGTCCCCACTTTCGTGCCGGTTGACGCGGGAAAGTGTTTCGTACTAATCTGCGGTTACACCGGAAAGGAGGTGGTCCGATGACAAGTTCTGAAAGTCATAGTAGTAGACCAGGTGAGGTGGCTGAGACTTAGAGCGGTCGCTCTAAGGGGCATTCCAAGCAAGTCGCGCCGGAACCCGGAGTTTGCCGAAGGGGACACGTAGAGTGACCACCTCTTGGTCAATCCCAAGCAGTCCACCGGGCGGCCCGTGCAGTCAAATGCGCGGGCCGTTCTGTTTCTTGTCTGAACAAGCGGGAGATTGATGCCAGCTTAACCCGTTCGCAAAGCGGCTGAATGGGCTACTGGAGCAAGTTCCTACTGAGGGCGAAGACGGGTCTTGGCGTTCGATGGTAGCTCAGGCTTCAAGGTTCACTGAGCAGCCAGGGTGGCTTCAAGCCACCAGAGTGGCAAGGCGATCCCTGTCGCCCACCGCATCCGAGTCACTTTCATTCGTCTCGAATCTGGATCGCAACCAGTAACCCAAGACAGGACACAGCTTCACATGAGCGGAAATTTCGGTTGGGGTTAGCCGCTTCCATCGGCCAGTGGTCTCAAGGAGATGAGGGCGGCTGACATTGGGTGCGCGCACTTCAATGTAGCCTTCGAAAATTCGGTAGTCAGCTACCGGCGCACCGTTGGCGGACTCGATTCGGAGCTGGTTAGCCATATCAGGGATCCCCCTTCCATAAGCGGTATCAGCACCCAAACGAAGCATCGTTTCCCCGCAGATGGAGAAGCAAAACCCATGCCAAACCATAAAGCACTTCTCACGAAGGCGTTGGACACGGCCTAGAAATAGCTAAAGGCTGAACAGGTGTAATTTCTACCGGTTTGGATAACACTGGCCGACGGACGACGGGGGGTGCCACATCCATGTGATACCCTCCGACCTCGCGCGCCGCGAACGCAGCAAATGTGGACCACCGCCAATCGTGACCCGAATTCACCCCCTTTATTTTTCAAATCCCTTCTTGATCACGTCTTGCGTATCCGGGGCGAGAGAAACTTCCGTCAATTCTTCTCGCGAGAACCAGCGGACCTCTTCTGCGTCGTCCGCGGCCTGCAATTCGCCTGAAATCTTGCGGCAAAGAAAATCGATAAGCACATAGTGGTAGCGTGGGCGTCCATCTTCGTCGCGTACCAGTCGGTCGTAGACTCCCAGCAACTCGCCGGGTGCGACGGTAAGCCCTGTCTCTTCTCTGACCTCGCGCACTACCGCTTGGCGCAGAGTTTCGCCGAGTTCCAGAATGCCTCCGGGGATGGACCAGTCCCCCAGCAGGGGCGCATGGCCTCTTCTGACCAGGACCACACGATCCCCTTCGAGGATAATCGCGCCCACGCCCACAAGTGGACGATCCGGATATTCTCGTTTCATGGTTGCCACAGCGCGAAGTTCAAGACCGCGAATTTAGGTGCGCAAAGTGCAAGCGTCTCCTTCCGAAATGATTGTAAATAAAGCCTGTTAATCAGGATATAAAGCCGACCGATGTCCTTCATTTTGTGGAAATCTCCTGCCCCGGAGAGGAATATAATTTCAGCTGTCATTTGTAACAAACAATAATAACCAACCTTCCCCGCCGTTTCTGCTTGTTCCTCGAGTGTCCTCGCGGCGGGCCGGATTTTTCCCTTCCAACAATGACAAAAAGGAGCTAACTATTATGTTTACCCGCATTGTGGAATGCCATTTGAAGCCGGAAAAGAAGGACGAATTCAATCACAAACTACGCAACGACGTGCTACCCATCCTGCAGAAACAACCCGGCTTCGTGGACCTGATTAGCTTGGTGCCAGAGGACGATCGCGAGCGTGTTCTCTCCATCAGTTTCTGGAACACGAAACAGGATGCGGAGCGCTATCACCGCGCGAACTATGAAGACATAGTCGCCATGCTGAAGCCATTAATCAAGAGTCAACCCAAGCTGGAAACCTTCAACATAGACATCTCGACGTCCCAGCGCATCGCGGCCACCAAGGCGGCTTAAAAGCACGAGCAAATAGACGGCCCCGGCAGCGGATGTCCTCGGCCCGCCGGGGCCTTCTAGTTCTCAGCTCTGCGTTCTTCTCAGATTTTCCATTTCCACCTCACGACAATAGGTGCGAAATCGAGGAGACAGCCGCAACGTGTCCTTCACGTTTAAAATGATCTTGTGCCTTTAGAAGAATACAAGCGCAAACGCCGCTTTGAAGAGACGCCCGAGCCGCCTCCCAAGCTGGAGAAGAAATCCAGCCACCGCTTTGTGGTGCAGAAGCACCGGGCTACCCGTTTGCATTACGACTTCCGGCTCGAGATGGAAGGCGTGCTCAAGTCCTGGGCCGTACCCAAAGGCCCATCGCTCGACCCTGCCGACAAGCGGCTCGCCATGCAGGTTGAGGATCACCCTGTTTCCTACTTCGATTTTGAGGGCATCATCCCCGAAGGCAACTACGGCGCCGGCACGGTCATGGTGTGGGACTTCGGCACGTGGCAGCCTCTCTCTCCGGTTCCCGTGAACGGCAAGTATGTTCCAGGTACCGAAGCTGAAGCGTCTGCCATGCTCGCCAAAGGTGATCTCAAGTTTCGTCTGAAGGGCAAGCGTCTGAAGGGAGACTTCGCATTGGTGCGAATGCGCTCACGCCGCCCGGGGAGTAAAGGAACGGAGTGGCTGCTCATCAAGAAACACGACGAGTACGAGGTACCAGGCTACGATATAGAGCAGTGCGACACCTCTGTGCTCACCAAGCGCACCATGGCTGAGATCGGTGGTGATGTGAAATCCGCGGAATGGGAAAGCGATCGCCCCGCTAGCCGCGGCAAGTTGAAAGCTCCATGGCTGGCCAAGGCGGTGGCCAAGCTCGATCAGAAACAGGGTACAAAAGCATCACCACAGAGGCCACAGGGGAACACAGAGGAAAAAAGACGAGAAAAGCAAAGGGCCAAGGCAGTGGCCAAGGTGGATCAGGAAAAAGGAACAAGGGAATCACTACAGAGGCCGCAGGGGAACACAGAGGAAAAAAAAACGAGAAAAGCAAAGCTGAGAGCGTCGTAGAATCTGTCTCTGAGTTACGGCGACGCCCAGCCACGAAGGAGAGTTCACCCGGACCCACCGCGGTATCGAAGCCCAAGCCTTTCTCTGTGTCCTCTGTGGTTAAGGATTCTAAAGGCGCGGTCCCCGCGCCGATGCCCAGCGTGATCCGCCCCATGCTGGCCACGACAATAACCCACCCTTTCGACGGTCCAGATTGGCTCTTTGAAATCAAGTGGGACGGCTACCGCGCCGTCGCGTTCATCGACGCCGGCAAGATCCGCTTGGTCTCGCGTAATCAGAACGACCTCACGGGGCAGTATCCCGAGCTGCGCACCATGCCTGAGTTCGTAAATGCACAGCAAGCTGTGCTCGATGGAGAAGTCGTCGCTCTCGACGAACAGGGACGCCCTTCTTTCAGCCTGATGCAGCAGCGCACAGGCTTTCGCCCGGGTGGACACCGAATCCCAGGTCGCGCCGGTCTCCCGGTGCTCTACTACGTTTTCGATCTGATCTATGTCGATGGATACGATCTGCGCCGCGTGAACCTCGAGCAGCGCAAGCAGGCTCTTGCCCAGATCGTCACTTCAGGCGATGTCGTGCGTTACTCCGATCATTTCCCGGCCAACGGAAAGGCTCTCTTCGAGGTGGCACGGGACCGCGGGCTCGAAGGCATTGTCGCCAAGCGCCGCAACAGCTGCTACGAGGAGCGCCGCAGCCGCGAGTGGCTCAAGATCAAAATCACGCAGCGCCTGGAATGCGTAATCGGTGGCTACACCGAACCTGAAGGCAGCCGCGAATACTTCGGCTCTATCGTGCTCGGGCTATACGACAAGCAGGGACGCCTCATCCATGTCGGCCAGGCTGGCAGCGGTTTCGATCAGAAGAGTTTGGGGGAGATGTGGAAACGACTGAAAGAGCTGGAGACAAAACAAAGTCCGTTCTACGGCGGAGTCGATGCACTACGCAAAGTTCACTATGTTAAACCTGAGCTCGTCGCCGAGATCAAATTTTCGGAGTGGACACACGAAACCCACGAAGGGGGCCCTAAGCTGCGAGCACCTGTGTTCCTGGGTCTGAGGCAGGACAAATCGGCGAGGGAATGCGCCTTTGAAGAGGTGGTCACACCTTAGTCGAAAACGGACAAATGCGAACGCTACTTGATTTCCTTCATCGGCATAAGCGATCCGTAATCACGCCCGGAGGGTTCTACTGCCCGCGCGACTATTCCAGCAAATGCATCCCGATATTCGGGATACTTCGCCACCAGTGCCTTGGTTACCGCCATGTTGTCTTGAAAGGTTTGCGCGGTATTGGAAACGTCGGCTGACTGATATTTCACCACCAGCTCGAGGTCATTGCCCACGGCGAGCGGAAAAATGCTGGTTATTTTGTAAGTCTTACCGCCAGCAACAAGATCGACCGGGTTGGCCGGCAGGTCCGATGGTTGCACGCTTTGCGCCTCATCGTAGAGCTTGTCCGTCGCCAACGTGCTCATGAAGGGCAGGGGCGCAAGCAGATCGCGAGCTTCCAGGTAATATGCCCATGCGTTGCGGACTTGTCCCTTGGTTTTGAACTCGCGGCCACGTTGGATAAACCACTTGCCATCATGCCCAGCGACCTGCGCCGGTTTAGCATAGAAGCCGCCAAGCTTCCAGTCTGTGCCCTGCTGCTGCTGCAACACAAACGACAGGGTGTACGCGCTCTTAGTGCTCGCAACATCCAAGATTACGATGCCGTAATTCCCCGGCGCCAAGTTAGGGAGCACGAACACAGCACTGCCGGCGGTCTGGCCATTCTTTCCAAAGACTCCGCAGAAAAACTCTGCACGCGGGATCGGCGCCGTACCCTGTGCCTGGAGCAGGAATGGCGGACGTGGTGTAGCCGGCGCACCAGCAAAGTTGGACTGATTGTCTTTAACAGCCGTTTCGATGCCCGAAAAATTGGTCGCCACGCTGGGAATGGCGTTCTGCCGCAGTGAAGCGGTATCGCCTCGCGCCGCCATGTCGAAGTAGCGGCGGGCGGTGCTTTCGAGCGCGGACCGAGTAGCGGCATCCATATCGCCGCCGGCCTCGCAAGTCTCAGCTTGAACCGGGAGGGCTAAGGACACCATCCCAAGAAGCATGGTCAAAACAAGCATCGGAAGCGACGCCGGGGAGGAACCACTAAAGTGGCGCCTCCAATGTCTTCCGCACTGCGCTGTAGGCTCAAAGATCATAAGATCCGGCCGACCCCCTCTGCATTCTACGATGCCAACGAATCCTCCGGGGCTGCAACAGATTGCTCCGCAGGAGCACGAACGTTAGTAACCTAGCGATGTCATCGTCTGGCGGGAGTGCTACAATTCAAGCAGGTTTTCGTCCCTCCGATTACCGGAAGAAGTCATTGCAACTCGTACCCGGGGTGGGGCTTTACATGGTATGCATTTCACGAAAATTTACGCTGATTCTGTTTTCAGGTCTTTTCTTTCCTTTTCTTTCACTCCCGGTCGAGGCCTTTCAACGGCCCTCCCCGCCCAAGTCCCGCGGTAAGCAACAGCAACTATCTACGCCGCAATCCGTGGTGCCTCCTGTGCCTACTGGTCCACTTCCTCAGCTGACCCTGGATCAAATGCCGGCCATACCGCCGCAGGTCAGCTATCATGCCGGTCAGCTCACGATTCAAGCCCAAAATTCGACACTGGGGGATATTCTGGGGGCGGTCCGTACCCAAACAGGCGCTTCCTTCGACTTGCCCGCCAATGCTACGGAACGCGTAGTCGGCCGCTTCGGACCCGGGCCGGCACGGGAAGTTCTAGCAAGCTTGCTGAATGGATCCCACTTTAATTACGTGATGCTCGGCTCTCCTACCGATGCTAGTGCGGTGCAGCAGGTGATCCTCACGCCCAAGCCGGGTGGCGCGACCGAAACGGCGTCCGGATCTATGAATCAGCCGAATCCGGTGATGAGCAATACAAGCCGGCCAACCGGATTTCCGGTGCCATCTGGCGTGCCAGCCCAGGCCCAACAAGACGGGTCCACTGAAGAAATGCAGGGAGACAACGGGGCTGAAACCGCCGGGGACGAGAACGCAGATCAGGCGGAACAGCCTGAAAATGATCAGGAGGGCGCGACGCAAGGGCTGCCTCAGAACGGGGCACAGAATGCTCAGCCGACGATCAAGACTCCTGAGCAGCTTCTCCAAGAATTACAGCGGCAACAACAAATACAGCAGCAACAGCAACAGTCCCAATCACAGCAACAGCCGCAACCACAGTTGCAGCCTCAGGTGGTCTATCCGGTTAACCAACCGCCAAACCGGCCGGAACAGCAACCGCGGCCTCCTCAGTAACAGTAGGTGTTAGCAGCCGTTCTTTGGAGCGGTTTCAAAAATCGCATTGACGTAACCCAGGGGCGACGAAGGGAAATAAGACGGGCGCGGAAACAGCCCCCTACGACCTAACCCTAATCTCCGCTGGCGTGGGTGTGGACCAGGACGGGCGCGACCCGTTCGCGTGATTGCCGCCCAAAAGCAAAGAGGATGCTGGCTACTGCGCCATAGCTGGCGAGAATCCCCAAACCCAACGCACTTACAACAGTCACCAGAAGGATCAGAGAAAACAATAAAGTGTTCAAGGTTCGGCCCACCTTCCCGTGAACTGCCGCACCGCAACTCCGGTCAACGCCGGCCCGGTCATTGATCGCCGCGCCGTACGTAACTACTCAATCTACCCGCGTTGACGCCCGCTTCTATTAGCAAATAAGATACGTGAGTAGAATTGCGTAATCTCACTTTCCAACAATTCTGGAGACACGTCCACATTACGTAAGGACATTTGGACGACAATTACGTCGGTTTTTTCATGGCGATTACCAAGATTTCGGTGCGCGGGGCGCGCCAGCATAATCTCAAGAATATAGACGTCGAAATCCCGCGTAACACCTTGACTGTCATCACCGGCCTGAGCGGATCCGGCAAATCCTCTCTGGCCTTTGATACCATTTACGCCGAGGGTCAGCGCCGCTATGTAGAGACGCTTTCCGCCTACGCCCGCCAGTTCCTCGACCAGATGGAACGTCCGGATGTGGACGCCATTGACGGGCTCAGCCCCTCCATTTCGATCGAGCAGAAGACCACCAGCCGTAGCCCTCGTTCCACAGTGGGCACGATTACCGAAATCTACGACTATCTTCGCCTCTTGTTCGCCTCCATCGGGGTGCCGCACTGTCCCAATTGCGGTCGCGCCATCGCCTCTCAATCGGTCGAGCAAATTGTGCAGAGAGTTATGGCGCTCACTCCCGAAGACCGCGTAATGGTGATGGCGCCAATCGTCCGCGGCCGCAAGGGCGAATTCAAAAAGGAGATGGAGAAGCTCGTCCAGCACGGCTTCACCCGAGCGCGTGTGGATGGAGAATTAGTAAACCTCGAAGATGACCCCCGTCTGGACAAACGCAAGAACCACACCATCGAGGTCGTGATTGATCGTCTGCTGGTAAAGCCGGGAATAGAACACCGCCTCGAATTGTCAGTCGGACTCGCGATGAAGCTCGCTGGTGGCCTGGTGCAGGTTGCGGTAGTCGGTGGCGAGGAGATGCTCTATTCGTCCCGGCTCGCCTGCCCCGATTGCGGTATCAGCGTGCCGCAACTGGAACCGCGCTCCTTCTCGTTCAACAGCGCATATGGCGCCTGCCCCGAGTGCCACGGCCTTGGGAGCCGGTACGAGTTCGATCCCGCCAAGATCATTGTGGACTGGTCCAAGCCGCTGCTAGAAGGCGGTCTCGGACCGGGATCGGGATCGCAGAACCTGCAGCACATGCTGCACATCACTGCGGCCGCATACGGATTCGACCTCGGCACTCCCTTCGAGAAGTTGCCGGACAAGATTCAAAGCCTGCTGCTCTACGGCGAGCCGGAGAGGGGTGGCAAGAGCGGGTTCCGAGGCATCCTGGCGTACCTCAAGCAGGTGCTGGAAGAATCCACGTCCGACGCCTACCGCGAGTATCTGCTTGACTACATGTCAGCCACGGAATGTCGCGTGTGCCACGGCAAGCGCCTGCGGCCCGAAAGCCTGGCGGTGAAAGTGAACGGCATGTCAATCGCGGAGTTCACCGCGATGCCGGTTTCGCGTGCGCTCCAAGTTGCGCAAAAAATTAATCTGACCGGGCGCGAGCAGATCATTGCCGGGCGGATCGTGCACGAAATACTGGAGCGGCTGCAGTTCCTAAACGCGGTCGGGCTGAATTACATTTCTCTGGAGCGCTCGGCTGCAACGCTTTCCGGCGGTGAAGGCCAGCGCATCCGCTTAGCCACTCAGATCGGCTCACGCTTGCGCGGCGTGCTCTATGTGCTCGACGAACCTTCCATTGGCTTGCATCACCGCGACAATGGTCGTCTGCTGACGGCGCTCGAGAATTTGCGGGATTTGGGCAACACAGTGCTGGTCGTCGAGCATGATGAAGAAACCATTCGCCGCGCCGACTACGTGATCGACCTGGGCCCGGGCGCAGGACGCGAAGGTGGCGGACTCGTCGCGAGCGGAAGTCCAGTGGACATCATGAACTCGCCCGACTCCCTGACTGGCGCCTATATCTCGGGCAGGATGCAGATCGAGATGCTCGCCCAGCGACGGCAGCCGAATGGCAACGCTGTTTCGATCCTGGGCGCGCGCGAGAACAACCTGAAAAATCTAGATGTGACGTTCCCGCTGGGCGTCATGACCGTGGTGACCGGCGTCTCCGGCTCGGGAAAATCCACGCTGGTGAACGATATTCTCTACCGCGCATTGGCCAAGCAGCTGTACCGCTCGCGCGAAGAGCCCGGGTTGCACAAGGCAATCTCTGGGGCCGAAAATATCGATAAGGTTATCCGGATTGATCAGTCTCCGATTGGGCGCACACCACGTTCAAACCCAGCAACCTACACGGGCGTTTTTGCGCAGATACGCGATCTCTACGCCATGCTGCCAGAATCGCGCGAGCGCGGCTACAAGCCCGGACGCTTTTCCTTCAATGTCTCGGGCGGCCGTTGCGAGGCCTGCCAGGGTGAAGGTCAGCGCCGTATCGAGATGAACTTCCTGCCCGATGTCTACGTGGTCTGCGAGGTCTGCGGCGGCCGACGCTACAACCATGAGACTTTAGCCGTGAAGTACAAAGGCTACTCCATTGCCGACCTGCTGGAATCGACGGTGTCCGATGCGCTTCCAATTCTGGAGAACATTCCGCAGGTAAAGCAAAAATTGCAGACGCTGGTGGACGTTGGACTGGGTTACATTCACCTGGGACAATCCGCCGTGACGCTCTCGGGCGGCGAAGCACAGCGCATCAAACTAGCCCGGGAATTGAGCAAGCGCCAGACGGGAAAGACGCTTTATTTGCTGGACGAGCCCACCACCGGCCTCCACTTCGACGATGTTAAGAAGTTGCTCGATGTGCTGCACCGGCTGACTGATCTGGGGAATACTGTCATCATTATCGAGCACAATCTGGACGTGATCCGCAACGCTGACTGGATCATCGATCTAGGTCCCGAAGGCGGCGAGGATGGCGGCCGCATCGTAGCCCAGGGCACGCCGGAGCAGATTGCGAGGAACAAGAAATCGTACACGGGACAGGCCTTGTCGCACTTTTTCAGCGGGAACGTTGCGCGGGCTGCCAAGGTGAATCATTCGATCGCGTGAAAGCCTTCCCGCCCAGACTGGCATCGTTCCGAGACACTTCAGCGGACGAGGAATCTTCCCACGCCGCCAGATCATTGTTTTCGTGTAAATTCAATTCAGCTCCACGCATGGACAATTAACGCTCTTGTCTTCTCCACAAAACCCGTTCTCTGATCCTGCGGCGCACCAAGGGACGGAACTTCAAGCACCGGTTCCGCCACCGTCCATCTCGCCAGCAGCCGTGGAGAACCCCGTCTGGAGCGGATGGGAAGTGCTGGCGCTCGCCTGTGTGACACTCACGGCGATTTTCCTTTTCCTGATAGTCGTTACCCTCGCGGCACACCGCCTGGCCTATTCGGATGTCCCCTGGACAGAGGTGGCAAAGTACCCAGGCGTGATTGTCCTAGCGCAACTGTTGGCGTACATCTTGGTTTTCTCGCTGATGTATTTCCTCGTGAAACGCGATCACGGGCAGGATTTCTGGCGCGCAATTCGCTGGAACTGGCCGCAAAAATGGTCCAGTTATATCTTTGGCGGAGTTGTGCTCGCTCTGGGCTTGCAGGCCTTTGCCCATCTTCTGCCAATGCCCAAGAACCTGCCGATAGACCAGTTTTTTCAAACTGAACGCGAAGCTTACCTGCTCTCAATATTCGGAATGAGCTTGGCGCCCTTACTTGAAGAGTTGTTTTTCCGTGGATTTCTATACCCCGTGTTGGCACGACGGCTGGGCATGGCTGCCGGCATTTTGCTCACAGCGCTGGCCTTCGCCCTGATTCATGGAGCGCAACTAATGTACGCTTGGGGGCCGGTGCTTGTGATTTTTCTGGTGGGCTTGGTGCTAACTCTGGTGCGCGCTGTTACGAAGTCGGTTGCGGCCAGCCTACTTATCCATATGGCATATAACGGAACAATTTCTCTCGTAATGTTCGCCGCCACCAGCGGTTTCCGGCATTTGGAACGGCTTAAACAGTAAGCTGGCTCAGGCGCCCGGCTGCGACATCCTTGCCCGTGTTATCGTAGATTTTCTATGTCTCCCAACCGCGAGGAACTATTGCGCCTCCTTGCCGCTAAATCTTTCCGGCTGGGGGAATTTAGGCTTTCGTCTGGAGCTAGCAGCGACTACTACGTCGACTGCCGCACGACTACCCTGGACGCCAAAGGATCGCGGCTCACGGGACAGGTTTTTTGGGATGAGATTCGTGCTCGAAGCTGGAGACCACAGGCTGTCGGAGGACTCACCATGGGTGCCGATCCCATCGTCACTGCGGTTTCGGTCGTGAGCGGTGAGCTCAACGGATTCCTTGTCCGCAAGACCGAAAAGCAGCACGGCACCGGACAGCGCATCGAAGGCTTCTGTGAGAAAGGCGCGCCGGTGGTAATCGTGGACGACGTCTGCACTACCGGCTCATCCACCATTCAGGCAATCGAAGCCGCCCGCGAATTTGGATTCGAGGTCGTCGGGGTGATGTGCCTGGTGGAGCGCGAAGAGGCCAGTGGCCGTCCGCACGTAGAGAAGGCCGCGGCTCCGGCGCCGTTCGTTTCGATTTTCACGGCCAACAAAGTGCGCCAGGAGCACCTTAAGTCGATTGAGACACTAAGTCATTGAATGATTGAGTCATTGGAACTCTGAAATGCCACAACTCTTTTCTTGAGGGTGATTCGATAAATTAGAGAGTCAATGGCTAATGAGTTAATTTCTGTCAGAACTGAGAATTGACCCGTGATCAAGACTCTCGAATGGACGGACTCCGGCGTTCGCTTCATTGATCAGACGAAGCTGCCCACTGAGGAAACCTACGTCACCTGCAAGACGCATGAGCAGGTCGCAGAAGTAATTCGTAAGATGGTCGTTCGCGGTGCGCCGGCGATTGGCGTTGCCGCCGCCATGGGAATCGCGCTGGGGGTAAAGAATTCAAAAGCAGCCACCGGAGCGGAACTCAAGCAGGAGTTCGACCGAATCTGCGACCTGATCGGCAAAACCCGACCCACAGCCGTGAACCTTTTCTGGGCCATCCGCCGCATGCGGCAAAAATTCGAGTACTTCCGCATGTGCACTATCCCGCAGATCAAACAAGAGCTGATTGAAGAAGCCCAGCGCATGCACGCGGAAGACATCGCCGCCAATCAAGCCATTGGCCGCCACGGCGCGACCCTTATGCCTACGAGCGGTGGCGTGCTCACCCACTGCAATGCGGGCGCGCTTGCCACCTGTGGTTACGGGACCGCACTGGGGGTGATTCGCGCGGCGGTAGAGCAGGGCAAGAAGATCCACGTCTATGCCGACGAAACGCGTCCCTTCCTTCAGGGCTCACGCCTAACCGCATGGGAACTGATGAAAGATGGCATCCCAACGACCGTGATATCCGACAACATGGCCGGAGCTATGATGAAACAGGGCAAGATCGGCGCCATTGTGGTAGGTGCCGACCGCATCGCCGCCAACGGCGACGTGGCTAACAAAATTGGCACATACACCGTTGCCGTGCTCGCTAAAGAACACGCGATCCCGTTCTATGTCGCCGCGCCGTTTTCCACCATTGATCTTGAAACATCCAACGGCAGCACGATTCCGATCGAGCAGCGCAATGCGCGCGAGGTCACACACATCGCGGGGAAGGCGATCGCGCCTGAAGGCGTCGAAGTAGAAAATCCCGCATTCGACGTGACCCCTGGGAAATACGTGACCGCGATCATCACCGAGCGTGGCATCGCGCGAGCGCCTTACAATGAATCATTGCGAAAGCTGGCGGAAGAGCCGGCAGTAGCGAGCATTTAGCATTGGGCACTGAAGCTTCTCCAACTTTTACTTCGAAGCTTGTGGGTTAAATGCTAAGTGGCAACCGCTAACTGCTTCTTATGTATCCCATCACCCACTCGCAAGTTGCCTTTTTGAGCGGCGGCAAGAATATTCACCTCGACTGCTTCCTTCCTAGCTCGAACGGAGAACCCTTCCCAGCCGTGATCGCTCTCCACGGTTCCGGTGGCGGACACGCGAGCATGTCCCAGCCCGCAACCACGCTTGCGAGCCAGGGATTCGCCGTCTACGTGCTCCACTACTTCGACCGCACTGGCACAATTTATGCCGAGAAACAAGACCTCCTCAGGAACTTCCCACTGTGGATGAAGACCCTATGGGACGCGGTCAGTCACGTGGAGCGGCAGCATCAGATTGATCCGGAAAGAATCGGCCTGCTGGGCTTTTCCCTCGGCGCTTATCTCTCGCTCTCGAATGCCGGTATCGACCCGCGCGTCCGGGCTGTGGTTGAATTTTTCGGAGGACTGCCAAAAGAGATGAAGCTTTTTCTGCGCCGCCTGCCGCCGGTCCTGATTCTCCACGGGGAGGCGGACCCGACAGTTCCGGTGGAAGAAGCCTACAACCTTCAACAAGTGCTGGAGCGCAAAGGCGTTGCCTACGAAATGCAGATTTATCGTGGCGCCGGACACGGTTTCACCGGTGAGACCTGGCGCGACGCCGGCCTGCGGACACTGGCATTTCTCAAAAAATACCTCGGCTATACTGCAGGAAGTTAGCGACAAGCAGGTAGGCGGAACTTCCAATTGCATTCATCCGTACACTATTTTAGAAGAATTGCAGGAGGTCTCATCGTGCTCACTTTCCTCCTCTGGTGTTTTCTGTTCGTGATGTGCTGGCCGGTGGCCCTGCTGGCACTGGTGCTCTATCCGCTCATCTGGCTGCTATTGCTGCCGTTTCGGTTGGTGGGGATCGCAGTCCATGCTGTTCTGGCGCTGTTTTCGGCGGCCATAATGCTGCCAGCACGCCTGTTGAGCGCGCCATTCAGAATCTAGAGTGCAGGGGTTAGTTTCCGGCTCCGTGGGCGTCATTAAATTCACACGGCCCGCCCTGAAGCCCATTGCCTGCACGCTGAAAGCTTCTCAGCGCTGAAAACGGAACAAGCTCATTCTTATGGACCCGTCGCGGAGTGACGTTCTGGCGGATGAAGCATCCCTTGGTTTTGGGACAGTCATCGCCAGCAACGAGCCATTTGCTCGATCTCGAGCTAAGCATTAAAGACTCGCAACCGATGACCAGCGAATGTCTTTGTCAGCACTCCATCACTTTCAGGTACGGGCTGATGATCAGCGTGGGCTCGGTGAGGCGCTGCACGTCATCAGCAGTAAGTCCGAGCGCAATTTCTTCGAGGACGAGGCCGGTGGGCGTTAAGCTGATATAGGCCATCTCGCTAACTATGTTGTGCACGACCTTCACACCGGTGAGTGGCAAGGTGCACTTCTTCAGGATCTTGGGCTCACCTTCCCGCGTGGTGTGCTCCATGGCAACAATTACGCGGCGCGCGCCCGCGACTAGATCCATGGCCCCGCCCATTCCCTTCACCATTTTGCCGGGGATCATCCAATTTGCAAGATTCCCTGCTTCATCTACTTCCATCGCGCCAAGCACGCTCAGATCAACGTGGCCACCTCGGATCATGGCAAAGGAATCGGCGCTCGAAAAATATGCCGTGCCCGGCATCTCGCTCACGGTTTCTTTGCCGGCATTGATCAGGTCGGCGTCTTCTTGACCTTCGATCGGATAAGGACCGATGCCCAGCATGCCGTTTTCGCTTTGAAGAATTACGTCGATGCCAGGCGGAACGTGGTTCGCCACTAGTGTAGGCAAGCCAATCCCGAGGTTCACGTAGAAGCCGTCGCGCAGTTCACGCGCAATGCGCTTAACGATGCGTTCGCGTTTTTCAACATCCTTTCCCAGTTTAGATGTGGTCGCCATTGCGTAGTTCCCCGTCCTTGGTCTGCAGTTCTCAGAGTAGTAGCCAGTTTTAAGTGGCTCGTGATCAGTTGTGACTTGTCTTTACTGACCACTCACTTTTCTCACCGTCCTCCGCTCGATGCGCCTCTCGTACAATTCTCCCTGGAAGATGCGTTTCACGTAGATGCTGGGCGTGTGGATCATGTCAGGATCGAGTTCTCCGACGTCGACCAGGTGTTCGACCTCGGCAATCGTGACTTTTGCCGCGGTCGCCATCATGGGATTAAAGTTGCGCGCCGTCTTCCGATATACCAGATTCCCCCACTTATCGCCCTTCCACGCCTTTAAGAAAGCAAAGTCGGCTTTGAGCGCCCGCTCCATCACATACGTGCGGCCGTCGAACTCACGCGTTTCTTTGCCATCCGCAACAATCGTCCCCACGCCGGTGGGAGTGAAGTATGCAGGAATGCCAGCGCCGCCCGCGCGAATGCGCTCCGAAAAAGTACCCTGCGGGACCAGATCCAGCTCGAGCTGTCTCTTCAGCACCATCTCCTCCAGCAGCTTGTTCTCACCGACGTAGGTCCCGATGTGCTTGCCAATCTGGCCTGCGGAAAGCAGCAGGCCGATACCGAAACCATCAACACCAGCGTTGTTGCTGATGGTGGTGAGGTTCTTCACGCCTTTGCGCACCAGGGCGCGAATCAGATTTTCCGGAATACCGCAGAGCCCAAATCCGCCCACCATGATGCTTGCGCCATCAAACACATCGCGGATGGCCTCGTCTGCGCTGGCTACGACTTTGTTCATAAGAGAGCGATTCTAGAACAAATCCACCACGCAGGCACGCTTCGGCTGCGCGCCCAGGGCAGGCTCGGACACGGAGGAATTGATTCACGGCCGCTGGAAGTCGAAGCCAATCTCTCAATGATTCAATTCCTCGGACCTGGTATCGGCGTGGCTTTCATTTTTCTTCGGGCGCACTTCTTCAGCTGGTGTGCACGCTCGAATTCCACCGCCAGCTCGCGGGTGCTGAGGTTTTCGCGGATGTGAGCCAGGCGCTGCTCGAGTTTTAGCAGAGCTTTCTGGAGATTCTTCTTGTTTGTGAGCGCAATGTCATGCCACATCGAGTAAGGACTCGCCGAGATGCGTGTCATCTCTCGCAGGGCGCGACCACCGGCTTCGAGCAGGGGCGCTTCTTCGCCGAATTCATCCACCAGCGAGGCCGCCAGTGCAGTCGAGATCATCTGCGGTAGATGGCTGATCCAGGCGCAAAGATGATCGTGCTCCGCGGCATCCATGCTGGCGATCCGCGCCCCGATTCTTTCCACCCACTCAACAAACTCGCCGCTCAGCCCGCCATAGATGTTCTGGTCGGGCAGCGGAGTGAAAAACCAGGTGGCGCCAAGAAACAAGTCAGGGTCGGCAAATTCCACTCCGGCTTGTTCTTTCCCGGACATCGGGTGCCCGGCGAGGAAGCGCCGGCCTGCATTCCTTCCCAAGACCGCGGCCGCGCGCGCCGCCACATCGGCCTTGGTGCTGCCCACATCGGTAAGCAGAGTGCGCGCAGAAAGCACCGGGCCGATGCGTTCAATAAGATCAATAATGCTCCCCACGGGAGTCGCGAGTAGAACCAGCTGGCTGCCGCGGATAGCGTCGGAGGGACTTGTGCGTCCCTCATCAATCGCGCCTTTATCACGGGCACGCTCCAGCACCGGCGCCCGATCGCAGCCTACGATGCGTCCCCCAAAATGATGCTTCTTCAGGGCCAGGGCAAAAGAACCGCCAATCAGGCCGGTGCCGATGATGGTGATCTGTCGAATGGGCATGGATTATTTGATCACCGAAACGCACGCAGACACAAAGAAAACTAACCTGCACCGCCTGGGAGTGCAGGGCAAGACTATTCAGGCGATTCTTGCGTCACTCGAATGTGGCCGTCACGCGAGCCTGCTACATTAAGACTGCGAGCCAAGATTCCCTAAGTGCAATGGCGGCACTTGATTCGGTTCGGTGCTCAACTTGTGCTCTCGATTCGGCGGTTATAGCTGAGCTGAAAATGGAGTAGCGTTGTAAAATCAGGAGGATACAAACAAACCGGGCGCGTAGCTCAAACGGATAGAGCATCGGATTTCTAATCCCTTTTCAGGAGGTTGCAGGAGGGCGCACCAAAACGCAGCGTTGTGCAATCCCCTTTGCTTCTAGAGGCTTTCCCGCACCTCAGCACGCACCAAGCCGCAGGGTAGCGCACATCTGTACAAACGCAACTGACACCAAAACTGACACCAACAATTGTCTCTTGTACTGTCGTGTCCCTGCCGTGGCACCAATGCTGAGTGTCTCGTGGCCACCATCGGTCCTTGGACAAGCTAGGTAATGCCCCCGGGTAGGTGCTAACCGCCGAGCCCAGCATCGACGACGCTGCAGGCAGCAATGCCGCAACCCATAGTGGAGCCGTAGATCCCATCACCCGCCGGGGGCACATTGCCGGAACCCTGGAGTACATGTCGCCGGAACAAGTAGAAGGCAAAGAGGCCGACCCGCGCAGCGACATCTTCGCAATGGGAGCCGTCCTCTACGAGATGGCGACCGGCGGAAGCCCGCAGATGGTGAGCTTGTCCGGTACGGGAATTGCGACAACAACAACGACTCTGAGTTCCTCGCTCAATCCTTCCATGTTTGGGCAGTCGGTCACGTTCACTGCCGTGGTCAGCTCGGCCAGTGGAACGCCCACCGGGACGGTGACGTTCGCCGACGGAAACACCACGGTCGGCACCGCGACTCTGGCAAACGGTCTGCCTCTGAACTCGGCGCATTCAGACATAGTGCCCTCCAGCCACGAGCAAGAATTCGAACACTCAGGCACTGCGATTCGTTCGCTGCCAATCAATTCGCCAGCGCCCGCTCGCGACTGGCACCCAACGGTGAATGGCCGACGGCGATCTCGCCAACGCGACGGATCAACGCTCGAATAGCGGCATCAAGCCAATGAGCTTCCGTCATGGTAATCGGCGTCAGATGCCGCGTCATCTTCCGGGCCGTAGAGGATTCTCCCCGATTTGTACTCAGCTCGCTCACTTTCTTCAGCACGTCCTTGTCAACCGCGAGGGCTTCACTCGCCGCGACTGGTCCCCCGTATGAGTTCTTGAGTACGGTGAAACGGAAATAGGCCATTGAGGCAAGCGGTTCGCGTCCTTTCTTAAAACCCTCGAACCGAGCCCACAGTGTGACCACGTCAGGAACGGGCGTGAAATTGCTTGGGATGGCAGGATAGGTCTTTCTGATGACTTGACCTGTTGCCGATACGGATGCGCGACGCCGTCGGTTCCGGCAACTTGGAGCAGCAAGTAGCCGTTTTGGGAAGATTTTGTTGAAACACAAGCAAAACGAGTACGGCAATAGCCGAACGGAAGTCCTGTGAAGAAGGTAAAAGTTCTAGCTGTACTGCTTGTTTCTCTGTTGTTAACCGTAAACGCCGTAGCGGCATCGGGGCCATCCGTTTGGTCAACGTATGTGCCCGTCGTCACTATCGGCTACGCGGATCGCTACGACGTTCCTTATGGTTGTTCTGCCGCCACGGGAAGTTGCACCCAAAATGGAACGGCAGCGGTTTGGACTCCCACTAGACCCATCACGGTAAAGCGACTGGAGT
>WNFB01000299.1_pt1 | contig 37302 bp, 36 predicted proteins | sample 5400501 | NCBI WGS metagenome assembly WNFB01 (sample SAMN13153341, study PRJNA577476) | soil metagenome | isolation source: 200 cm saprolite under Douglas fir tree site 2 hole 1 | place: USA:California | collected 2015-04-18
GTCGCGGTAAACTTCGGCGCGGTGTCGGGCTCGGTGGGATGGAGCGTGCTGCAGGCCCTGGGCTGGGTCGCCGCACCGGCCATCGAGGCCATGCAGCGCGAGCAGGCGGCTTCGCTTTCCCAGCTCGACGCGACCGTCCAAGCCTTGAATGCGGCGGTCGTGGGATTGAACGCACGCGCGGACTCCGCGGGCGAGCGCGAGGGCGCCACCGGCCGCTGGCTCGCTGAGATCGACGACGCCCTCGGCACCCTGCGCACCAGCACGAACGAAATCCGCGCGGCACAAAACGCCGCCGAGGACTCCTGGCGTAAGCCGGTGGCGGAGCTTGCGACCACCGTCGCCAGAGCGCGCGGCGACGTCGTCGGGCTACGCGCATCGCTCGACGAGTTGAGCCGGCAGCGTCAGCCGGAGCTGGTCGCGATCGGCACGCGGATCGACCGGATCGAGCGCGCCATGATCGACCGCAACCTGCTCGGCCCGATCAGGGGCTCGATCCAGGAGACCGCGCGGCCGCGGTCCATCGCCGCGCGGGAGAGCTCGTCGGCGGACGGGCACATCATCCAGCTGACGCCCGCGCAGTAGAGCATGATTCCGAAAAAGCCTGCCCCGGACCTGATCCGGGGTGGATACCGGTTTTCGGAAAGGATCATGCTCCGACAATCACCTCTCCCCGGAGGGGAGAGGTCGACGCGCGAAGCGCGTCGGGTGAGGGGGTTCCAGGCCAAATTTGTTGGGCCGGTCCCCCCCTCAAGTCACTCCGCTTTCCAGGCCGCGACAATTGCTGCGAGTACGCGCAGCGCGTCGGCGGTTCCGTCTGCTTCGCCCTTCTCGAAGTCGCGCTCCGTCCGCCCCATCGTGTTGGTGACGTGGGCGAGGCAGAGAACCTGCGCACCGGCGGCCCGCGCGAACGCGTAGAGCGCGGCGGCCTCCATTTCGACCGCCAGCACGCCTTTCGCTCGCGCCGATTCGATCGCCTCGGCGGTTTCGCGAAACGGCGCGTCGGTCGTCCAGCTCGCGCCGACGACGGCATGCACGCCCTCCCGCGCGAGAGCTTCGGCCGCCATCGCGACAAGCCGCGGGTCGGCTTCGCCGTACTCCGCGGGCGCGGCATAGTGATAGCTCGTCCCTTCGTCGCGCAGCGCACGCTCGATGATGACGAAGTACGGAGGCTCGCCGGCCGCAACGATCTGGCCGGCGGACGTCAGGTTGACCAGGAAGCGGCAGCCGCTGGCAAAGAGTTGCTCGGCGATCAGCACCGCGAACGGCGCGCCCACCACGCAGCCGATGATGCCGACGGTCTTGCCGGCGAGCGCGAAGGTGTCGAGCGCCGTGTGATAGCAGGGCCAACCCGCGAACGGATGCGCCTGGCCCGTGCGCCGGAGCCGGCGCACGATGTCGCCGTCCGGGTCGAGGATGCAGACGGCGGGCACATCGACGGCCGCGATCCCCTTTTGCCGCCGCGCCTCGCGCAGCAGCGCCGCCGGCCGAAAGACCGACGGCGACCCAGGGTTCTTGTTGTCGAACAGAGGGGGCATTCGTGCCTCGACCGGCGCGATGGTTTGTCCGGGCGACAGGCGTAACTATCGCGCCCCGACGGCCGCCTGATGATAGGCGGGGTCGTAGTATTTCATCGGGTCGGTCAGCGAGGTCGCCGGCTTGCCGTAGCGGCTGCGCAATTCGAGGACCGTCTTGAGGCCCTGCATGTCGATCCGGCCGTTGCGGAAGAAGCCGTCCTGCGGATCGAGCAGCTCGTCATAGCTGCGCTCGGCGAGGTCCTGCGACATTTGCGGCAGGTTCTGGCGCAGGATGCGCACCGCCTCGTCGCGGTTGGCGCGCTGGTAGAGCCAGTCGATCGCCTCGACGTAGGCGCGGATATAGGCGAGCACCTTGTCCTTGTTGGCGGCGGCCCACGAACGCCGCGCCGCCGCGACGTTGCCCTGATAGGGCCCGATCACCTTCGTCGCCCGCGCGAGCTGGGTGAACCCTTCGGCCTTGGCCAGAATATTGTACGGGGCCGACAGCATCGTGCCGTCCTGCTTGCGCTCGCGCAATGCGGTCCAGCGCTGCGCCGTGCCGCCGACCTTGGCGATGGCGTAGTCGCCGTCGCTCAGCCCGTTGCGGCGCAGGATGTCCAGCAGAACGAAGGCGTAGCCGGTCGTCAGCGCATCGACCGAGAGCGTCCGGCCCTTGAGATCGCCGATCGCCTTCACCTCCGGCACCGCGACGAGGTTGAGGAAACCGGTGTCGCTGCCCATGAACGCAAAAAATTCGGGCTGCGGCCCGATCGGCGCCTCGCCCTGGCCCTCCACGTAGGCGACGATGTTGTCGACCGCCGTCATGGCGATGTCGAACTTGGCCTCCTTGAGGCCGGTCATTTGCGCGACCGAGCCGGGCGTTGCCTGCACCGTCACGCGGATGCCGTGCTTCTCGAACAGGCCCTTCTCCTGCGCGGCATAGATGCCCCAGTTGAACCCGCCGGGAAAAACATTGACGGCGACCTCGCTCGCCTGAGCGGCGGCCGGCCGCAACGTCGCCGCCAGGACGATGAGACCAAGCAGTGCCGCATGGCGGCAACCGGCCGCCGCTGATCGCCGCATCGCTTCTCTCTCCTTTTCGCTCAAGCGGCCAAACTCGCTCGTTCGCATGGGCGCTCCGGCGCTTCGGTGATCGAGCGTTGCCGGACCATATCACGCGCGTCATGGGAGGTAAGCGTAGGATGGGTTGAGCCGCGCACCGATCTCGAGTTTACCCGAGATCGGCATCATGGTGCGCAGGTCGGCTACATACAGCCGACCTGCGTGCGCCGCGAAACCCATCGATGGGTTTCGCTGCGCTCAACCCATCCTACGTGGCCGGCCGCGCCAGCGGCAGCGTGACGGTGAAGCAGCTCGCGCGCCCGTCGCACGCCCCATAGGCGACATCGCCGGAATGGCGCTGGGCGATCTGCCGTACCAGCGCGAGGCCGAGGCCGGCCCCGCCGCCCCCCGCCGCGGTCTGCTGGAACGGCAGGAACAGGCGCGCTCGTTCGGTCTCGGCGATGCCCGGCCCCCGGTCGCAAATGCGCAACACCGCGCAGCCGGCGCTGCTTCGCACCTGCGCCTCGATCGGCGGCTTGCCGTGCTGCTCCGCATTGACGATGAGATTGCGGATCATCCGGCGCAGCAGGCGCGGATCGCCGCGCACCAGTACGGGCTCGCCCGTGAGCGAGCAGGCGTCGCTGCGCGCGCACTCCTCCGCGGCCAGCGCCAGCAGGTCGGTCTCTTCGTTGGTGTCCAGCGCCGCCGCCGCATCGAGGCGGCTCGCCAGCAGGATCTCGTCGATGAGCAGGTCAAGCTCGGCGATGTCCGCTTCCAGCTCGGCCTTGCGCTTCGGATCGGCGTTCTCCCTGAGCAATTCGACGCCGAGCCGGATGCGCGTCAGCGGCGTGCGCAATTCGTGCGACGCGTTGGCGAGCAGCATCTTGTGCGCGCCGACCAGGCTTTCGATGCGCGCGGCGGCGCGATTGAAGCTTTCGGCAAGCCGCGCCACCTCGTCGCGACCCTCGATCTTCACGCGCGCCGAAAGGTCGCCCGAGCCGAGCGACTCGACGCTGGTCTGCAGGCGTTCCAGCCGCCGCGTGACGCGGCGCACGACCGGCAGGGCAACGAGTGCGACGACCAGCGCGGCTCCGCCGAGGAAGATGATGAGCGCGAAACCGGGATGCCAGCGCTGCGACGGCACGCCGGCCACCAGCCAGCGGCCGTCGGGCAGCCGGATCGACCAGGCCGGACCCGTGGCGCCGTAGAGCCATCCGCCGCCGCGGCGAAACCGGCCGGGCGCCGGCAGCGGACGGCCGGCCGCGGCGATCGGCGCGCGCTCCGCGTCGTACAGCGCAAGGTCGACGCCACGACGCTCGGCCAGGCGCTCGATGGCGCGCTGCTGCGCCTCTCTGGGCGCGTCGAGCGGCGGGATCGCCGCGACCGCGATCTCGCCTGCCATCTGAAACGCCCGGTCGACCGGCCAGTGGCCGACCAGCAAGCCGAACAGCAGGCCGCCGGTCAGCACCACCAGCACGAGGCTGGCGACGATCGTCAGATAGAATTGCAGGTAGAGGCGCTTCATCGCGGCTGGTCGCGCCTTTCAGTCCTGGGCCTTGGCGAGCACGTAGCCGGCCCCGCGCACGGTGATGACGCGGCGCGGCTTCTTCGGGTCATCCTCGATCGCCGCGCGGATGCGCGAGATATGCACGTCGATCGAACGGTCGAACGCCTCGAGCTGCTCGCCCTTGACGCGGTCCATCAGCGCGTCGCGCGACATCACCCGGCCGGCGTGCTCGGCGAGCGCCAGCAGCAGCGCGAATTGGTAGCCGGTCAAGGGACGCACCGTCCCGTTGAGCCGCACCTCGCGCGCACCGCGGTCGATCTCCAGGCTGCCGAACCGCAGGACATCCGCGCGCGCACCGCCCTTGCGCCGACGCAGGATGGCGCGCAGCCGCGCCAACAACTCGCGCGGCTCGAACGGTTTGGGCAGGTAGTCGTCGGCGCCCATCTCCAGCCCGACGACGCGATCCATGGCATCGCCGCGCGCGGTGAGCATCAGGATCGGCGTGTCGTCCTGCCGGCGCATGAGGCGGCAGACCTCGAGGCCGTCGATGTCCGGCAGCATCAGGTCGAGCACCGCCGCGTCGAACGGCTCGCGCGCGCTGAGCGCCAGCCCGCTTTTGCCGTTTGCCGCATGCACGACGCGGAACCCCGCCTCGCCGAGATATTCGCTCACCATCGCGGCGAGGCGGAGGTCGTCTTCGATCAGCAGGATGCGCTGCGACACGTTCATCCGTGACGCCAGAAGTGCCAGCGACCGCCGAACGATGACAGCCGCTCGACCAGGGTGCGGCGCTGGTCCGCGCTCAGCACCTCGGCGGCGTCGCCGAGCGCCTGGGCGATGCGCCGGCTCGCGGTGTCGGCGAGCGCCATCTGCTCGGTGCGCAGCCGCTCGACGGCGGCGCGATCGATCGTCGCCGCGGTGAAGAGGGCGAAGCCCTGCTTGCGGTTGGCGACGGCCTTCTCGCGCAGCGGCAGCAGATCGTTCACCGCCGCCTTGGCGAGGGCGACGAGCTTCGCCTGCTGGTCCGCGTTGGCGTCGGCCTCGATCGCCAGATGCTTGATCGCCCGCTCGACGTGCCGATCAGCCTGCGCCGGATCGATCGGGCCGCCCATGAAGGCGCCGGGGTGCCACGGGCCGGGTCCCTGGCCGAAGGCCGTGCCCACGAAACTGCCGGCGACGCCGGCCGCGAGTGCAACCAGAATGATGATGATGATGGCCAGCCGGCCGCGACCGCGGCATGCGCGCGGCGCCGGAGCGGTGGGCGGTTGGTTGACTGCGTTCTGCTCGGACATGGTGTTCTCCTCTTCGATGGCGAGCGGATTCGCTCGTCCGGCCATCGATCTAGGAGCGCGGTATTTCCGACGTTTTGACCACAGGTAAAGATTTGTAAAGTCACGTCAAACCGCCGGCAGGACCCTGGCTATCCGCCGGTCTTGATTTGCCGGCGAGATGAGCTACATTGTAGCCCAGCGACCAACAACAGGGAAGATCGCCGTGACTGCTAATGCCGTCGTGCGGGCGAGGATCGACGAGAAGATCAAGAAGGAGGCCGAGGCGGTTCTCGCCTCGATCGGGCTGACCGTGTCCGACGCGTTCCGGCTGCTGATGATGCGCGTGGCGACAGAAAAGGCGTTGCCGTTCGAGCCGCTCGTGCCCAACGAGGAGACCATCGAGGCGATGAAGGCGGCGCGGCGCGGCGATCTCGTTACGGTCGGCGACGCGCTCCACCTCTCCCCGCTTGCGGGGAGAGGTCGACGCGCGAAGCGCGGCGGGTGAGGGGGCCTCTATGCATGCGCGGACCAAACGACGTTAAGACGGCATGAGCTAGCCGTTATCGCATCCTGCGCTTCTGGAATAACGACGTGATGGAAAACGTCGATGGGGTCCTTGCGGTGATTGCCGCGGCGTTGCCTGCGGACAGGCCCCCTCACCCGGATCGCTGACGCGATCCGACCTCTCCCCGCAAGCGGGGAGAGGTGGCGCGCATCCTCACTTCAACCCCGCGATGGCCCGGGCGTCGCCGGAGAGTTCGAGGATGTGCATGCCGGTATTGGCGCGGTCGACCACGTAGATGTAGCCGCGGTCGTCGACGTCGACGTTGTTGCTCTGGATCGCCACCTTGCAGCGCTCCTGCCCGTCGACCTTGACGCAGCGCTTGTCGGTCTGCTCGGTGATCGCCGGGACGAAGTAGCCGGCCTCCTTCGGTTGGAGCGGGTTGCGGATGTCGATCGCCCGCACCCCGCCGTTGAAGAAGGTGACGAACACGAGCTTCTTCTCGAACATCGGCGGCATGAACTCGTTCGAGGAATGCGCGCCGAAGCGCCCGCCGCGCTGGCAGAAATTGCCGCTCGCCTCCTCGGCGGTGTAGTTCGAGATCACCATCGGCCGCGTCTCGATCGTCACGTCGACGAACCACACCATCTGGCGCGGCTCCAGGCACTCGTTGACCAGTTCCTCGTTCACGATCATCACGATGTCGCGTACGCTGCCGCCCTTGTCCTTGGCGAACTCGGCGATCGGCATCTTGAGCAGCGGCAGGGTCGTGTGCGCGCCGGTGATCGGCAGCAGCTCGAGCCGGCCGACCTCGGGATAGCGCAGGTTGTCCGGCGTCGGCTCCTTCGGACCGTTGAGGAGCTTGTCGCGGTCGACGATCTGCAGGATGCCGCCCTTGTTGGTGCCATAGCCGAGATAGATGCGGTTGCCCTGCGGGCCGGTCGAGATCGGCCCGTGCAGCTCGGTCGGCACCGCGCCGGTCGAGCCGGGCTCCTGCCCGGGCAGGCCGAAGTCGCGGATCTTTGCCGGGTGCGCCGGGTCGCTCAGGTCGTAGACCTGGGTCATCCGGCGCGTGCGCCAGCCGGGCGCGCCGGAGACCAGATAGGCGATCCCGGTGTCGCATTCCCACCAGCTCTTATGGGTGTCGCGCAGCCCCTCGACGATGCGGGTGATCAGCGCCGGATGCGCCGGGTCGGTGACGTTCCACATCTCGTGCGCGCGCCCGCCGAACACGCGCAGCATGTAGACCGCGTTGCGGTCGGCCTTGGAAAGGTTCTTGCCGTCGCACACGCGCACCATCTGGGCGCCGCCCTCCTCGTAGTGCCCGTCGAGGCCGGGGATGTGGGCGAGATATTTCGGGTGCGCCGGATCGGTCACGTCGATGATCGAGGTGCCGTTCGACTCCGGCTGGCCGGTGAGCGAATTGACCGGCTTCGGAATCGCGGGCGTGCCGCCGTGGTGGCCGATATAGGCGATCCAGCGGTCGCCCTGGTGGTGGATGGTCGGCTGATAGCCGCTGCGCGCCTGCAGGTCGCTGTGGCCGGCGAGGCGCATGTTCCTCGCCTCGGGCGGATCGCCGACCTTCTGCATCTGCGCCGCGGCCGGCACGGCCAGCACGAGCGTGCACATTGCCGTCGCCATGCCGAAACAAAGAGCCCGATCCCGTCCCATGCGCGTCCTCCGATATTTTCGATTATTGGCGCAAGCTTAGCAGAACCAATGCCGCCGCACAGGCCCGCATACTGTGCGCGACTTCTCAGCGTTCCCCGGATGCGGTGCAGCGCGCAGCGGTGCTGCGCTGATCCGGGGCCCAGTTTATCTAACGGATTCTGGACCCCGGGTCTGCAGCGCACCACTGCGCTTTCGCTTCGTGCTGCGCTGCGCCCGGGGAACAGTCGCGGGATTAGTACGCGGCGGTGAGCAGCGCGCGCACGTCCTCCGCTCCGGCTGGCCGCGGCACGCTGATGTTCAGCGCGGCGACCTCGGCCGCCGCATCGGCGATTTTCTCCTTGGCCAGGCCGACCTCGCGCAGGCGCTGCGGGATGGGGAATCCGCGCAGCATGTGCTCGATCGCGGCGGCCGGGTCGTCCGCACGCAGGGCGTCGGCGAGGCGCTCGCGCGCCTGCGGCGCCGCCACGAGGTTGAAGCGGGTCACGTGCGGCAGGACGATCGCGTGCGTCTCCGCATGCGGCAGGCCGTAGCCGCCGAGCACATGCGCGAGCTTGTGATGCAGCGCGGTGCCGGCGCCGAGCGCAAGCCCGGCGAGCCAGGCGGCGACCAGGCATTCGCCGCGCGCCTCGCGGTCGCCGTCCTTGACCGCCCGCGGCAGATGCACGGCGAAGCGCCGCAGCGCTTCGAGCGCCAGCGCCGTCGTCACCGGCGTGCGGTCCGGCACCCACAGCGCCTCGACGCAATGGGCGAGCGCGTTCATGCCGCTCGCGGCGGTGACCGGCGGCGGCAGCGCCAGGGTGAGGTCCGGGTCGTAGACGATCGTGCGCGGCAGCGCGCGCGGATCGCGCAAGGTCACCTTGCGCTCGCCCTCGGTGGTGCCGAGGATCGCGGTCGCCTCGGAGCCCGAATAGGTCGTCGGCAGCGCGAGGATCGCAAGCCCGGTCTCGCGCGCGATCGCCTTGGCGAGCCCGATCGCCGAGCCGCCGCCGACCGCGACGAGGCCGTCGGCATTCGCGTCGCGCGCCGCCGCGACGCCCGCCCGGGCGATGTCCACCGGCACGTGGATCACCGCCTGCGCGTGCAGGCCGGCGGAGCGCGCGCCCAGCTGCGCGACGATGCGCTCGCCGAGCCGCGCGCCGCTGCCCGGCGTCGCGATCACCAGCGCGCGCGAAAAATTGAGCCGCGCTGCTTCCTCCGCCACGCGCTCGACCGCGCCCGGCGCGAATACAACGCGTTGCTGGGGGAGGTCGTGGATGAACGGGTGGGACATGCTAATGGGCGAATAGTGAACAAATAACTCGGACCTCATGGTGAGGAGCGCGGCGAAGCCGCGCGTCTCGAACCATGGGAACGGGTGCCTGTTTCCATCCTTCGAGACGGCCCGCTGCGCGGGCCTCCTCAGGATGAGGGTCGTGCTAAGTCCCCTCGCGCCAGATGCCGAGCGCTTCCTGCACCGGGCGGTCGGAAATGCTGAACAGCACCGACTCGGCGGCAGTATTGTGCGCATAGCGCTTCCACGACGGCACCACGAACACGTCGCCGGGCGACCATTCGAGCGTCTTGTCGTCGAGCTTGGTCGAGCCCTTGCCCTCGACGCACACGAAGATGGTGCCGTCGGTCGAGCGATAGGTCTCGCCCTTGAAGCCTTTCGGCAGCAGCGCGAGGTGCGCCCCCATGGTCGGCAGCGCCCAGCCGCCGTTGACCGGATTGGCGTAGCGCACCCGCGCGCCGTGGCGCTTGTCGACGTCGCCGGCGCGCTTGAGCCGCTCGAGGATCGGCCGCGTGCGCGCGTAGGGATAATTGATGATCGGTGTGCGTTTCATGTCGGTGACGGCGCCGTCCGGCAGCACGCCGGAGCCGTAGCGCGCCAGCGAGTCGCCGTCCTCGCGCGCGGTCGACTGCGCCTCCTCGTCGAGATGCTCGGAGAACATGGTTTCGAAGAAATTCACGGTGGGCACGTCGAGCACGTCGAGCCACACCATCGGCTGGTCCGACGTGTTGCCGTGGTCGTGCGCCGCCCAGTTGGCGGTGATGACGAAGTCGCCCGGCTTCATCAGGGTCTTCTCGCCCTCGACCGCCGTGTAGGCGCCCTCGCCGTCGAGCACGAAGCGGATCGCCGAGGCGGAGTGGCGGTGCGCCGGCGCGATCTCCCCCGGCAGGATCAGCTGCAGGCCGGCGTAGAGCGACTGGGTGATGCGCGACTGCCCGCGCAGCGCCGGATTTTCCAGCACCAGCACGCGGCGCTCCGCCTCCTTGGCGGAGATCAGGTCGCCCGATTCGGCGACCAGCGGGCGCACGTCCTTGTAGTGCCAGATCGCCGGCACGCTGGCGCTGCGCGGCTCGTTCATCACCAGGTTCTTGAGCACCTCCCACAGCGGCGCCATGTCGTAGGCCGAGATGCGGTCGTAATAGCCCTGCCGCATGGCCTCGATGTTGTCCTTCGGTCCAGGCGTCTTCGCCGGGGGCTTCTTCTGCGCGGTTGAGACCGCCATGGGGTCCTCCATGCTGCGCGATCGGGATCTGGGTCAGACTATACCAGATCGCGATCGTGCGGACATACGTCAAGGCGGCCGGCCGCGGCGCCGATCGGCCTTCAAATTCAGGTGTTTATCGATCCGCCGTCGACCGCGATGGTCTGCCCGGTGACGAAGTCGCTGTCGCCCGACGCGAGAAAGATCAGCGCGCCGAGGAGGTCCGCCGGCACCTCGTCGCGGCGGATCGCCCGGCTCTGCAGCACCCGCTCGCGCGCCTGCTCGATATGCGCGCGGTTCTCGAGGATCGTCTCGCTCATGACGAGCCCGGGCGCCAGCGTGTTGACGCAAATGCCCTTCTCGCCCAACTCGCGCGAGAGCGCCCGGGTGAACGCCGTGACCGCGCCTTTCGAGGTGACGTAGTGCAGCATCGCGGGCAGGCCCTTGTAGGCGGTGCCGGAGCCGATGTTGATGATTTTGCCGTAGCCCTGCGCGATCATGTGCGGCACCACGTGCTTGACCATGAGGAACGGGCCGCGCACGTTCACCTCCATCACCCGGTCCCACAGGTCGACCTCGATGTCGGTGCAGTCGACCGGCGGCAGCGGCGCAAAAAGCGCGGCGTTGTTGACCAGGATGTCGATCTTGCCGAACCGCGCGAGCGTCTCGCCGACCACGCGCTTGACCGCGTCCTCCGCGCTCACGTCGAAGGTCGCGCTCGCCACCGCATTGTGCCCGTACCGCGCGGCGATCTCGGCCGCGAGCTGCGCGCCGTCCGCGATGTCGGCGATCATCACCCGCGCGCCCTCGGCGGCCAGCGCCTGGGAATAATGCCGGCCGATCCCTCTGGCGCCGCCGGTCACGATCGCGCTGCGGCCCTCGAGCCGTGCCATGCGCCCTCTCCCCTGCTCCCGCGATTTGCGTTGTTGTTGCCCTATGCTCTAAGAGCGAGCCTGCCCGACCAACGCACGGAAACCAAGCCCATGCACGACGAGGTGCTGGACCGCATCGCCATCCGCGAGCTGATCGAGAACTGGGCGCTGTGGCGCGACGCCCGCGACTGGGCGCGCTTCCGCACCGTGTGGCACGACGAGGGGCGGATGATGGCGACCTGGTTCCAGGGCACGGCCGACGAGTTCATCAAGGTGAGCGAGGAAGGCTATCGGCGCGGCGTGCGCATCCTGCACTTCCTCGGCGGCACGACCGTCGACCTCGCCGGCACCCGCGCAACGGCGCAGACCAAGATGACGATCTCGCAGCGCGCAACCGTCGAGGGCGTGCCGTGCGACGTGGTGTGCACCGGCCGGTTCTACGATTTCCTGGAAAAGCGCGCCGGCCGCTGGGGCCTGGTGCTGCGCCAGCCGATCTACGAGAAGGACCGCATCGATCCGGTCGATCCCGCGACCGCGCCCGCGCTCGACCCAAAACTGCTCGCGAGCTTCCCCGAGGGCTATCGCCACCTCGCCTACATGCAGGCGAGGATCGGCTACAAGATCAAGCCCGACATGCCCGGCCTCGACGGCCCGGCGGTCGAGGCGCTCTACGTCCGCGGGGCGAGGTGGTTGCAGGGGGAAGCGCTGTAACACGTATCCCGGGCGCCGCTTCACCTCGCCCCGCTTGCGGGGAGAGGTCGATAGGCGGCCTTCGGCCGCCGTTCTTAATTTTGACAACGCCGACGCGAAGCGTCGGCTATGCGAAGCGCGTCGGGTGAGGGGGCGTCTCAGGAAAGCGCACACTCACAGAGGCCCCCTCACCCCGACCCTCTCCCCGCAAGCGGGGAGAGGGAGCCCGCGCCTTATCCGCTCACCCGCACGATGAACTTGGCGAAGCCGGCGAGCTGCTGCTTGACGATGTCGATGGTCGGCTGATCGGTCAGCTCGCCCTTGGCCTCGTCGACCTTCGATTTGACGTTGCCGATGAAAATCTCCGGGCGGTTGAACACGAAGGCGTCGAGGAAGATCATGCTCTGGCGGAAGTGATATTGCATGCGCGGGCCGCCGAGCGGTCCCTGCGAGGCCGACTGGAGCGCGATCGGCTTGAACGCGAACGGCTGATTGGGCAGCCGCGACACCCAGTCGATCGCGTTCTTGAGCACGCCCGGCATCGAATAATTGTATTCCGGGCTGACGACGAGCACACCATCGGCCGCGCGGATGGCGTCGGCGAGTGCGTTGACCGGCGCCGGCCAGCCCTGCTCGTTCTGCACGTCGGCGTTATAGAGCGGCATCACGATGGTCGGCGCGGGTGTGAGCTTCATGCCGGGCGGCGCCAGCGCCGGCAGGCTGCGCGCCACCATGGCGTTGTAGGAGCCTTTGCGGAGCGAGCCGCAGATGACGAGCACGTTCAAATTGTTCGGGTCGGCCATGAGGGGTCCTGTCGGTGGGAGGGATAATCGGGCCGGGTACAGCTAAATACACCGCAGCCTCATTGCAACAGATGATCGCGCGGCCGATTTGATGCCGACGGTGCGGGCGGCGGCCTCCGGCTCGGCCCAGTCCAGCAGCCTGCCGCGACGAAAATGTCGCGCACGAGGTCCTGCAATGCCGCCGCGTCGATCGTGACCATCGCCTTTCGCTTGCTCCGCGAGTTGATGCCACAGGTGCGCTGTGATACTGCCCGCACGACACAATCTCCAGCCTCATCCTGAGGAGCCCGAGCGAAGCGAGGGCGTCTCGAAGGATGGGAGCGCGTCCATGGTTCGAGACGCCGCGCGTAAAGAACGCGCGGCTCCTCACCATGAGGACTGAGTTTCGAATTTACAGGGGTACTTCGCATGCCCGACAAGAAGCACAGGATCGGCTGGATCGGCATGGGCCGCATGGGCTTCCCGATGGCCGAGCGGCTGCTCAAGGCCGGCTACGACGTGGCGATCTACAACCGCACGCGCGCCAAGGCCGAGCCGCTCGCCGGCAAGGGCGGCAAGGTGGTCGACAAACCCGCCGATCTTGCCGGCGCCGACGTGCTGTTCTCGATCGTCTCGACCGGCAAGGATCTGAACGAAGTCCTGTTCGGCCCGAACGGCGCGATCTCCGGCAACGGCAAGCCGCCCGGCATCGTGGTCGATTGCTCGACCATCGGGGTCGAGGAATCCGCCGACATCCGCCGCCGCCTCAAGGAGCGCGGCGTCGACTTCGTCGCTTCGCCGGTGAGCGGCAACGCCAAGGTGATCAAGGCCGGCCGGCTCTCCGCGGTGATCTCCGGCCCCGAGGCGGCCTGCAAGGCGGTCATGCCGGTGGTCGAGACCATCGCGCCGCAGGGCGTGTCCTACGTGGGCGACGGCGAATTGGCGCGCATCTGCAAGATCGCCCACAATGTGATGCTCGGCGTCGTCATCGAGAATTTGATCGAGATTACGCTGCTCACCAACAAGATGGGCGTGCCGCGCCACGCCTTCCTCGCCTTCCTCAACAACAGCGTCATGGGCTCGATGTTCACCCGCTACAAGTCGCCGGCGCTGGTCAATCTCGACTGGACGACGACGTTCACGCCGGAGCTGCTGCGCAAGGACCTCGACCTCGGGCTCGAGCTGGGCCGCGAGCAGGACGTGCCGATGCCGGTGACCGCCGCCGCGCGCGAGGTGCTGCAGAGCCATTTCGGCGCCGCGACGCTGAAGCCGAACCCGGACGAATACCTGCAGAAGGATTTCGCCGCGCTGATCGAGACCATGGCGCTGCTCGCCGGCATGAAGCTCGAGAGCGAGAACAAGAACGTGCCGACGGGATTGGAGCGATGATGGTCGGCATCGTTCCCCGGGCGCGGCGCAGCACGAAGTGGTGTGCTGCAGACCCGGGGGCCAGCGAGCGCGATCCCGGATCAGCAGTGCACCGCTCCGCTTCGCTACGCGCTGCACTGCATCCGGGAAATGCAACCTGATCGCCATGCCCTCCTCACGAAACATCAAGGTTCTTTCCCACATCGACTGCCCGGGCGGCGGGCAGGTGTGGGTCGACGGCACGACGCTCTACGTCGCGCACATGAGCCCGCCCGCCGGCACGTCGACCTATGACGTGGCCGATCCGCTCAAGCCGCGGCTGCTGGCGCAGGTCGAGATGCCGGCCGGCTGGCACTCGCACAAGGTGCGGGCGCGCGACGGCGTGATGATCGTCAATCACGAGCGGCAGGGCGAGGGCGGCGACCAAAGCTTCGGCGGCGGGCTCGGCATCTACGACGTGTCCGCGCCGGCGCGGCCGCGCCTGATCACCAAATGGCGCACCGCCGGCAGCGGCGTGCACCGCTTCGACTTCGACGGCCGCTACGCCTACATCTCGCCGACCGCCGACGGCTATGTCGGCAACATCGTGATGATCCTCGACCTGAAGGATCCCGCCCATCCGCAGGAGGCGGGCCGCTGGTGGATCCCGGGCCAGCATGCGGCCGGCGGCGAGACCTATCCGTGGGGCGATTACGTCACGCCGCGCTGCCATCATCCGCTGCGGCTGGGCGACCGGCTGCATGTCTCCTATTGGCACCACGGCTTCTTCATCCTCGACATCGCGGACATGTCGAAGCCGCGCCTCGTCTCCGGCGTCAACAGCAGCCCGGCGCATCCGCATCCCACCCACACGTGCCTGCCGGTGCGCGAGGCGCTGCGCGGCCGGCGCATCATGGTGGTCGCCGATGAGGACGTGGCGAAGCTGCGTCCCTCGCCGCCCGCGTTCAGCTGGATCTACGACATCACCGACGAGCGCCAGCCGATGCCGATTGCGACCTTCGACGTCGAGGGGCTGGACCAGGATGGCGCGCCGCAGCCGGCCATGACCGGCTGCCATCAGCCGTCCGAAGTCTTCGCCGGCACGCTCATCCCGTTCGCCTGGTTCGCGCAAGGGCTGCGGCTGGTCGATATCGCCGACCCGTTCCGGCCGCGCGAGGTCGGCTTCTTCAAGCCCGACCCGCCGCCCGGCTGCGCGCGCGCGTCGTCGAACGACGCGACCGTCGACGCGCGCGGGGTCATCTATCTCGCCGACCGCCAGCGCGGCGTCCATCTGCTCGAGACTAAGACGTGAAACTGAACGCGGACGAGGAGGCGATGCGCGCCGGCGCGTTCGGGCCGCTGCGGCAATGGGCGATCGAGCATCAGATCAAGGTCGGCACCTATCTGGGCGCGCAGGATTTCGTGGCGGTGAGCCAGGCGCACATCATGGCCGACACCGAGTCGCTCGGGCTTGCCGGCGTCGAATGGCTCGAACGCTGGGCGCGGCTTCCGGCTGCCGAGCGGCGCGTCCGCGTGCCCACCATCACCGATCCGCGCGGCACCGATTTCGCCGCCGCCGAACGGCTCAAACAGCAGGCCTGGATGCTCGATCTCGAACGCCGCGCCATCGCCGCGTTCGAGGCGCTCGGCGTGCTGATGACCGACACCTGCATCAACTATCAGACGATCCTGCCGCCGCTTAACGGCGAGCACGTCGCCTTCGGCGACACCGGCGTGGTCATCTATTGCAACAGCGTGCTGGGCGCGCGCTCGAATTTCGAGGGCGGCCCCTCGGCGCTGAGCGCCGGACTGACCGGACGCACGCCGCGCTACGGCTATCATCTCGACGCGCGGCGGCGCGCGAGCCTTCGCGTCAAGGTCGCGTGGACCCCGCGCCGGCTCGACGAGTGGGGCGCGCTCGGCGGCATCCTCGGACGGTTGGCGGGCGACTATTGGCAGGTGCCGGTGGTCACCGGCGTCGACCGCGTGCCCGGCTCCGACGAGCTGAAGCATTTCGGCGCGGCGATGGCGAGCTACGGCTCGGTCGCGATGTTCCACCTGCTCGGCATCACGCCGGAAGCGCAGCGGCTCGCGGACGTCGCCGCTCCCGGCCTGCCCGCCCACACGGTCGGCGAAGCGGACATCCGCGATTTCCAGGCCGCCTATCGCGCCGGGCTCGACGGCGTCGACGTCGTGGTGTTCTCGGCGCCGCAGCTCAGCCTCATGGAGATGCGGCGGGTCGCCGACCTGCTCGACGGGCGGCGCAACAAAATTCCGCTGTTTGCGGCGACCAGCCCGCAGGTCAAGCCGGACGCCGACCGCATGGGCCTCACGCGGCGCATCGAGGCGGCAGGCGGCGTCGTGCTCTCGGGCATGTGCTTCTATCAGAGCTACGCGCGCGAGATCGCGGAGGCCAACGGCTGGCGGCGCCTCGCCACCAATTCGGCGAAGCTGACAAACATCCTCGGCGGCTACGGCTACCGGCCGGCCCTGCTGTCGATGGAGGCCTGCGTCGACGCCGCCTGCGCCGAAACGCTGCCGCACTCCCTCTCCCCGCTTGCGGGGAGAGGGTCGGGGTGAGGGGGCCTCTGTAGGTGCACGGTATCCTCAGAGGCCCCCTCACCCGACGCGCTTCGCGCGTCGACCCCGGATCAAGTCCGGGGCAGGCTCTCTCCCCGCGAGCGGGGAGAGGTGAAGAGCGCCGAGCTGGTCAAACGGATTGCAGATGAACGGGCGCATCTTCTACGCTGCCGCCGGCATGGGCCGCCGGGTCGAGGGCCTGGCGCTGGTCGCCAAGGACGGGTTCTCCGCGCGCTACGACCTCGACCGCAACACGGGCATCTTCTCGCGCCCCGAGCACAAGCTCGCCGGCCAAAGCTATCTCGGCCGCATTCTCGTGCTCGATGCCGCCAAGGGCGGCGTGGCGACCGCCTGGATGCTCGCCGCCATGACCGCCGCCGGCAAAATTCCGGCGGCGCTCGTGCTCAACGTCGTCAATCCGATCATGGTGCAGGGCGCCGCGTTGGCCGATTTCACCATGCTGTCCGGGTTCGAGGTGGACATCACGCAGGCCATCCCCGACGGCGCGCGCGTCGTGGTCGATCCGACCGGCGCAGGGCCTTATCTGCAGATCGTCGGGTAAGGCGCTCGCTTGCGCCCGCGTCGTCAAGCGCGCTACTGAGGTCCGGTAACAGCACGGACGGTTTCGCATGGCGGCGCTGCAATTCAATCCGGAGGATCCGGCGGTCAACGCCGACCCGTTCCCGATCTTCCGCCGGCTGCAGGACGAGGATCCGGTCCATTGGAGCGACAAGCTCAAGAGCTGGATCGTCACCCGCTACGACGACGTGCGCCGCATCGCGCTCGACCGCGAGCTGTCCGCCGACCGCGTACGCCCGTTCTTCGAGATCCTGCCGTCGGACGAGCAGCGCCGGCTGCGCGACCTGCAGCACTATCTGACGCTGTGGGCGGTGTTCAAGGATGCGCCCGATCACACGCGGCTGCGCGGGCTGATGAACCGCGCGTTCACGCCGCGCGCGGTCGAGGCGCTGCGGCCGAACGTCGAGCGCATCGTCGACGACCTGCTCGACAATATCGTCGGGCGCGGCGAGGCCGATTTCATCGCCGACTTCGCCTATCCGCTGCCGGCGAGCGTGATCATGGACATGCTCGGCGTGCCGCGCAGCGACCTCGCCGCCATGAAGCTGTGGTCGGACGAGATGGCGCTGTTCGTCGGCATCGCGCGCACCACGCCGGGCAAGTACGAACGCGCCCAGGCCGGCACCCAGGAGATGGCCGGCTATTTCCGCCGCCTCATTGCCGTGCGCCGCGCCGCGCCGCGCGAGGACATGATCTCCGCGCTGATCGCCGCCGAGGAGCAGGACCAACATCTGACCGAGGACGAGATCATCGCGACCTGCATCCTCCTGCTGTTCGCCGGCCACGAGACCACCGCCAACCTGATCGGCAACGGCCTGCTGGCGCTGCTGCGCAATCCGGAGCAACTCGCCAGGCTGCGCGCGCGGCCGGAGCTTGCCGCAAGCGCGGTCGAGGAATGCCTGCGCTACGACGGCCCGAGCGGCGCGCTCGCCCGCGTGGTGGGGATCGCGCACGAGTTCGGCGGGCGCGCCCTGAACAAAGGCGACCGCGTGTACGCCTGGATGAACGCCGCCAACCGCGACCCGCGCCGCTTCCCCGATCCCGACCGCTTCGACATCGAGCGCGACGACAACCGCCACCTCACCTTCGGCCACGGCGCCCACTTCTGCCTCGGCGCGCCGCTGGCGCGGTTGGAAGGGCAGGTGGCCTTTCCCCGCGTCCTCGCCCGGCTCGACCGGCTGGAGCTTGCGGCCGAGCGGTTCGAGTGGATCGATTCGCTCGTCCTGCGCGGGGTCAAGCAGCTGCCGGTGCGGTTCGAGACGGTGGGCGCGGCGCGAATCGTGGCGTAGTCGGCGATTTATTTGCGCTTTCGTTCGTTGGTGCGCACCAGACGACAAATCTATCCTGCCGTTGTCGACTTCCGCCAAAAAGCAGCGGCATCACGCGCGATTATCTTGATCCCACGTACTTGCGCCGCAAAAAGCCCCGTGGTTGAATGATATCGCTCAAGGGAACAAATCTCGGTCGGGGAGGACTACACATGAATGCGATCAGACCTTGGATCGGACCATTGGCATGGGCTTGGCTCATCGTCATCGGCGCCGCGATCATCATCACGCCGAACGGCCCAATCTGTCCCGGGTGCACGGCCAATGTAAACATCGCGATCGGCGTCGTCTCGGTGGTGCTCGGTGCCGTGGCGCTGGCGGGACGATACATGGCGGGCGGCCGCTGAAGCGCGCGGCCACAGGGCGCTGCTTCAATTCTCACGCCGTCATTCGGTCGAAAGCGCCGCGTGAGCCGCACGCGCTACCTCTCCCCGCGTGCGGGGAGAGGTCGGATCGCGTCAGCGATCCGGGTGAGGGGGCCTCTGAGCGGGCAATGCCGCGGCAATCGTCTCGAGGACCCCGTCGATATTTCCGATCACGTCATTATTCCAGAATCGCAGCACGCGATAACGATGGTCGACCAGCCATTTGTCGCGCACCGCGTCGCGGTCATCGGTCGCGTGTTGGCCACCATCGACTTCGATCACGAGGCGGTGCTCACGGCAGACGAAATCGACGATGAACGGGCCGATCGCTTGCTGACGGACGAACTTGTGCCCAAGGGCGCGGGACCGAATGCGATTCCAAAGGCGAAGCTCGGCTTTGGTCGAATTTGCTCGAAGCTCCCGAGCCCGATCCGTCTTGATATCGTTGGGTCCACGCATGTGCAGAGGCCCCCTCACCCGACGCGCTTCGCGCGTCGACCTCTCCCCGCGAGCGGGGAGAGGTAATCTCAATACCTGTTCGCGATCGGCAGCTCCTCGGCCGGGAAGAGCGTGATCACCCGGCAGCCCTTGTCGGTGACGACGACTTCCTCCTCGATGCGGGCGGCGGAGTAGCCGTCGGTCGCCGGGCAATAGGTCTCGAGCGCGAACACCATGCCCTCCTTGATCTCGGTCGGGTGCGTCATCGAGACCACGCGCGACATGATCGGCCGCTCATGCAGCGCAAGCCCGAGGCCGTGGCCGAACTGCAGGCCGAACGCCGACATCTCGTCGGGGAAGCCGAAGTCCGGCGCCTTCGGCCACACGCTGCACACCTTGTCGGTCATCACCCCCGGCCGGATCAGCGCGATCGCATTGTCGAGCCATTCGCGCGCGCGCTTGTAGGCGTCGTGCTGCACCGGCGTGGCGCGCCCGACGTTGAAGGTGCGGTAATAGCAGGTGCGGTAACCCATGAACGCCTGCAGGATGTCGAAGAACGCCTGGTCGCCCGGGCGCAGCATGCGGTCGGTGAAGTTGTGCGGGTGCGGGTTGCAGCGCTCGCCCGAGATGGCGTTGACCGCCTCCACGTCGTCGGAGCCGTGCCGGTAGAGGAACTCGTTGACCTTGGCGACGATGTCGTTCTCGCGCACGCCGGGTTTGAGTTCCTCGTTGATCATGTGATAGGCGCCGTCGACCATGGCGGCGGCGCGATTGAGCAGCGCGATCTCGTCGATGTTCTTGACCTCGCGCGCCTCCAGCATGGTCTGCTGGCCGTCGACGATCTTCAGCCCCGCCTTCTCCAGCTCGAACATCATCGGCGGCTCGATGATGTCGACGCCGACCGGCATGTCGCCGACGCCGGCCTCGCGGATGAGCGCGGCGATCTCCTCGGCGTGGCGCTGCATCAGGCCGAACGCCGGCGAGACGGTGCCGCGCAGGCCGATCAGCCCGGCCTTGCAGTTCTCCGGCTTGAGCCAAGGCACGTAGAGCTTGTGGTGCACGGCGGCCGAGCCGAAGTCCCACAGGATCGGCTCGCCGGCGCGGGTGAGCAGCGCCCAGCGGCACAGCTTGTCGCGCTCCCATTCGCCGATCTTGGTCGAGGTGACGTAGCGGATGTTGTTGACGTCGAAGACGAGCAGCGCGCCGAGGTCGGACTTGTCGAGCGCCTGCCTGACGCGCGAGAGGCGGTAGCGGTGCAGGCGGCGGTAGTCGACCCGCTCCTCGAAGTCGACCCCCATGGTGCCGAGCGCCGGCAGCGCGCGGTCCCAGTTGTAGCGCGGGTCGATGTCCTCGGCGCGAACTTCACGAACGACCTGGTCCACGGCGGGCCTCCCTGATGGCAATGGCGGATTTGCCGCCGATCATAGGGCATTCGGACCTGGCGTGCGACGGCTCGTCTTTACCCTCCCCTGCAGGGGGAGGGTCGCCGTCGCGCGAAGCGCGGCGGCGGGGTGGGGTGGAACCAGCGCCTCACTGTCAGATGTTTGCGCAGCGTCGCCCCCACCCGGCCGCTTCGCGGCCGACCTCCCCCCTGCAGGGGGAGGTAGGCGCCCTTATTTCGCGATCAGCGCGTGGACGGAGAAATATCTGTCCGCGTCGGTGAACATCGCCCGCCGGGTCCAGCCGGTATTGCGGGCGAGCGAGGCGAACCTGACGGGCGTGTACTTGTAGCTGTTCTCGGTGTGGATGGTCTCGTCGGCGTCGAACGCGATGGTGTGCCCGGCGACGCGCACGCGCTGGCGCACCAGGCTCACCAGGTGCATCTCGATGCGCGCGCGCGCGCGGTTGTAGAACGCCCGATGCAGGAAGGCGTCGAGATCGAAGTCGGCGTCAAGCTCGCGGTTGATGCGCGCCAGCAGATTGAGATTGAACCGCGCGGTGACGCCGGCCGCGTCGTTATAGGCCGCGTGCAGCACCGCCTCGTCCTTGACGAGGTCGGCGCCGACGATGAGGCTCGCGCCCGGCCCGAGGATGTGGCCGGCGCGGCGCAGGAAGGCGGACGCTTCGCGCGGCTCGAAATTGCCGATGGTCGAGCCGGGGAAGAAGCCGATCAGCGGCCGCCCGCGCGCCGGCGCCGGCAGCTCGAACGGGCCGGTGAAATCCGCCGCCACCGGCAGCACGTCGAGGCGCGGGAAGTCGCGCATGAGGCGCGTCGCCTGGCCGTTCATGAAGTCGACCGAGATGTCGACCGGCACGTAGGCCGAGATGTGCGGCACCGCGCCGAGCAGCACGCGCACCTTGGTGGCGGCGCCGCTGCCGAACTCGACCAGCACGCTGCCCGGCTCAACCGGGCCGACGATGTCCGCCGCCCGTGCGCGCAAAATGCCGAGCTCGGTGCGGGTCGGGTAATATTCGGGCAGGCGGGTGATCTCCTCGAACAGGCGCGAGCCGGCGGCGTCGTAGAAATATTTGGCGGAGAGGTGCTTCTGCCGGGCGCAGAGGCCGTCGATCACGTCGCGCGCGAAGGCGTCGTGGGCATTGCTGTGCCGATCGGGCCGGATGGCAGTCCGCGTAAGCACTGACATGGCTGGGCCGGAGGTCTCGGGGGTCAGGGCCGGTAATCGGCAAGACGAAGGCCGCTGAACTGCCAGCGCGCCGGCGGATAGAAGAAATTGCGGTAGCTTGCGCGCGCGTGCCCCTCGGGCGTGGCAAGCGAAGACCCGCGCAGGACCATCTGGTTGACCATGAACTTGCCGTTGTACTCGCCGAGCGCGCCTCCGGCGGCGACGAACCCCGGATAGGGCGCGTAGGCGCTGCGCGTCCATTGCCAGAGAACGCCGAACGCATCGGATAGTTCGCCGCCGCGCACCGCCACTTCCCACTCGGCCTCGGTCGGCAGGTGCTTGCCGGCCCAGCGCGCGAATGCGTCGGCCTCGTAATAGCTGATGTGGCAGACCGGCGCGTCGAGATCGACCGGCTTGAGGCCCGCGAGGGTGACGACGTGCCAGTGGTCGTCGATCTCGCGCCAATGGCCGGGTGCCGTCCACCCTTCAGCCTCGACCGCGGCCCAGCCGTCGGACAGCCACAGCGACGGCGTCGCGTAGCCGCCGTCGGCCATGAACTCGCGCCATTCGAGATTGCTGACGAGGCCGCGCGCGATGCGCACCGGGCCGACCAGCACGCGGTGCGCCGGCCCCTCGTTGTCGAAGGCAAAGCCGCGTCCGTCGTGGCCGATGGTGTGGATTCCTTCGGCCAGATCGACGAAGCCGTGCGCGTCCGTGCGCGGCGGCCACTGCCGCTCCGGATCATAGGCGGGGGCGATCGGGTTCTCGGCAAAGGCGTGCAGGATGTCGGTGAGGATCAGCTCCTGGTGCTGCTGCTCGTGATTGAGGCCGATCTCGACGATGCGCAGGATGTCGGGAAGCCCGGCGGGCCCGGCATCGGCGATCAGCGCGGCGACCGCCGCATCGACGTGTGCGCGATAGGCCGCGACGTGCGCCGCGTCCGGCCGGGTCAGCAGGCCGCGCTTGGGCCGCGCGTGCCGCGGGCCCGCGGCCACGTAATAGGAATTGAACAGATAGGCGAAGCGCTCGTCGAACGCCCGATAGCCGGGCGCGTGGGTTTTCAGCAAAAACTGCTCGAAGAACCAGGTCGTATGCGCGCGGTGCCATTTGACCGGGCTCGCGTCCGGCATCGACTGCACCACCTGGTCCTCGGCCGAGAGCGGCGCGGCGCGGCGCTCGGTCTCCGCCCGCGCCGCCCGGTACGCGGCGATCCAGTGGGCGCGCTGGTCGGAGTCGGGGGATGGATCTTGCGGCCGCGCATCCGGCCTGCGGTGAACCACGGCGCTCGTCATGGCGGCTCCGAAACGCGGGGGACTTTCGGCAGGCGGAACAAGTAGGAACGAACCGACCGCCGCATTGTTCCATCGACAAATAAGCGAGGCAATCCGGGCGGCAAGGCCCTGGCGCAAACGTGACCGGACACTATTGCAATCACACGATAATTTAATGTCATGGCGCGCATTCCCCGGCCTCATTTCGGGTCGCGTTTGCGCTCACGCAGAGGCCAAGGTTTCGCGCCCCGAAACCGGCCTTGCTGCTTGACAAGGCCCCGCCCCGCGGTCGGGATTGTCGCGCAATCAAACGAGCGGAGACCGCCATGACCGCGACCACCAAGCCGCCGGCGCGCGTGAGCCTCGAGGCGGTGCACCCGAGCCCCGAGGAAGCGCACCACATGCCCTACGCGCCGGCCGTGCGCATCGTCGGCGCCTGCGATCTGATGTTCATCTCCGGTGCGACGCCCTCCCCGCTCTATCACCGGCATCCGCACGTCGACGAGGAGCACGTGCACCCGCACGACATCGGCGAGCAGACGCGACGCGCCATGGATTCGATCAAGCTGATCCTCGACCGCGCGGGCGCGAGCTTCCGCGACGTGGTCAAGGTGACCAAATATCTCACCGACATCCGCGATTTCGACGGCATGCACGCGGCGATGGCGCCCTACTTCGCCGGGTGGCGGCCGGCGAGCACGACCTTGTGCGTCAATCAGCTCAGTTCGCCCGGCGCCCGCGTCGAGATCGACATGATCGTGGCGCTGCCGAAGGGGGCGTGACGCATGTAGCCCGCATGGAGCGCAGCGGAATGCGGGGCCCGCGTTCCCGGATTTCGCTTCGCTCCATCCGGGCTACGATGATCGCGCAGTAGAAATGGTACCGCCCCTTCCGGCCCACCTCCGCCGCATCCTCGATGCCGAATACCCGCGCTTCTCGGCGGCGGAGATGGAGCGCCGACGCGGCGCGATCACGCGGGTGCTCGCCGAGCACGAGGTCGATCATCTCGTCTATTGCGGCTTCAACCGCGGCGGCTCGGCGGTGCAGTGGCTCACCCAATGGCCGGTCACCGCGGAGGCGGTGGGCGTGTTGTCGCCCGGCGCGACGGATTTGCTGTTCGTGCAGTATTTCAACCACGTGCCGCTGGCGCGCCGCCTCGCCGAGCATGCCGAGGTGGCGTGGGGCGGCGAGTCCTCGATCAAAGCCACCATCGCGGCGCTCGACCGGCGCGGCGCGCGGCAGGGCCGGGTCGGCGTCATCGGGCCGCTGCCGTTCGATCAGCACGCGCTGCTCGCCGCGCGGTTCGGCAACATCGTCAACCTCAACCGGCCATACGTGCGGCTGCGCCAGATCAAGTCGGCCGAGGAGATCGACTGGATGCGCATCGGCGCCGCGTTCAGCGACGCCGGCGTTGCGGCGTTGCGCGACGGGCTCAAACCGGGCCTGAGCGAGCGCCAACTCGGCGACCTCGTCGAGCGCGCCTATGTGGCCGACGGCGGCACCAACGTGATCCATTATTTCGCCGCCACGCCGATGGGCGCGCCGCAGCGCGAGGTGCCGGCGCAGTTTCCCTCGACCCGGCGGATCGAGCGCGGCGATGTCGTGGTGACCGAGATCGCCGCCGCCTTCTGGGATTATCCGGGCCAGGTGCTGCGCAGCTTCGCGGTCGGCGAGGCGCCGACGCCGCTCTATCGCGACCTGCACGCGGCGGCGGACGCCGCCTTCGACGCCATCGCGGCCGTGCTCCGGGACGGCGCCATGCCGGCGGAGGTGATCGCCGCCGCGGGCGTGATCGAGGCCGTCGGGTTCACGACCTGCGACGACCTTTTGCACGGCTATGGCGGCGGCTACCTGCCGCCGATCCTCGGCTCGGCCAGCCGGCCGGCGGGGCCGGTGCCCGACCAACCCTTCTCCGCGGGCATGACCGTGGTGATCCAACCGAACGTCGTCACCACGGACGGCCGCGCCGGCGTGCAGACCGGCGAGCTGGTGCTGGTGACGCAGGACGGGATCGAGCGCCTGCACCACGCGCCGCGCGGATTTGCTCAGGTGTGAAGTACGTATCCCGGATGCGGTGCAGCGCGAAGCGAAGCGGAGCGGTGCACCGCTGATCCGGGACCAAGATTGCACGAAGATTCTGGACCCCGGGTCTGCAGCGCAGCACTTCGTGCTGCGCTGCGCCCGGGGAAGGCCGCGCGGTCATTCCCCCTTCTCGTCGCGCCGGTACCACGGCAGGAAGCGCCGGGTGCTCCAGTTGATGAGCGCGTCGGCACCGACCCCGAAGGCGGCGAGCAGCAGCACGCCGACGAACGCCTCGTCGTGGCGGAAGCTGCGCGAGTTGAACAGGATGAAATAGCCGAGCCCGCCGATGGCGATGAAGAACTCGGCGACCACCGCGCCGATCAGCGCGCGGCCGACCGCGAGCCGCACGCCGGAGAGGAAATAAGGCATGGCCGAGGGCAGCACGATGTCGCCGAGCGTCTTGAGCCGCGGCGAACGGAACGAGCGCGCGACCTCGATGTACTCGCGCGGCACCGAGCGGGCGCCGTCGCCGACGTTGACGACGATCGAGAACAGGGCGGCGAACACGGTGGTGGCGAGCCGCGCCGCGCCGGTGTAGCCGAACCACAGGGTCACCAGCGGCAGGATGACGATCATCGGCAGCGCGTTGAAGCCGTTGACGTAGTGGCGCAGCGCCCGGTCGGCGACCTCGCTGCGGCCGATCAGCAGCCCGAGCGCGGTGCCGAACACGATCGCGATGGCGAGCCCCTGGGCGACCGCCGCGAGCGTCGAGCCGGTCGCGGCGAGGAAGGCCGGGTCGACGATCACCTTGGGGATCGCCAGCAGGATGCCGCTCGGCTTCGCCACATAGGGCGGCGCGAACGCCCGCACCGTCGCCTCCCACGCAAGCAGGATGCCGAGGCCGGCGGCGAGGCGCGGCACGAATACGTCGGCAAATCGCGACGATCCTGCCGCACGCAGCGCGGCCGACGGCGCGAGCGCGGAACTGCTCATTGCGCTACTCCCGCCACGGCGCGAACCGCCGTTCCAGCATGAACCCGAGCCGCGTCAGCGCGACGCCGAGGATCCAGATGATGAGGATCGCCGCGAACACGCCGGCGGTGTCGAAATTCTGCGAGGCGCCCATGATCAGCTGGCCGAGCCCGGTCGAGCTGAGGAAGAACTCGGCCGCCACCATGCCGACGAGGCCGCGGCCGACCGCCTGGCGCACGCCCGTCATGGTGAAGGAGAGCGTGTAGGGCACCATCACCTCGCGCCACAGCGCCCACTCGCTCGAGCGGAACGAGCGCGCCACCTCGATCAGCTCCGGCCGGATGCTGCGCGCGCCTTCGATGGTGTTGTAGAGGATGGGGAACACGGCGAAGAGAAACACCACCAGCACCTTCGGGGCGAAGCCGAAGCCCATCATCGACAGGATGAACGGGATCAGCGCCACCATCGGCGTGGCATAGAGGATGACGATGTAGGGCTCGACCGCGACGCGCAGGATGCGCGCGCGGGCGAGCAGCAGCCCGGCCGGCATGCCGACGATCACCGAGAGCGCGAAGCCGGTGGCGAACAAGGTGGCCGAGCTGATCAGCTGGTTCGTCAGTTCGCCGCTGAGCGCAAGCTCCCTGAGCCGCTCCAGCGTTGCGCTCACCGGCGCCATGAACGCCGCGCTGGTGCTGCGCCCGGCGACCTCCCACAGCGCCAGCCCGGCGATCAGGCTGAGCGTCAGCGGCGCATGGCGGCGGAGCGTGGCGGGATGCATGCGGCTCTTGTCCTTACCCGCGAGCAAACTCTCTTCAGCGCGCGAATGACGCGACCCTCATCCTGAGGAGCGCGCCCAAGGCGCGCGTCTCGAAGGATGGAAACGGGCGCGCCCTTGTCCATCCTTCGAGACGGCCCGCTACGCGGGCCTCCTCAGGATGAGGGTTTTGTTCTGCTACTTCACCATGGCGTTGGCGTCGCGCCAGACGGTCTCGTCGACCAGGCGCTTGTATTTGACCGGCTCCTTGCCGGCCATGACGCCGCCGGTCTTGACCGAGATGGCGATCATGGCGTCGAGCTTGGTGCGGTCCATGCCGTTGTCGTTCGCCGCCCAGAAGCCGATGTCGAGGAACTGCTTGAGCGCGAGCTTGGAGATCTCCTTGCTGTGGCCGGTGGGAGCGGCGTCGTCGGCGACCCGGTCGGCGTTCTTCGGATCCTGCATGAACCGCACGGCCTCGGTCAGGCCGGCGAGCGCCCGCACGTAGGAATCGCGGTTGTCCTTGAGCTTGTCCTGCCGCGCCACCGCGAGCAGGTAATGGCTGGTGGGATTGGTCTCCTTCATCGCCAGCAGCGTGTAGACCCTCTTGCCCTGGGATTCGAGCACCGCGATATCGTCGAGATGCAGCACGCCGAACGACAGGCGGCCGGCGAGCATCGCCGGCGCGGTGTTCGAGGAGAGCGCGACCTGCTGCACGTCGTCGATCTTCGCGCCCGGGCAGACGACCAGCATGATGCGCAGCGCGATCGAACGCGCGCCGCCGACCGCATCGACGCCGACCGGCTGACCGGCCACGTCCTTGCAGTCCCGTTTCGCCGGGTCGATCGAGGCGAGGATCCAATCCGGTTCCGGAAACCCGTAGATGGCGACGACGTTCGCGTCCGCGTTGGATATCTGGTTGATGATGAGGTTGGTCGGCGAGAGCGAGATGTCGATGTCGCCGGCGAGCACCGCGCGCGCGGCGGCGGTGCCGGTATCGAACGGCCGCACCTCGACGTCGACCCCGTGCTTCTTGAACAAGCCTTCCTTCTCGGCGACGTAGAGCGGGACGGCGGCGAAGATCGGCGGGATCCCCGGCGCCGCCACGATCATCTTCTTGCCCTGCGCGCCGGCCGGCCCGGCCGCCAGCGCCGCCAGGCAGGCGAACAGCATCATCGATTTGCGGATCATGGGTGTTCCTCTCCGTTTGTTTCCTCCGCTCCGTCACCTCTCCCCGCTTGCGGGGAGAGGTCGGATCGCGAAGCGATCCGGGTGAGGGGGCTTCCACGTCGCGCCTTCACGCAGAGGCCCCCTCACCCCGACCCTCTCCCCGCAAGCGGGGAGAGGGAGAACCTCCCAGCGCGAACTCTGCTTCGCGCGCCTCGGCCATCAGCGTGCTCCACACCCGCTCGCGCAACTGGGCGAAGCGCGGTTCCCCGAGCGTCGCGCGGCTGCGCGGGCGCGGCAGGTCGATCGCGACCGTCTCGTGGACGCGGCTCGGCCGCCCCTTGAGCACCACCACGCGGTCGCCCATCAGCACCGCTTCCTCGATCGAGTGGGTGACGAAGAGCATGGTGGTCGGGCGCTGCTCCCAGATGCGCAGCAGCTCGAACTGCAAGATCTCGCGCGTCTGCGCGTCGACCGCCGCGAACGGCTCGTCCATCAGCAGCACGCGCGGCTCGACCGCGAGCGCGCGCGCCAGGCCGCAGCGCTGCTGCATGCCGCCCGACATCTGGTACGGATAGGCGTGCTCGAACCCGGAAAGCCCGACGAGGCCGATGAAGGCCGGCACCCGCCGCGCGATCTCCTCCCGGGAGACGCCCGCCATGCGCAGACCATAAGCGACGTTGTCGGCGACCGTCTTCCACGGGAACAGGCCGAAGTGCTGAAACACCATGGCGACGCCGGGGATCGGCTCGATCACGCGCTTGTCGTCGACCCAGACCTCGCCCTCGTCGAGCGGCAGCAGCCCGTCGATGCAGCGCAGCAGCGTGGTCTTGCCGCATCCGGACGGACCCACGATGGCGACGATCTCGCGCTCGCCCACGTCGAGATCGATGCCGCGAAACACCTCGAGCGCGCCGTAGCATTTGGCGAGGCCCTTGAGACGGATGTGCGCCTTGGCGTTCGCCACGGCGATCGCGAGGTCCGCCTGTTCTGCGGCAAATGCCATTCCGCCGTCACTCGGCCGCCTGGTCGGCAGGTTTTGCGCCGCGCCGCGCCCAGTAGTCGGGATCCTGCTTGGAGCGCGTGAGGCGGTCCAAATCCTCGAAGCCCGGCGCCATCGAGGCTGCGGTGCCGGCGAGAATCTGATGGTGCTCGATGTCGAGGGTGCGCAGCCAGCGCTGCTGGCCCATGGTGAGCGCGACGAAATAGCCGATCTCGACCAGCTCGGGCTCGGAGAAATAGCGGTGCAGCCGCGCCCAGAAGGCGTCGTCGGCCGGCAGGTCCCAGGTGATCGCCTCCGCATAGGCGAGCGCCGCCTTCTGCCGCTCGTCGTAGCGGGTCGACGTCTCGAAATTGATGAGGTCGCGGTAGTCGTCCTCGACCAGCCCGGCGCGTGCCGACTTCACCGAGCGCTGGTTGCCGCAATACTCGCACTTGACCGAGCGCGACACGTAGATGCGGCACAGCTCCTTGATGTTGTGGTCGGCGACGCCCTCCTTGAACACCGTGCGCCAGCTGTTGGCGAACGACCAGAACACCGCCGGCACATGGGCGCGCACCGCCTGGCTCTCGGGCCGCGGCGTGCCCTCGCGCCGGCAGCGGTCAAGCTCGGCCAGCATGGCCGGATCCGCGATGGTCGCCGGATCGACGTAGCTGATGCGCGGCTTGCTCATCTGTTGCTCCCCTATGGCCGTTTCCGGCGTTCTTTGCGGCGTTGCCCTGCCATACTCCACCGCCGTTACCCGATCAACGCCGGCTCCGGCCGATCGGGTCCATGGCGGACCGGCGGGACCGCCCTATGGCGCGCCGCACGCAACGATCCTAACATGCGCGCATTCTTTTACCGGGAGCATAAGGCCCGATGCCGCACTGCGGCACCCAACGAGGACGGCCATCCATGGAAACGCCGAAGGTCGATCGACGAAAATTTCTCGCCGGCGTCGCGGTCGCGGGTGCGGCCACCGCCGTGCCGACGCCCCAGGGCGGCGAGGCCGGTGCGGCTCCCGCCGTCAAATTTCCCTCGGCCGCGGCCGCCGCGGCCGAGAGCGCGGTGCCGGCCGCGCTCACGCCGGCCACCGGCAAGCCCGGCTCCGACTTCATGGTCGACGTCATCAAGTCGCTCAAGATCGAGTACATCGCCTCCAACCCGGCCTCGAGCTTCCGCGGCCTGCAGGAATCGATCGTCAACTACGGCGGCAACCGCCAGCCCGAATTCCTCACCTGCATGCACGAGGAATCCTCGGTCGCCATGGCGCACGGCTATTTCAAGATCGCCGGAAAGCCGATCGGCGTGCTGTGTCACGGCACGGTCGGGCTGCAGCACGCCGCAATGGCGCTCTACAACGCCTGGTGCGACCGCGTTCCGATCATCACCATCGTGGGCAACATCGTCGACGCCACCAAGCGCCGCCCCGGGGTCGAGTGGCTGCACACCGCGCAGGACGTCGCCGCCATGGTGCGCGACTTCACCAAATGGGACGACCTGCCGGCCTCGCTGCCGCACTTCGCCGAGTCGATGGTGCGCGCCTACAAGATCGCCATGACCCCGCCGATGGAGCCGGTCGTCATCGTGGCGGACGGCGAGATGCAGGAAGCGCCGATCAAGGACGGCGAGCCGCTGTCGATCCCAAAATTCGTCGCCGCGGCCCCGCCGCAGGGCGACACCGGGGCGGTGCGCGAGGCGGCGCGGCTGCTGGCCGAGGCGCAGGCGCCGGTGATCGTCGCCGACCGGCTCGCCCGCACCGCGGCCGGCATGAAGTTTTTGGTCGAGTTGGCGCAGACGTTGAACGCGCCGGTCGTCGATCAGCAGGGCCGCATGAACATGCCGACCTCGCATTATCTGTGCCAGAGCGAGCGCGGGCGGCAATTGATCGGCCAGGCGGACGTGGTGCTCGGCCTCGAGCTGACCGACTTCTGGGGCACCGTCAATGAACACGTCGACAATGCCGAGCGCGCCCAGTCCTCGCGCATCAAGGCCGGCACCAAGCTGGTGAGTCTCGGCGTCGGCGATCTCTATACGCGGGCGAACTATCAGGACTTCGAGCGCTTCGCGGCGGTCGACCTGGCGATCGCCGGCGACGCGGAGGCGACCCTGCCGGCGCTGATCGAGGCGGTGAAAGCCGCGCTCACCGCCGAGCGCCGCGCCGCCGTCGCCGGCCGCGCCGACGCCATGCGCAAGGCCCATGCGGCGATGCGCGAGCGCGCGCGGGTGGCCGCCACCTACGGCTGGGACGCAAGTCCCATCTCGACCGCGCGGCTTTCGGCCGAGCTGTGGGCGCAGATCAAGGACCTCGACTGGTCGCTGGTGTCGCCCGACCGGTTCCTCAGCGCGTGGCCGCATCGGCTGTGGACGATGGAGCGCCATCATCAGTTCATCGGCGGATCGGGCGGCGCCGGCGTCGGCTACGGCATGCCGGCGGCGGTCGGCGCGGCGCTCGCCAACCGCGCGCACGGGCGCATCTCGATCAACATCAACGGCGACGGCGACATCATGTACGCGCCGGGCGTGCTGTGGACCGCCGTGCATCACCGGATTCCGCTGCTCACCTTCGTGCACAACAACCGCGCCTACCATCAGGAATTCATGCACCTGCAGCGCGTCGCCAACCGCCGCAACCGCGGGGTCGATCGCGCGCATATCGGCACGCGCATCGAGGAGCCGTTCATCGAATACGCCAGGCTGGCGCAGTCCATGGGCATGTGGGCGGAGGGGCCGATCGACAATCCGGCCGAGCTCGGCCCGGCGATCAGGCGCGCGCTCGCGGTGGTCAAGGGCGGCGCGCCCGCGCTGCTCGATGTGGTCACCCAGCCGCGGTAGGGAGGCGGCGATGGATCGCGTGTTGTCCTCGGTGCTCGCGGCCGCGGGCTTGCTCTTTGCTGGGGCGGCGATGGCCGATCCGTCGGCGACCAACGGCCGAACGCTCTACGTCAACGTCGGCTGCTATGCCTGCCACGGTTATCAGGGCCAGGGCGGCGTTGCCGGGCCGCGCATCGCGCCCGATCCGTTGCCGTACGACGCGCTTGCCGCGTTCGTGCGCAACAGCTCGCGCGAGATGCCGCCCTACAGCGAAAAAATCCTGTCCGACCAGGCGCTCGCCGACATCCATGCCTACCTGCAGTCGGTGCCGCGCCCGCCCGACGTGAAGAGCGTGCCGCTGCTCAATCCGTAGCGCATGATTCGGAAAAGCCTGCCCCAGACTTGATCGGGGGTGGGCACCGGTTTTCCGACAAGATCATGCGCCAACAGGACTCGAGGGAATCATGAGCGTTCAAGCACAAGCGTCGCGGCGCATCGACGCGCTGCTGGCGGAATACGGCGAAAGCCATCAGAACCCGACCAACAAGCGCATCCACTGGTTCGCCGTGCCGGCGATCGCCTGGACGGTGCTGGCGCTGCTGTGGGAGGTGCCGACGCCCGCCGCCTTCGCGGCCGTGCCTTATCTCAACTGGGCGACCATCGTGTGCGTCCTCGCCGTCCTCTATTATCTGACGCTCTCGGTCCCCCTCGCGCTCGGCATGATCGCGTTCACGCTGGTCGCGCTGTGGCTGATCATCATCGTCAAGGCGGCGATCAGCCTCCCGCTGGTGTGGATTGCGCTCGCGCTGTTCGTGGTGGCGTGGATCTTCCAGTTCAAGGGGCACCAGATCGAAGGCAAGAAGCCGTCGTTCTTCAAGGACGTGCAATTCCTGCTGATCGGCCCGGCCTGGCTGATGCACTTCCTGTTCCGCCGCCTCGGCATTCCGTATTGAACACGCGGGCTCCCTCTCCCCGCCTGCGGGGAGAGGGTCGGGGTGAGGGGGCCTCTGTGAGTGGGCGCTTTCCTCAGACGCCCCCTCACCCGACGCGCTTCGCGCGTCGACCTCTCCCCGCAAGCGGGGAGAGGTAATCACTCCGCGAACTCGAGCTTGGCGGCTTTGACCACGTCGGTGACGGTCTTGATGTCGGCCTCGATCATGCGGCGAAAATCGTCCGACGGGACGCCGCCGGGATCGACCGCCAGCGCCTTGAGCTTGTCCCGCACCTCGGGCGCCTGGACGGCCCGGCGCAGTTCGGTCTCGAGCTTGCCGGCGATCGCCGGCGGCGTTCCGGCGGGCACGAACAGGCCGCTCCACAGGCCGATCGCGACCTCCGGCAGGCCGGCTTCCGCCATGCTCGGCACGTCCGCCAGCTCGGCGGCGCGCCGCGCTCCGGTCACCGCGAGCGCGCGCAGCTGTCCGCCCTTCACCAGCGGCACGGTCGGCGGCGGGTCGGCGATGGTGAGCAAAGTCTGGCCGGAGAGCACGCTCACCACCGACTCGTTGCTGCTCTTGTAGGGGATCGCCTGGCCGGGCATCCCGGTCTTGAGCTTGAGCAATTCCGTCGCGATGGTGAAGCCGGGAGCCGAGGTCGCGTAGTTGGCCTGATCCGGATGCTGTTTCGCCCAGGCGACCAGCTCGGCGACGCTCTTCACCGGATGGTTCGCCGGCACCACCAGCACCAGCGGAAACGAGCCGATCAAGGTCAGCGGCACGAACGAGCGGAGCGGGTGATACGGCAGGTGCGGGTAGATGGCGGGGGCGACCGACATGGCGCCGGCGGCGCCGACCAGGATGGTGTAGCCGTCGGGCGGCTGCTTCGACACGTACTCGGCCGCGAGCCGTCCGCCCGCCCCCGGCCTGTTCTCGATCACCACGGTCTGGCCGATCAGCTCCTGCAGCTTCGGGCCGACCAGGCGGGCAAAAATGTCGTTGCCGCCGCCGGCCGCAAAGCCGACGACGATGCGGATCACCCGGTTGGGATAGGTTTTTGCATCGTCCTGCGCCAAGGCGCCGCGCAAGGGCGCTGCCGCGAACGGCGCCGCCGCCATCAGCCGCACGATCTCCCGACGGTTCATCGCATGTCCTCCACAGTCGTCATGGCCGGCCCCTCGGCGCGGGCGGCGCGCGGCCGCCGCATCAGCAGCAGCAGCAGCGCCGCCGGCAGGCTCACCAGCAGCATCAGCTTGAAGTCGTTGGCATAGGCGATGACCTGGGCTTGCCGGGTGATCTCGTCGTTCAACGCCATCAACCCGCGCGGCCGGCTGCTGTTCCAGAACAGGTAGGCGCCGCCGCTCTGCAGCATGCGATTGAACGGCGTCACATGCTCGGCGATGCGCGCGTGCATGATCTGGGTGTTCTGCGCCAGCAGGAACGATGTCACGGAAATGCCGATCGCGCCGCCCATATTGCGCATCAGGCTGAACAGGGCGGTGCCCTCGGTGCGCAGCTCGGGCTCGAGCGTCGCGAACGCGGTGACCTGCAGCGGAATGAACACGAAGCCGAGCCCGAAACCCTGCACCGTGGTGGTGACCGACATCGACCACGCGCTCACGGCGGGGGTCCATCCGCTCATCTCCCAGAACGACACGGCCAGCATGGCGATGCCGAAGCCCATCAGCAGGCGCGGATCGACCCGGTTGACAAGGCGGCCCGCCAGCATCATGGCCATCATGGTGCCGACCCCGCGCGGCACCATCAGCAAACCGGCCTCCGACACCGAATAGCCGCCGAGCGTCTGCAGATAAGGCGCGAGCAGCGCCGAGCTCGACAGCAGCAGGGTGCCGACCGCGAACATCACCATGAGGCCGGAGATGAAATTCACGTCGCGGAAGATGCGCGGCGTGATGAACGGCTTCTCCGCCGTGAACATGTGCACGACGAACAGATAAAGGCCGAGCAGCGCCAGCACCAGCTCGACGACGATCTCGGTCGAGCTGAACCAGTCCTTCTGCTCGCCGCGGTCGAGCATGAGCTGGAACGCGCCGAGGCACATGCTGAGCACGCCGAAGCCGACCCAGTCGAACCGCAGCTTCGCATTGCGCGCGTGGTCGTGCATGAACAGCCACAGGCCGGCCATCGCCAGGATGCCGAACGGCAGGTTGATGTAGAACACCCAGCGCCAATTGTAGATGTCGGTCAGGTAGCCGCCGAGCGTCGGCCCGAGGATCGGCCCGACCATCACGCCCATGCCCCACAGCGCCATGGCCGAGCCGCGCTGCTGGATCGGATAGAGATCGAGCATGGTCGCTTGCGACAGCGGCACCAGCGCGGCGCCGAACACGCCCTGGAGCACCCGGAACACCACCATCTGCCCCAGCGACTCGGCGAGCCCGCACAGCATCGAGGCGACCGTGAAGCCGCCGAGGCAGGCGATGAACAGGTTCTTGCGTCCGAACCGCGCCGCCAGCCAGCCGACCGGCGCCGTCATGATCGCCGCCGCCACCACGTAGGAGGTGAGCACCCAGGTGATCTGGTCGAGCGTGGTCGAGAGCGTCCCCTGCATGTACGGCAGCGCGACGTTGGCGATGGTGTTGTCGAGCGCCTGCATCAGGGTCGCGATCATCGAGCACACCGACACGATCCCGCGGTGAGGGACCGCGGGCCGCTCGATCATCGGAAGGACGGTCATGGCGCCGGGGGGATCAGAACAGCTCGAGCAGCGAGCGGCGATGGCCGGTGTCGATCTCGACCACCACGCTCATGCCGGCGCGCAGGATCGGATCGCCCGGCTTGCGGTCGACGCGGACGCGCACCGGGATGCGCTGCACCACCTTCACCCAGTTGCCGCTGGCGTTCTGCGCCGGCAGGATCGAGAACTCGGAGCCGCTGCCCGGGCTGATGCTCTCGACCGTGCCCGACCACGACCGCCCCGGATAGGTGTCGACGTAGACGTCCGCGCGGTCGCCCGGCTTCACGTGGGTGAGGTCGGTCTCCTTCAGGTTGGCGTCGACCCACACCCGGTCGGTCGAGACCAGCCCGACCGCGCCGGTATTGGTCAGCGCGGCGGTTTGCGACACCAGGTAGGTGCCGGGCTGCAGCTGCTCCACCTGGGTGACGATGCCGTCGAACGGCGCGCGCACGGTCGCGTGGTCGAGCTGGCGCTGCGCCTCGTCGACCTGCGCCTTCACCTGGCGATATTGCGGATGCTCCTCGGCCGGGATGTCGGGATTGCCGCCGAGCCGCGCCAGCTGCACCTGCGCCTGCTGCTTGAGCGACTCGAGCCGGTTCTTGTCGGCCGCCAGCGTGAAACGGGCCTGGTCGTAGTTGGCCTTGGAGACGCTGTCGGTGCGCAGCAGCACGGCGTAGCGGTCGAAATTCGCCTGGTCGAGCTCGACCTGCGACTGCTGCGCCTCGATGTCCTTGAGCATGCGCCGGTAGTCCTGCTTGAGCGCCTCGATGTTGAGCGAGATCTGCGCCAGCTGGGCCCGGGTATTGTCGAGCGCGATGTGGAACTGGCGCGGGTCGATGCGGAACAGCACGTCGCCGGCCTTGACGATCTGGCCCTCGCGCACCTCGACCGAGGTGACGATGCCCGACACGTCGGTCGTCACCATCAGCTTGGCGGCCCGCACATAGGCGTCGTCGGCCGACACGTAGCGCCCGCCGCGCAGCCACACCACCGCCGCCACGATCGCGACCGCGAAAATCCCGCCGAGCATCAGCACCGCGCGCATGGTGCGCCGGCGCCCGAGGCTGCGCGCGAGCGATTGCTCCAGTTCGGCGGTGCGTTTGAGCATCGTCTTCGCTACCCTGACTTGACCGCGCGGGCCTCGGCCGCAAGGTTGGCCTTCATCTGCAGGAGGCCGTCCGTGATGATTTTCTGGATCGCCGGATTCATGCCGGCGGTGATCAGCGCGTTGATCTCCGCGCGGTACTTGGCGATCTCGCGCAGGACCGGCGCCGCGGCCGGCCGCAGATGCAGCCGCCACATCCGGCGATCCTTCGGATCGGCCTTGCGCGCCACCAGGCCGCGCGCCTCCAGCCGGTCGACCAGCCGCGCGATGGTGATCGGCTCGACCTCGACGATCGCCGCCATCTCGTTCTGGGTCATGCCGGGCTGGCGCTCGAGCCGCGCCAGGATCACCCATTGCGCCCGCGTCATGCCGCGCGTGCGGGCGCGCTGGTCGGCGCGGGTGCGCATGGTGCGCGCCACGTCGTAGAGCAGGAACAGGAAATCGTTGTCGAACGCGGCCTGCACGGGGAGCCCCTTACGGGCGTTAATATAACGCGCGTTACTATTTTCGGCCAGGGGCTTTTCACCTCTCCCCGCTTGCGGGGAGAGGTCGGCGACCCCGGACTTGATCCGGGGGAGCCGGGTGAGGGGGCCTTCATGAATGCGTGTATTCTCTGAGGCCCCCTCACCCCGACCCTCTCCCCGCAAGCGGGGAGAGGGAGCCTTCGCGCGCGATGCTTGGTGCGCTCCGCCCGCGCCCCGGCTAGACTGACGGCGCCATGGACTACGCGGAGGTCATCCTGCGGCTCGGCGTCGCGACCTTGATCGGCGCCGCGATCGGGCTCAATCGCGATCTGCACGGCAAGCCCACCGGCGTGCGCACGCTCGGGCTGGTGTCGCTCGGGTCCGCGCTGATCGTCATCGCCGGCAGCCATTTCGGCTCGCCGGCGCCGGACCCCAACGCGGCGAGCCGCATCATCCAGGGCATCGTCACCGGGATCGGCTTTCTCGGCGTCGGCGTGATCGTTCGCCGGCCCGGCCGCAACGTGCACGGCTTGACCACCGCGGCCTGCATCTGGCTCACCGCCGGCATCGGCGTCGCC
>WNFB01000300.1_pt1 | contig 37245 bp, 25 predicted proteins | sample 5400501 | NCBI WGS metagenome assembly WNFB01 (sample SAMN13153341, study PRJNA577476) | soil metagenome | isolation source: 200 cm saprolite under Douglas fir tree site 2 hole 1 | place: USA:California | collected 2015-04-18
GTCGCGGAGGGAAGCGCGATTCTCGCTCCGCCCGAAGCCGTCGGTTCCTAGTGAAACCAGCCTGCCCGGTATCCACTGCGCAATGCTCTCAGGCAAAACTTTCATGTAATCGGATGCCGCAACAAAGACGCCGGGTGCATCCTTCAGGGCCTGAGTGACATAGGGGATTTTCGGGGTCGCGCCTGGATGCAGCATATTCCAGCGCTCGCAATCGTGAGCATCACGATATAGCTGCTTATAACTGGTTACGCTCCAGACGTCCGCGGCAACGCCGTATTTCTCTTGCAAAATCTGCTGTGCTTTAAGAACTTCGTACATGATGGTTCCGCTGCCGAACAGTTGAGCATTCAATTTGGCATTTTTCTTTACGGAAGCCTTGAAGCGATAAATGCCTTTCAGAATGCCCTCGCGCACGTTCTGGCCGGCGGGCATTTCCGGCATGGGCAATGGTTCGTTGGTGACGGTCAGGTAATAAAAGACGGACTCCTGGTCCACGTACATGCGCTTGATGCCGTCCTGGATGATGATGGCGATCTCATATGCGAATGCGGGGTCATAAGCCAAAAGGTTGGGCACTGCCAACATCAGCACGTGACTGTGGCCATCCTGGTGTTGCAGGCCTTCGCCGGCAAGAGTGGTCCGCCCCGCAGTGCCACCGAGCAAGAAACCGCGACAACGCATGTCGGCTGCGGCCCAGATCAAGTCACCGATCCGCTGGAAACCAAACATGGAGTAATAAATAAAGAATGGGATCGCATTTATGCCGTGATTGGCGTAGGCCGTACCCGCTGCGATGAACGAGCACATCGAACCAGCTTCGGTAATGCCTTCTTCGAGAATCTGGCCGTCCTTGGCTTCCTTGTAATAGAGCAGGGTGTCCATATCGACGGGCTCGTAGAGCTGGCCGACACTCGAGTAAATGCCGACTTGCCGGAAAAGCGCTTCCATGCCGAAGGTGCGGGCTTCATCGGGGATGATAGGGACGATCAGTTTACCGATTTCCGGATCGCGCAAGAGCTTGGAGAGCAGGCGGACGAAGACCATGGTGGTGGAAACTTCGCGACCGTCGGTGCCCTTATAGAACTCCTCAAAATGGAATTCCGCAATCGGTTTCAGCGGAGTGGCGCGAACCTTGCGCTCGGGTAGATAGCCGCCGAGTTGCTTACGACGGTCCTGCATGTATCTGATTTCGGCGCTGTCGTCGGAGGGCCGGTAAAAAGGCGCTTCGTGGAGCTCGTCGTCCGGAATGGGGATACCAAAGCGTGAACGGAACAAGCGCAGTTCTTCGTCGTTCAACTTCTTCTGCTGATGAGTGATGTTCTTGCCTTCGCCAGCTTCGCCGAGACCATAACCTTTGATGGTCTTGGCCAAGATGATGGTCGGCGAGCCCGTGTGCTCGAACGCACCTTTGTATGCCGCATGGACCTTGATCGGGTCGTGACCGCCCAGACGCATGCGCGCGAGTTGCTCGTCCGAGAGATGCTCGACCATTTTTAGAAGGCGCGGGTCGGTGCCGAAAAAGTTCTGGCGGAAGTAGGCGCCACTCTCGACGAAATATTTTTGGTATTGACCGTCGGTGATCTCGCCCATGCGCCGCACCAGCAGGCCGTCGCGGTCACTCTGAATCAGACTGTCCCAGTCACTGCCCCAGATTACCTTGATGACGTTCCAGCCGGCGCCGCGGAAGATAGCTTCCAGTTCCTGGATAATTTTTCCGTTGCCGCGCACGGGACCATCGAGGCGCTGCAGGTTGCAGTTGACCACGAAAATCAGGTTGTCGAGTCGCTCGCGGGAAGCCAGCGTGATGGAGCCTAGCGACTCCGGCTCGTCCATCTCACCGTCGCCGAGGAAAGCCCAGACCTTGCCACCTCTGGACTGCTTGAGGCCGCGGTTCTCAAGATACCTGATGAAGCGGGCGTGGTAGATCGCCTGGATGGGGCCGAGTCCCATGGAAACAGTGGGGAACTCCCAGAAGTCTGGCATGAGCCAAGGGTGCGGATACGACGACAGGCCGCCGCCGGGCTTCAATTCGCGGCGAAAATTCTCCAGCTTCTGCGTCGGGATGCGGCCTTCGAGATAGGCGCGAGCGTACATCCCCGGCGCCGCATGGCCCTGGAAATAAACGATATCGCGGTCGCCGGCCTCGGTCCGGGCCCGCAGGAAATGATTGAATGCTACTTCATATAGGGTGGCCGCCGAGGCGTAGGTGGAGATGTGGCCGCCAATGCCTTCCTGAATCTTGTTGGCCCGCACCACCATGGCTAGAGCATTCCAGCGGACCAGGCTCTTGATGCGGCGTTCCATCTCCTGGCTACCTGGAAAAGGGGGCTGTTGCCGGAGCGGGATCGTGTTCTGATAAGGAGTGGTCGCGGTGAAAGGCAGGTTTACGCCAGCGGCGTGCCGGGCGTGCAGAGCTAATTGCTGCAGCAGCCTTCCTGCCCGGTCCGGACCGCCCTTCGACAGAACATAATCCAGCGAGTCGAGCCACTCTCGAGTTTCGAGTACCTCCAGGCCATTCGTCTGAGTCTCCGCCACCTGATTTCACCATCCTTTGAATGCTAAACATTCCATGATATTCAATTACGTGGAATTTTGCTGGCCACCTCGGCATTCGTTGGGTCGCATTCCGAGAGGGATTGCGGGGCGCTCACAAATTGAATAAGCCGAAATTGCTTCGAGCTGGAGAATGGCTGCGGCGACGCGACGGTTCCTTTACCTTCTGCAAAAAGAGAGCAGCCGAGTCCGGTCTGGCTTAATCTATCCCGGTGCTTCCGGCAGGAGGCTTTCATGCTACGACACCTGATCATGGTGGCGGTCACCGTACTGACAATTGGCGTGAGTCCGATATTGCTATTTGGCAGTTCCGCGCCTTCGGTAGGCAGTATGGCGCCGGATTTCACTCTGCCCTCACAAGAGAGCACTCCAGTCAGTCTCAAGGACTACCGCGGAAAATGGGTGGTGCTCTACTTCTATCCGAAAGACTTTACCAGTGGGTGCACGATTGAAGCCCACAACTTCCAGCGGGATCAGGCCCAGTACGCGCAGAAAAGTGCCGTTGTGCTTGGAGTGAGCGTGGACAGCGCCGATTCACACAAGAAGTTCTGCGCCAAAGAGGGATTGAATTTCAAGCTGCTTGCTGACACCGACCACAAGGTCTCGAGCGATTATGGTTCGCTGACGAATCTGCTGTTGGTGAAATTCGCTTCCCGGCACACCTTCATCATTGATCCGCAAGGCAAGATTGCGCGGGCATACACCAGTGTCGACCCCAATAAACACAGCCAGGAAGTGTTGACCGCGCTCGATGTGTTGCAGAAGCAGCCTGCGAGCAGCGGCAAGTAGGCAACGGCGGTAGCTCCGTACACCCGTTTTCCCGTCAGCGGAAATAGATCCAGAGGCCGACTACGGTTGCCACCAGCGCCGCGGTGAAGAAGATATTGATCGTGTGCTCGAGTGCCGTCTCTTTGGCCGGCTTGACGTCGGGGGTCGGCACGGCGACGGTGTCCATTTTCTCGTCGACAGTCGCAAAAGTAAGTCCTGCCAGTTTGCGCCGTTCCGGTGCAGGTGTCATCAAGCTGACAACGATGAGGACCAGCGAGCAGACCACAAACATAAAGATGGCGTAATGCAAGAAGTTCATATCTACCAGCCAGCGGATCGCGGGTGAGGTGTAGCGCCGACCGGCGGCGCGGTCCGAGATCTCAAGAACAAAGCGCACAGTGCCCATCACGAATCCTGTAAGCAGAGAACTGAGGGCTCCAGCGCCGTTGAGACGCGTCCACAGGATGCCTAATATGAAACATGAGGCGATCGGCGGACTAATGTACGCTTGCACGCTCTGCAGATAGATATAGAGCTGGCTGCTGATCAGGTGAATGAATGGAACCCACGCCAACCCCAGCAGTACCATGACGCCCGTCATTACCCGGCCGAAACCGACGAGTTGGCGCTCCGTGGCCTCGGGTCTTATCTTTTTATAAAAATCGAGCGTGACTAAGGTGGAAGCTGAGTTGAATACTGAGCTCATTGCACCCATCAAAGCGGCTAGCAGAGCGGCAATCATGAGTCCGACGAGGCCGGTCGGCAACAAATTAATAACTAAAGTGGGATAGGCGATGTCACCATTGAGCACCTGACCGTTCGCTCCGATTTTGAACATTTCTCGATAGAGGGCAAACGCGATCAATCCGGGCAGAACGAGCATGAATACGGGAAGGATTTTAAGGAAGCCGGCGAAAATTGTGCCCGCCTTAGCGTGCCCTTCATCACGGGCAGAAAGAACACGCTGCACGATGACCTGGTCTGTACACCAGTACCAAATGCCGAGGATTGGAGCTCCGAAGAAGATGCCGGTCCAGGGAAACTCCGAATCCGTCATCGGCTTGATCATGTGAAAGTAATTAGTGGGAACTGCCGCGCGCAGGCCTGCGAATCCTCCCACGCGGTCCAGGCCAACGAAGGTAAGAATCACCGCACCTGCAATCAAAATAAGGGTCTGTACCAGGTCGGTGTAAATCACCGCAGCCAGTCCGCCGGCGATGGTGTAAATGCCGGTTGCGACGACCAGAACAACGGCGGCTGTTAACGGACTCCAGCCGACCACTCTTTCCAACACCACGGCCGCGGCGTAGAGGTGAACCGAAATCTTGGTGAATACGTAAGCAATGATGGAGATGCTGGCCAAGTAGACCGCGCAATTGCGATTGAAGCGGCGCTCCAGAAATTCGGGCATGGTGAAAACGTTGGAGCGCAGATAGAAGGGCACGAACACCCAGCCGAGGATGAGGAGAATCATGCAGGCGAGCCATTCGAAGTGTCCGACCGCCAGTCCCGAGGTCGCTCCCGAACCGGCAAGCCCGATGAAATGCTCGGTGGAAATATTGGACACGAAGAGAGATGCGCCAATTGCAAACCAGCCAATATTGCGGCTGGCTAGAAAGTAGTCGGTAGAGGTACGTTCCTTGCGAGCAAAATAAAAGCCGATCGCAAATACAACGAGAAAGTAGATTCCGATGATAACCAGATCCACCGGCGCAAGGGTACGATGCGTAATGGCGGCAGCATGATTCATGGGTGTCTCGGTTTCGTCTTAGTCTTTGTTCTTCCGGGTTGCAGTAAATCGAGCATCATAGGCGATTCAGCGCACCGAGTAAATGGAAAGCGTGCGGGCTGAAGGCCGTATTGTGAAGCCGGTGCCTTCCGAGGGGACGATTGGCACAACCAGCAAGGGTTCCGCGCACCTACCAGGTAACGGATTCGCCGGGTTCAGCGGGAGCTGGCGTTTAGGTTCCGCTGGGCGATGTGCCGGGCTCTGAAAAGCTCTGAAACGGTGAGCTGGATTTTGCCATCGGCAAACGGTGAGCCTCGGCCTGCGACTTCGATTATCATCCCAGTCGATTGCGATGGAGGCGTATGAGCGTATTGAAAAGAGTAGTCGCGCTGTGCCTGTTGTCTTTACCTCAAGGGCTGCTGGCCGATTCCGGATGGCAACCCCTGGGAAATGTCTCTGCGGTTACGAATCTGCCGCGGGGAGTCGAACTCACGGTAGGGCAGGGCCGCCTGCGTGTGCTGGCATTCGCTCCCAACGTGGTACGGGTTCGCTACTCTAACAGGGGAAGTTTCTTGCCAGAACATTCGTTCGCTGTCCTGCCGAACGCGTTTTCGCAATCGCGTAAAGTGCAAGTTGAACAGTTACAAAACAGCATTCTTATCAGCACGGGCGCCATGCAGGTGAGGATCTTCAAGTCGCCACTGCGCATCGTCTTCGTCGATCCTTCTGGGCAAGTCATCTCGCAAGATCAGCCCGGTTATCCCGTCTCCTTCGATGGCGATGCATTTCGAGTGTGGAAGTCCATGCAGGAGGACGAACATTATTTTGGGCTGGGAGATAAAACGGGGCCACTCGATCATCGCAATCTGGCCTTTACCATGTGGAACACGGATGCGTTCGGCTGGCAGGAGTCTACTGATCCACTCTACAAGAGCATACCCTTTCTCTTGGCGATGCGGCATGGGGCTGCTTACGGCATATTTCTGGATAATACCTACCGCACCAATTTTGATTTCGGTAAGGAGTCTCGCGACTTCTATTCCTTCGGGGCGGACGGTGGCGAACTGGATTATTACTTTTTCTATGGACCCGATCCGAAGCGCGTGATTCAGGATTTCACGACTCTGGTTGGACGGAGCCCACTGCCACCGCTCTTCTCACTGGGATATCAGCAGTGCCGCTACAGCTATTATCCCGAGGCCCGGGTTCGCGAAATTGCGAGTGAGTTCCGCAAACGCAAGATTCCGGCCGATGTCATTTATCTCGATATCGATTATCAGCAGAACAATCGTCCTTTCACCGTTGATAGCCAACGGTTCCCCAACTTTGAAGGGATGGTGAAGGACTTGAGGAGTGAAGGATTCAAGATCGTCACCATCACCGATTTGCACCTGGCGAAGCTGCCCGGGTACAAACCGTACGATGAAGGGTTGCGGCACGATTACTTCGTCAAGAATCCAGACGGGTCCGTGTACGTTGGAAAGGTATGGCCGGGCGACAGCGTTTTCCCGGATTTCACGCGTGCAGAGGTGCGCCGGTGGTGGGGCACGCTGTATGCCGATTTTGTGAAAACGGGCATTCGCGGCTTCTGGAACGATATGAACGAGCCCGCGATATTCGAGCGCCCCGACAAGACCATGCCGCTGGATACCGTACACAGCGTCGAGGGCCGTAAAACCGACCATCGCGAGATACACAACGTCTTCGGCATGGAGAATGCACGCGCAACTTACGAGGGCATGCTTCGTCTTGAGCCCGATCTACGCCCATTTGTGCTCACACGTGCCGCATTTGCCGGAGCCGAGCGCTACGCCGCCACGTGGACTGGCGACAACAGCAGCACGTGGAATCACATGCGAATTTCGATTCCGGAACTGCTTAACCTCGGGCTATCAGGCTACGCATTCGTGGGCGACGATATTGGCGGCTTCAATGGAAGTTCCACTCCGGAATTGCTCACGCGCTGGATGGAACTGGGCGCGTTCAACCCCATCTATCGCAATCACGCCACGAAGGGGAGTCGCAATCGCGAACCGTGGGTGGATGGCCCCGAACACGAAGCAATTCGAAAAAAGTATATCGAGACACGGTATCGTTTGTTACCTTACATCTACACCAGCATGGAGGAGACGTCTCGCACCGGTATTCCGCTGATGCGGCCCATGTTCCTCGAATCCCCGAGCGATCCCGCTCTCGCCAGCAATGATGACGAGTACATGTTCGGCGATAGCTTGTTGGTCGCGCCAAAGACTTGGGAGTTCGTGACGGCTTACGACGTCGCGCTGCCCAAAGGAGACTGGTACAACTATTGGACGGGAGAAAAAATCCCTGGTGGCAAAGTGATCCACGTTGATCCCCCGCTGGATACGCTTCCGGTTTACGTGCGCGCTGGAACCATTCTCCCGCAACAGCCGGTTGTGCAGAACGTGGACGAAAGTCCACGCGGGCCGCTTGAATTGCGCGTGTATGCCGGACCGGACTGTCACGGTGATCTGTATGCGGATGATGGCAATACGCTCGCGTATCAGCGCGGACAATTCCTGCGCGTGCACTTTACATGCGAAGCGACGCCAGATCATCTCGATGTGAAGATGTCGGCTCCGCAGGGACCCTATCGGTCCTGGTTCAAGGATATGCAGGTGGTGGTCTATGGCGGTAACGCTTTGGTCCGTGAGCTGACGGTCGACGGAAAGCGCGTTAGTGGCTGGAAAGCCGAAGGGGCTGCAATCACGCTACCTAGTTTGGCCTGGTCAGTCACAGCGCATAACGTAAGGCTGGTTTACTGAGCGTCGACTTAGTACATCTACAGCGATTCCCAGATTGACCTACAGGATTGGCCCGATAGTGTCATCGCCGGGGAATAGATAAATTCGTATTGAGATCGATCTTCCCCAAAGCGAAGCAGGTAGTAGGCGCCGAGCCCATCCGTATTCGGCGCCTACACTTTTGTGGGCCGACGTCCTAGCGGTCGGGAGGGGCAGTCCCACCAGTCTTCCCTGGTCGCTGCTGGTGAGCTTGTATTCGATTGGCACGCCGCCCCGGGAAAGGATCTGCATTCCGTACATTGCGGAGTACCGCGGCCCATCGCGATGTGTGCGTAAGATCAAACGGTAGGGTGTAGTAACTTTGAGGGCCGTAAACAGAAGTGACCAGCTCGCTTTTTTCACGGTGGAACTGCAGGACGTCGAGCTGCGCGTAAGTTTCCAAGCCGCGTCTTTTTGCCGCAGACCACATGTCTCCAGATCACTGTACGAGGTGAGATTGCGGAATGCGGGCGGCGAAAATTCCGAGTCCTTGTAAAGCGCCAGTGTCAGCGAGAACAGAGATTGGCCCGACGCTGCAATACTTCACGGACTCCTGCTTCATTCGAATGGCAACGCCGGTTCGCCCCGTCTACGACCAGAATAGCGGCTGTCCCCAGCCCCCTTTCTCGCGTACCCCAGATCCTCAACGTCTCACGCGACGGCTTCCTTGTTCAAAAAGCTGCCGATGGACAATCTCTTTGCCCGGCCGCGATGCTCTTCCGCAGGTGCCTCGGAAACCCGCGCTGTCCGGACGACTCGGGTTACAGCGGGTTCGACCGCCAACTCAGGTTCAGGAACTCTGGCCTTTGCCAAAAGGGATTCGCGAATTTTCAGTCGCGCTTTGTGAAGTTGCGACTTGGAATTGCCGACGGAGCAATGCAACAGTCGTGCGATTTCTTGATGCCCGTAGCCTTCCACATCGTGCAGGAGAAAGATGCTGCGGTAGCCTTGCGGGAGCTCGCCAATTGCACGGATCAACGCGATCCGGTCGACAGTGCCCCTGAGGCGACCGTCATCCTGGCAGAGATCGATCTTCACTTTTGGAGCGTCGGTGCGTTCATCGAGCGAAACCTGACGCAGGGCTTTCTTCCGAAAGTGCATCAGTGCGGTGTTCATTGCCACACGATAGATCCATGTGGAGAATGCTGAATCACCGCGGAATGTGGCGAGCTTCCGGAAGACCTGAATGAACGCATCCTGAGTAAGGTCCTCGGCCTCGGCCGCGTTACTGGTCATACGCAAACAGAGAGAGTAAACGTGGTTTTTGTGTGCTTCAAAAAGTTCTGCAAAAGCATCTTGATCGCCTTTGAGAGCACGTGAGATCAGTTGCTTCTCCGGATTCCTCGGTCGCACCGCTATCGCATCTGTCACCTCGGTCTCCTTTCCCTCTACAGGTCGTCGAGCCTTTGTCACCGCTGGTCTAGGGCGAGCGACGGCTCAGTGGCAGCGAGTGTAATTTGAGGCTGGAGAGTTCTCCATCGGGTCTTATCCGTAATAGAGGAGTAAAGTTGCTGTACCGGGAGTCAGCTTCAAATGTAAGAGAGCTATTAGCTTAGCCCCGCAGGTCTCAGGGCTGCGTATCCCGCTACTTACGAGAGCAAAAAAATGCTGCAGTTGGACTGCGAGACCGCAACAATTTGCCGTTCATTTCTTCGCCCGGTCTTAAAAGTCGGCTCAATGCAGATACAAGCGTCCTAGGCTTTCGAAACCACCGTTCGCTGGGAAAAATTGGTCGAGAGTTTTGCACTTCTTCGTTCGGCTGTCGCAAAAGTGGCCGCAGGCTTGTTGACGTGAACATGATTTCCTCCCTGCGACGGCTGCAAGTGCGCCGTGTTCCCAGTGCAAGCCGAGGTGGCCGGCAGATCTAGGAATACAGGAGATACTCTGCTTCATTACGGGGTGTACCGGATGGCTTCAACACGTCTACTGCTGGATCGGAAAGAATTTACTCCTCCCTGTGTCCCCGTTCCGTGGCTATGACGGCTATGGTTGCGTGTAGTTGAGGGCACGCGCTCAGAATGAGCCCTCGACTACTTCAGGATTCAACTTATGATCTTGCGATCTTGGGACGTGCCCAGGGCGCGATCGAGGTTGAATGCGGCGCTGATCAGTCCCATGTGAGTGAATGCTTGGGGAAAATTTCCCAACGCTTCACCACAGGGTCCGGTTTCCTCTGAATAAAGCCCGAGATGGTTAGCGCGCGCCAACATTTTTTCAAACAGCCACTGTGCTTCATCGAGGCGGCCCATGCGAGTCAGGGCCTCCACCAGCCAGAACGTGCACATGTTGAAAGTACCTTCGCCGGGTGGCAGTCCGTCGCCAGGGATAGATGGGTCGTAGCGGAAAACTCTGCCGTCCCTCAGCAGCCCCCCTTTGCTCACCGATTTACTGATTGCGTCTACCGTTTTCACCATCATCGGATCTGTAGGAGACATGAAAAAGACCAGTGGCATCATTAGGACAGATGCGTCCAGTGACGAACTTCCATAACTCTGGACGAACGCCTGCCGTTCCTCGTTCCACCCCTTGGTGAGAATCTCTTCATAAATCTGGTCACGGCATTTGAGCCAGCGGCTCCGATCTGTCGGAAAGGAACGTTTTTCGGCGAGCCGTAACCCACGATCCAGTGCCACCCAGCACATCAGTTTAGAGTGCACATGCTGCCGGGGTTCTCCGCGAATTTCCCAGATTCCCTGATCCGGATGTTGCCAGTAGTCGCAAACCCAATCGATCAATCTCCGAAGATCCCGCCACAGTTCGGAGGAAATCGGCCCCCCATACTTGTTGTACAGATACACGGCATCGACCAGCGCACCGTATATGTCGAGTTGCAACTGCTGGTAAGGCGCAGTAGCCTTGCAGGTGATCCAGGGTTTCCTCGTGCAGGTCACTGCGGCCATCGATGGCATACACGGTCTGTAGGCCGCCGTTCTCTGCGAGTTCGCCGCATCGTTCCTCCATCCACGTCATGAATCGAGAAGCTTCATCCGTCAGACCTATGCGAAGCAAGCCGTAAATTGTGAATGCGGCGTCTCGAACCCAGTTGTAGCGATAATCCCAGTTCCGCGCGCCTCCAATCAGTTCCGGAAGACTGCACGTAGGCGCGGCAACGATGGCTCCTGTAGGTTCATAGGTGAGCAATTCCAGCAGTAGCGCGGACCGATGTACCATCTCCCGCCAGCGACCTGCGTAGCTGCACTTCGCAATCCAGCGTTGCCAATACTGTGCCGTTTCCTCCAACACTTCATCCATCTCGACTTCGGAAGCAGCGGTGATCTTTTCGGAACCGTTCAGCATTGGGCGCAGAACGAACGTCACAGTCTCAGATTCTTGGATCGAAAATGTCGCCTCAACACCGCGGTCCATAGGCTGAAACGGAACCGGCGATATAAGGCCGAGACTGAGTTCCGACGAATGAAAAAGTGCGCCACCGGATACAACGTGGGTTCGATGAGTGTCGCGAGCATAATTAAATCCGGGGGTGCATTCCAGCCGAAACGATAAGGCTCCGCTGACTGCTCGCACGCAGCGAATAAGACGGGATGGCTCCCGGGACCCGACCTCAGGGCGCATCGGCATAAAGTCGAGTATCTCGCCTATGCCCTCTGGAGTGAAGAAACGGGTAACCAGGATATTCGTGCCAGGCTTGTAAAGTTGTTCGCATTTAGCGGCGTTCGCCGCGGGAGCGATCTTGAAACGGCCGCCTTTGAGATCATCCAAAATAGCGGCGAACACGCTGGGCGAGTCGAATCTCGGAAGACAGAGCCAGTCGACCGATCCGTCCTTACCGATCAACGCGGCGGTCTGCAGATCGCCCACAATTCCGTAATCGATGATAGGTTGATATCCCACCTCCGTAATGTATCCGATTTTGATTCGAATTCCGAAAACAGCGATTCAGCGGCGCGGCTTCGGGCGTTTAGGGACAAAAATAAGAGGGCAGGAGCTAATAACAGGGCAGGAGCTAAGGTGATTTTGTCATCAACCTACAGTTGGGGAGGGATTGTACCTGTTCCGGGCAACCTGTAATGTCGCGAGAGATGCACTCCTAGTACACCAACCATCCCGGGCAGGCGCCGGGAATGTAAGATGATCTCTCGACGCCCGCCTCCCGCCCTTTAAGACAGACGCGGTGAACACGCGGTGGGTGTGGCCAGACTTATCCAGCCGACCACTCGCTGCGCTAGTGCTGATTCCGTCGAGCAGCAACGAAGAAACATTCCAGGAAGCGCTTCAGTACGGGGTTTTCGACAGTACATCCAGCCGTACCCCCTAGATTGCTTGCGTTTTCATCTTCGGTTCGGGTGCAAGCCGGAAATATACCGACCCGATCCATGATTCCTCACTGGCCTCGGCGGTATGTAAAAGGTGCACATTCCGGTTGTGGAGAATGTGTGAAACCTGAAGAGCCTCAGCTATTTGCATTTTGGCAACCTCTATGCTACAGGATTGACGACCGACTCAACGGGCTGGACTCTCAAGTACGGCTTGCCACATTTAACCCTCACTGACTAACACTCATCGGGCCGATATTGGTCAAGGAACGCCGTGCGCACGTGCGCGTCGGCTTGCGGTCCACTGAAATAATCGGGGGACCACGGCACCGACAGCTCTGCGTCCGGAAGGAAAGCCAATTTTGTCCAATCTTCGTATCCTGGTAGCCGATGATCATGAAGTAGTTCGTCATGGCGTGCGTGCCTTGATCGAAGGCCATGGTGGATGGGCAGTCTGCGCAGAGGCTTGCGATGGGCGAGAGGCGGTAGAAAAGGCTCTGCAGTTCAGGCCCGATGTCGTGGTTCTCGATATTGGTATGCCGAACCTGAACGGCTTGGAAGCCACGCACCAGATTCTTCGAAGCGTTCCTCAATCGCGAGTGCTGATTCTCACCATGCATGAATCGCAACAGGTAGTGCGCGAAGTATTGGAGGCGGGAGCCCGCGGGTTTTTATTGAAGTCCGATGCGGGTCGGGATCTCGTGGCTGCGATTGAAGCTTTGGAGCGGCAGAAGACGTTCTTCACTTCAAAGGTAGCGGAGGTGGTCCTGGAGACCTTCTTGAAGGGCAAGCCACGGCTAGCTGATGAAGGAGGTATTCGGGAGCTCCTCACGCCCCGAGAACGCGAAATCGTACAACTGCTGGCGGAAGGAAGGAGCACAAAGGAAGTTGCTGTGACCTTGCGTCTGAGTGTGAAGACGGCCGAAACCCATCGCTCCAACATCATGCGCAAACTGAACTTACGTTCCATTAGCGAACTCGTGCTGTTTGCCGTTCGGAACAATATTGTTCACGTTGTGGAGGTGCCGAGCGAGAGTCGAATCCCGTGACGGCAGGCTTCAGCGATGGGTTCCACCCCGCGTCCTGTGAGGACACCGATCTTTCCTTGGTCTAGAGTTCATGCCGAAAGAATGCCCATTTTCGCATGATTTCAGAGGAAATCTCGTTCGGCAGGCGTGGCTAGGTCTCGACGGTCCAGGGAAGCTTCGCGGTTCGCGTACATGATTTCCCCCTATGGGCTAAGGGCTGTACCGGATTCACGGAACTTGATTGCAAGCCTAGACTCAATTGGTTGAAGGGTATAACGAGCAAGTCCGAAGGCCGAACCTGTACCTGAATTTGGGAAAAAACAGACAACAACTACTAACCAGGCAGGACAAATTCCGGAGGAAGGAAATCGGAGGAAGAGGATGAAAAAAGTTCTACTATTGCTATCTGTCTTACTGCTGGCTACAGCGTTTGTCTATGCCCAGACACCCTCTAGTCAGAATCCGTCTTCGGATCAGACAAGCCAGAGTCCGTCGACTCAGAGTTCGTCGCCGGAGCAAACCAGTCAGAGTCCGTCGACACAGAATCCACCATCCAGCCAAACCCCATCGACACCACCATCCAGTCAGACGCCATCTAGCTCGAGCGAAACCAGCTCGACGGCCAGTGGCAACACAATCCAGGGCTGTCTGAGCGGATCGAGTGGAAACTACACGCTGACCCAAACCAGCACTGGAAATGCCATTAAGCTGGTCGGAAGCACCGATCAGCTCCAGAATCATGTCGGACATGAAGTGCAGGTGAGCGGCCAGATGGTTGCCGCCGGGACTTGGACGAGCAGCAGCAACCCGAATGCCCCTAGCACCAGCAGCAGCTCTAGTACTACCAATCCGAGCACGGGCGCGACCTCGAGCAACAGCGCTAGTGGCAGCTCGGGCGCGGCGGAGAACAGCTTTCAAGTGAGCTCCGTAACCATGATCTCGGATCACTGCGGCTCAAGTTCCACCGGGACCTCTGGAGCCACTACTCCCCCCTCCTCGGCAGCTAATACCTCGACCAGTTCGAGTGAGATGAGCCAATCGAGCGCAAGCGCGACTTCACCAAGCGCGACTACGCCTAGCAGCAGCGCAAGCACGAGTAGCAGTGCGAGCACTGCAACGCCCGACACGAGCGCCAGCGCCCCGAGCAGCAGCGCGACTACTGCTACTCCAGCCACAAGCGCAACTACTCCGGCGCCTGCCACCGGTGAGAGCGCGGCTACGCCTAGCATGAGCAGCCAAGCCGCCTCTCAATCCACGCAGAGCGCGACGAGCAGCGCAACCACCAGTGATCAGAGCGCTCAAAGTGCTGCGGCCGAGCCCTCAGGGGGTAAGGCCGCTGCCGCCAATCAGGGCAACCTGCCCCAGACCGCGTCTGAGCTACCTTTGATTGGGTTGCTCGGCTTAGGCTTGTTGGCTGCAGGACTCGCAGCCTCCAGAAGAGTGAAACGCGGAGCCAGTACGATCAGCTGAACGATGTCTCCTAGACGCCCTGGAGCGAGTGCGCACTGCCAGAGTTCGCCGAAAGCGGACTTCTGGCAGTTCGCGCATTTCTTCAGTCGACCGCAACCGACAATTATGGAGCCCGGAACCGAACCGGCAATCGCAAGGGGAGAGGCTTGCTCAGGCGTAAATTTTCGCAGGATACTGCCTTCTCTGCTCACGTTGGCAGGACTACTTCTGATCTGCTATGTCTCCTTGGAATATGCCTGGATGTTAATCGAGCAGAATCGGCTCGCCCGTGAATTGCAATCACAATCCACCCTCAGTCAGGCAGCGAACACAGCCGGAAGTTCGGACCTGGTGCGTCTGGTTATTCCGAAGATCCATTTAAGCGCGGTGGTCGTGGAGGGCACGTCGCGGAAAGCGCTCCTCGTCGGTCCGGGACACGTCGCAAACACCGCCAGTCCCGGAGACACCGGCAACGCGGTATTAGCAGGGCACCGAGATACGTTTTTTCGTCATTTGGGAGAGTTGTTGCGAGGCGATTCCATTTACGTCGAGCGTGGGGGTAAGACTTATGAATACCAGGTCACGGACACAAAAGTTGTGGAGCCAAGCGAAATATCTGTTCTGAAGCCGTTCCCGGGAAACCAATTAACGCTTATTACCTGCTATCCCATTCATTATATCGGCCCGGCACCAAAACGGCTGATAGTCTTCGCACAGTCCTCGAATTCTGCCGGTCAGGGCGAGAACCGACCATCTGCAGGCGATGAGAGCCGCTGATCCCGACTAAATTGGGCATCAGTTAAAACCCCAGAATCCCGCGCTGTGTACTTTTATCGCGTGCCCTCTTACATCACCCAGCGCACATTTGGAGCAGCATGGACTTGTTCCAACCTATCCTGAATCCTGTAAAGATGAACCAACGTCAGCCGAGGCGAGACCAAGGGGAGCTACAGGACACATCGACTCTTAACCGGAAACCCCATTTCTAACAAATGGCACCTCGACACTTTTCGCGAATACAAAAAAGAGGCCGTTAGCACGGCCCCTTTATGCCCACATCGACGGCTCATCAATAACTTGTAGATCTTAGATCCAACGGTTGGTCCAGCTTGAATTTCAGTACGGTCTCCGCGGGCACTTTGACTTCTTTGCCCTTGGTCAGCACCTGTGCGGTTCCGCCCGCAGCAGCGCCAGCAACCGCGCCAATCACAGCGCCTTTACCGCCACCGGCAATGGCACCAAGAAGCGTGCCCAACGCCGCTCCACCGCCAACCATCTCAGCGGTGCGGCGATTCTTTCCGATTCCTTGATTCCCGCGTTTTTCCAGATCTGTGGTACTGACGGTGTAACGGCGTCCCTGAACCGTCATAGAATCAAGGTCCAGCGCCAGCTCCGGAGTTCCGGTCTTCCCCCCGCTGGAGAGTTCACGAAGAATCAATGAGGCATCTGATCCTTTGGGAATCAGCACTTCTCCAGATGAGCCGAGCACATCCTGGGCGACTTGTGCATTGAAGGTTTGCCCTACTCGAGCATTCCTCGAGTCAATGGTCTCGTTTGTTCGAATTGCAATCTCCGTGCCCGTCGGAAGCACGACTCTACCATCTTCCCGGACGCGCGAATCATATTGGGCCTTGGCGAAAGATGGAGACCAGGCCATTAGACCAATGAGCACCAACACAAGAAATTGTTTCATGACGAACTCCCTCCTATCCTGCTTGCAAGATTTCTCCGACTCTGCCATCCTTAATGCCACAGTGCTCACGTCACAATCGGTTAAAGCCAGTAGATGAAGTGGAAACCGACGGTACAGCCATATACAGCTCATTCCGTAACGAACTACAGGGGTTTCCGGATGCCCCTAGTTCCTTGCAGCGGCTAAAGTAACCGCCGCGCCGGCTAAGAACATCTTAGGGGCGGGAGTTGCGCAAGGAGCAGTGTTAAGAAACACATCAAGAAAAGCGCTCAAGTCGGGGCGCTACGGAAAACGCAGTCGCTGCTCGAACTGTCATGAAACAACAACCAGAACGGCCATCGCAGGCGCCACATTCGATAAGCGGCTGGCGGCGTTAATAAGTTATCGCAGGTAGTTTTTCGCGGCTGTGCCGACAATGACGCCGAGGGAGAGAAACGAGTTCTATTGTGCGCCTTCTGAGTGTTCGCTTAATCGTATCGCTCATCGTGGGGATTACGCTTGTATCCCTGGCATTTTCTTATTACGAAGTGCGGACGGAGAAGCGTGGTCTCGCCAGAGAGTTGGAAACGAAGGCGGAGGTGTTCGCCGAAAGCCTTGCGGGAAATATCGAGCCCCATCTCGCGAAGGGTTCCCAGAAGGAACTGCAGCGCATCGTTGAGCGCTTTGGCAATCGGCACAATCTCGACGGGGTTGCCATCTATAACCTGCAGGGTCTTCCGGTCGCTGTAACCCCCGGCCTAGCACGCCGCATTCCGGATCCGCCGGTGGTGGTAACGCGAGCTGTCGCGGACAATAAAGGTTTGAGTCAGTTTGTTCATGTTGATCATTCCTACGTCCATATCTACGCTTTGCCTCTCCACCAGAAGGACCAAGTTGCCGGCGCGCTCGCGATCGTTTACGACGCCAGCTACATCAACGCACAGAGTAAACGAATTTGGCGCGACAGTTTTTTGCGTGCCTTGGTGCTGGTTCTTTTAATTTCTGGGATTACCGTGCTCATCATTCGCTGGAGCATTGTTGGCCCGATTGCCAAGGCGGCACAATGGATGAAAGCGTTGAGGACCGGCAGGGGGTCGGTTTCGCCAAGCGTGCCTGATATCGATCTTTTGCGGCCTCTTGCCCGCGAGGTGGAGACCTTTGCGCAGAGTCTCTCGGCCGCACGTTCGGCAGCGGAAAAAGAAGCTCAACTCCGCGATGCTGCGGAATCGAACTGGACAGCCGAGCGTCTTTCTGTCCACGTCCGCAATCGGCTGAAAGAAAGTCGTCTGTTCGTGGTGTCTAACCGGGAACCGTATTCCCACACCAGACAAGGGCGCTCGCTGGAAGTGGTTGTGCCTCCCAGCGGCCTGGTGACCGCTCTGGAGCCGGTTCTCTGCGCGTGCGACGGCACTTGGATTGCGCATGGAAGCGGCGATGCCGATCAGGAAACCGTTGATCGCCGTGACTCTCTGCGGGTGCCACCTGAAGACCCTCGGTATACTTTGCGCCGGGTTTGGTTGAGCAAGGAAGAGGAGGAAGGCTACTATTTCGGCTTTGCCAACGAGGGCTTATGGCCACTATGCCATACCGCCCACGTGCGCCCGTTGTTCCGCTCCTCGGACTGGGAACATTACTTACAGGTAAACCAGAAGTTTGCCGATGCCGTGCTTGAAGAGATGGCTGGCACTGATCAACCGTTCCTGCTTGCTCAGGACTATCACTTCGCCCTGCTCCCCCGGATGATCAAGAAGCGACGTCCCGATGCGCGAATCGCAATCTTTTGGCATATACCGTGGGCTAACCCAGAAAAATTCAGTATTTGCCCGTGGCAGCGCCAATTAGTGGATGGTCTGCTGGGCGCCGATTTAGTGGGGTTCCATATCCAATCCGATTGCAATAATTTTCTGCAGACAGTGGATCGGACTCTGGAATCTCGCATTGACTGGGACCACTTCGCAGTCAATCGGGAAGATCATCGCACTATGGTCAAGCCCTTTCCCATCAGCGTGGCATTCGATGAAATTCGGCGGGACTCGGATGCTAGCGAGTCTACCTATACGGAAAAAAGCGCGCTGCTCAGAGAACTGGGCGTAAACACGCTGTACCTTGGAGTGGGAGTGGATCGAGTGGATTACACCAAGGGAATTCAGGAACGTTTTCGAGCGATCGAGCGCCTCATGGAGAAACGTCCCGAATACCAGGGGAAGTTTACGTTTGTACAGATCGGAGCTCCGAGCCGTACTCACATCAAGCGGTATCACGATTTATTGGGAGAGGTGGAGGCTGAAGCGGACCGAATCAATTGGCGTTTCCAAAGCGGTAAGTGGAGGCCAATCATTTTTCTTAAGCGGCAACACAGCCACAAAGAGATTCAGAGGTACTATCGCACGGCAGATCTCTGCATGGTTACCTCATTGCACGACGGGATGAACCTGGTGGCAAAAGAGTTTTTGGCTGCACGCGATGACGAGCAGGGCGTCCTGATCCTCAGCCAGTTCACGGGTGCTGCCCGCGAGCTGCGCGACGCCCTGATTGTGAATCCCTACGATACAGAACAGGTCGCAGATGCGATCCGTTTCGGCCTCGAAATGGAACCCGAGGACCGGAAGGAACGCATGCAGCGAATGCGCAAGGTGCTGAAAGAGAATAATGTGTATCGCTGGGCGGGCAACCTGATCACAGAACTTTCCGAAATCCGGCTGGAAACAGCCAGCTATGCTGAGACGAGTGCGAGCCGGGTTGCTTCAGCCAACTGACGCGGCTTCTCCCAAAAATGATCCATCCCAAGGCGTAGAAGTTTCATCGTACTAGTGTCACTGCTTGAAACCGCGCTCTGGTCCGGCGTGCTTTCTAACTGGCGCTGGAAAATATACCAATCAGATATTCACGATCGAGGTCGCATTCATGAGTACTTCGGCCATCCCCGACCTGTTTTCCCGGCCGGCACGATTCCCGTTTCATTTCAACTCCTCGGCCCGTCTGCTGCGTATCGAACCGCAGCATGCAAATACCATCGGGGAACTCCTCGCAGCCTTACGTTCGTGTCGGGAAGAGTCCATCTTCCAGCACACGTTTCAGACGTTGGAAGAGCATCATTTCATCAGTGAAGGTATTTCCAACGACTTTGCGCATTGGACCTACACGGATTGCAATGAACCGGGTTTAGCGGAACGTTTGGCTGCGATCGATGTGCGCACTTTCACTTCAATCGCGTCCCTGCGGGAGCAGATCATCAGGATTTTGGAAGACTACCTCAAGTGGAACCCGCTCTCGCGAGACCGAGCCGCTCTGAAACCCTTCTATTTTTGTGCCTCTGAGGCCGTGGTAATACCTACGCCGTTCATTGCTCACAATCTGGGGGAGTTTGTCGAACAACTCAAGCAGGTGACGGTGCACTCGATCCATCATCATTTCATTGAAGCCAGGCTTCGCTTGAAGTTGGCTTCGAACGATTTTTCTGTTTGGCTGGATAAGGAGCTTGGTTTGCGCCAGGTCGCGGCCAGCCTGAATCGAATTGATATTTATACTTTGACCCTCGAGGATGTGCGCAACCAACTGGTCCGTATCCTGCGCAGTGCAAGGGGATAAGCTTCAGTAGATAGCAGATGAACAAACCTCAATATCTGCGAGAGGCTGGTTCTGCGGCTGAGACTCCCTCGGTAAACGCTGGTGGAAGCGGCGGAGGTGCGCCTCCGGTCGTATCGATCGACGCGGGGACCACGACAATACCTGTGCGCGAACGCCGCGAGAAACCGCGCATTTCGGAAACGCCTCCGGTGCCTCCGCCACCTCCGAACCTGGATGACTACGAGCCGATTATCGGTAGGGCTGAGCTGGACGAAATCCGGTATCTCACGGCAGCCCTGAAGGGCAAGACCGTCAAGATGGTGAACTCCACAGCTGTTGGCGGGGGTGTGGCGGAGATCTTGAACCGGATCGTCCCCTTGTTAGCCGAGTTGGAGGTCACAACCCACTGGGACGTAATCACCGGTGGCAATGATTTCTTTGAGATCACCAAAGGCTTTCACAACGCGCTGCACGGAGGTAAGTACGACCTGTCGCGCCAAGCCCAGGAGGTTTTCCTCGCGACCAATGCGCAAAATCGGCAGCGCCTGAGCTTTGATGAGGATGTGATAGTCATTCACGACCCTCAGCCTATCGCCCTGGTCTGTTCAAAGAAAGATCATCCTGGAAGATGGGTTTGGCGCTGTCACATTGACCTATCGAATCCCAATCCAGACGTCTGGGGCTTCCTGCGTCCAATGGTGGAGCAGTATGACGCATCCATCTTTTCATCGCCAGTATTTGCCCGTCAGCTTTCTATTCCCCAGTATCTACTTTATCCCTGCATTGACCCCTTGTCAGAAAAGAATAAAGAGTTGGACGAAAGCTATATCCAAAAAGTCTGCGACGATTTTGGTATTGACCGCTCCCGACCGATTGTTACTCAGATTTCTCGGTTCGATCGCCTAAAGGACCCGGTGGGGGTGATCCAAGCCTACAAAATGGCGCGGAATTATGTAGACTGTCAGCTCGTGCTCGCCGGGGGCGGCGCAAGTGACGACCCCGAAGGCGCCGTGGTTCTGCGGGAGGTAATGGAAGCAGCCGCAGATGACCAGGACATTATTATTCTGAACTTGCCGCCCTGGTCGGCGCTGGAAATTAATGCCCTGCAGCGCGCCTCCACGCTGGTAATTCAGAAGTCAATCAAGGAAGGCTTCGGGCTGACAGTGACAGAAGCACTGTGGAAGTCGAAACCAACCATCGCGGCTGCCGTCGGCGGTATTCCGACCCAGGTTATTCATAAGTTGACTGGTGTCCTAGTGTACTCGGTGGAGGGCTCCGCCTATCAGATCCGATATCTGCTTACCCATCCGGAGTTCGCAAAACAACTTGGCGAAAATGGCCATGAACACGTCAAAGAGAACCTATTGATTACGACCAACGTCAAACGGTGGGCGTTACTGTTTCGCATTCTGCTGGGGTTGGCGTAAATCTCATGGCGGAGCGATGCGAAACCCTCAAACTAGAACTCAGCTCAACTGGAACCTCCGCAAATCTCCTCCTCACTCAAAGACAAAGACTCGGTGCAACCTACCTTGGCAGTGGGCGCTGCCATTTCCTCGTCTGGGCGCCGGCTGCGGAGCGTGTTGAACTACAAATCGTCAGCTCCGGTGACCGCTGCGTGCCTCTGGAGCGGGCGGGCCGCGGGTACCATCGAGTCGTTGTCGACAACGTTGAGCCGGGGGCCTTGTACCGGTTCCGGCTGAACGGTCAAAAAGAACGCCCCGACCCCGCATCCAGGTACCAATCAGAAGGCGTACACGGACCATCTGAGGTAGTCGACTTCTCAACGTTCCCCTGGAACGATGGGCGCTGGTCCGGCCTCAAGCTCGAGGATTACGTTGTTTATGAGCTTCATGTCGGTACCTTCACGGCGGAAGGAACTTTTGATGCCATCTTGCCGCGGCTGGATGAGCTGAAGTTATTGGGCGTAACGGCGCTTGAGTTGATGCCGGTTGCACAATTTCCCGGGAATCGAAACTGGGGCTATGACGGAGTTTATCCGTTTGCCGTGCAGAGCAGCTATGGCGGGCCGGAAGGGCTAAGGCGCTTGGTGGATGCATGTCATCAGCGAGATATGGCCGTTGTGATCGATGTCGTTTACAACCACCTTGGGCCGGAAGGAAACTACCTGGCGGACTTCGGACCTTATTTCACCGACGCGTATCGCATGCCCTGGGGAGCAGCAGTGAACTTCGATGGCCCACAGAGCGACGATGTGGTGCGCTTCTTCGCGGGAAATGCGCTTTACTGGATTGACGACTTCCACATCGACGCTCTTCGCCTGGACGCGATCCACGGTATCGTCGACCGGAATGCGCAGCCATTTCTTGCGCTGTTAACCGGTGCTGTGCAGGAGTTCGCGAAACGGACTGGACGCAAGGCTTATGTCATCGCGGAAAGTGATCTGAATGACAGCCGCTTCCTGTTGCCGCGAGAATCGCACGGCTACGGTTTGGATGCGCAGTGGAATGACGACTTTCATCACGCCGTACACACTCTCCTCACCGGCGAGCGCACTGGTTACTATCAGGACTTTGGCAGGATGGAAGACCTGGTGAAGGCGTTCAGTGAAGGCTATGTTTATTCCGGGCAGTTTTCCGAATACCGACAGCGGCGCCATGGCAATTGTTCCCGTGAAATCCCCGCCCACAAATTTGTCGTGTTCGCCCAAAATCATGATCAGATCGGCAATCGAATGCTAGGAGAAAGACTGACCGCGCTCGTGTCATTCGAAGCTCTGAAACTCTGCGCTGGTCTGGTCCTTTTGTCACCATTCGTGCCTCTGCTTTTTATGGGCGAGGAATACGGCGAAACGGCGCCATTCCTATATTTCACCAGTCATTCCGATCCAGACCTGATCCAGGCTGTCCGCAAAGGTCGGAAAGAGGAGTTCGCCGCATTCGGGTGGCAGCAGGAACCGCCCGACCCTCAGGACGAATCCACGTTTGCGCATTCAAAACTCAATCACGACTTAGCTAAGCGTGAGCCGCACCGGAATCTGCGGGACTTCTATCAGGAACTCATCAGGCTGCGGCGTTCAGTTCCAGCCCTGCGTGTTCTTAATAAAGAAAATGCAGACGTAAAGGGCTTCGAAAAAGAGAAGATCCTGCTTGTCACTCGTTGGAGTAGTAACTCCCAGGTGTTCATGGCTTTCAATCTAGGTGACGCGGACACTCAGCTGGCTGCTCCGATGCCGAAAGGCCGTTGGGAAAAGTGCCTGGATTCCTCTGACCAGCGCTGGGGAGGTCGGGGCAGCACAACTTCAGAAATGCTTGTCTCGGATGGCCAGGCGGAACTCAGGCTTCAGTCGAAGTCATTTTGTCTTTTCTGTCGTACGTAGGCCGGCGGAGGACCTCATGCAATACGTCTGCATTCACGGTCACTTTTACCAGCCACCACGGGAAAATCCCTCTCTGGAATCCGTGGAGTATCAGGATTCAGCCTACCCCTACCACGACTGGAATGAGCGGATCACCGCTGAATGTTATGCGCCCAACGCCGCATCGCGAATTCTGGATTCTGACAACCGCATCTCCAAGATCCTCAACAACTACACGAAAATCAGCTTTAACTTCGGTCCGACCCTGCTTTCGTGGCTGCAGGACAAAGCGCCCAGAGTGTATCAGGCGATTATCGAGGGAGATCAGGAGAGCGCCAAGACGTACTCCGGGCATGGTTCCGCGCTCGCCCAGGCTTACAACCACATGATTATGCCGCTAGCCAATCACTGCGATCGAGTAACCCAGGTCCTATGGGGGATTCGCGATTTCGAGCATCGTTTTGGAAGGCGGCCCGAAGGTATGTGGCTTCCGGAGACCGCCGTCGATTTGGAAACACTGGACATTTTGGCATCGGAGGGAATCAAGTTCACAATCCTGGCGCCCCGACAAGCTTCCCGAGTACGCCGGATTGGCGGGCGTTCCTGGAAGGATGTCAGCGGAGATCGAATCGATCCGACCAAGGCCTATGAGGTGCGATTACCCTCCAGAAGGAGAATCGCAGTATTCTTCTACGACGGACCAATCTCGCGTGCCGTTGCATTTGAAGGATTACTCAATAACGGCGAGCAATTCGCGCAAAGAATCCTCGCAGCGTCGTCCGTGGAACGCGACTGGCCGCAATTGATCCACATTGCGACGGATGGCGAAAGCTATGGCCATCACCATCACCGGGGTGAAATGGCTCTTTCCTACGCCCTGTACTACATCGAAGAAAAGCAACTCGCCAAGCTGACAAACTACGGTGAGTACCTCGCGCAGAATCCTCCGACGCATCAGGTAGAAATTTTTCAGAACAGCTCCTGGAGCTGTGTTCATGGAGTCGAGCGTTGGAAAAGTGATTGTGGATGCAACACTGGCGCTCACCCCGGCTGGAACCAGGAATGGCGCAGCCCTTTGCGCCAGGCGCTGGATTGGTTGCGGGATACGTTGGCGCCCAAGTATGAAGAGGCAGCGCGATCCTTGCTGAAGGACCCGTGGGCTGCCCGGAACGATTACATCAATGTCATTCTCGACAGGTCGGATGAAAGTGTCGCACGCTTTTTTCAGCGGCATGCGGTTCGCGATCTCAATCAATCCGAGACGGTCACAGCCCTCAAGCTTCTGGAACTACAGCGGCATGCCATGCTCATGTATACGAGCTGCGGCTGGTTTTTTGACGAACTCTCAGGTATTGAGACCGCGCAAGTGATCCAATATGCAGGCCGCGCGGTCCATCTCGCTGAGGAGCTCTTCGAGGAATCTGTCGAGGCTGCGTTTTTGGAAAAACTGGCGCAGGCTAAGAGCAATATTCCGGAATATCGCGACGGCGCCCTCCTTTATGAGAAGTTCGTGAAACCTGCGATCGTCGACCTGCCAAAACTTGCTGCACACTACGCCATCAGTTCGATGTTCCAATCGTATCCTGAGCGAGCGCGCATTTATTGCTACACGGCGGAACGTCAGGATTACACCAGCCATGAAGCCGGGAAGATGAAGCTGGCCGTGGGGCGGGCGAGGTTTACCTCTGAGATCACACGCGAATCTTCAACACTCGGATTCGGCGTTCTCTATCTCGGCGGCCACAACGTCACTGGTGGCGTGCGGGAATTCGTCGACGAACAGGCCTATGCGGCTGTCACGAGGGAACTCACCGAAGCTTTTTCGAGGGCCGACACTCCCGAAGTCATTCGTCTCTTGGACAAAGACTTCGGCAAGAATATTTATTCCTTGAAGTCGCTCTTCCGCGATGAACAAAACCGGATCATTAGTCTGATCCTCGAGTCCACCTTGAAAGAGGTTGAGACCACCAATCGGCGCGTGTACGAACAACACGTGCCTCTAATGCACTTTCTCGCGGATCTGGGAGTCCCGCAGCCTCGAATCTTTCACCTTATGGCCGAGTTTGCCCTGAACAGCCAGATTCGGGAGGCGCTCGAAAAGGATAACCTGGATGTCGAACGGATCCACAGTTTGCTTAAGGAGGCGGCCACCACACAAATTCCTCTCGATACCGAGACGCTGGAGTTTGTCCTCAGAAAAAGGGCGGAACGGAAGGCAGAAGAGCTCGGCTCTTCGCCGAACGACCTCAGTACCCTGGAGCAACTTGAAGCGATCGTCAATCTGGCGTATTCGATGCCATTCCCGGTAAATTTTTGGCAGGTGGAAAACCTGTACGCGCAGAACATGGATGGTGTTTACAGCCTGAATCGTGCCCGCGCGGAACAAGGCGATGAGGCCGCCCGTAATTGGATCCAACACTTCACCACTCTCGCCGAGAAGCTTCGCCTTCGAGTTCAATAAATGACTCAGCCGAGAATCCCGGTTGCGGTGTATCGATTGCAGTTTCATCCGGGGATGCGATTTGAGGACGCGCGAAGGTTGATCCCATATTTCCATGAACTCGGCATCACGGACCTCTACGCCTCCCCCATCCTCCAGGCCCGGCGGGGCAGCACACATGGTTACGACGTAACCGATCCATCCCGGCTGAACCCTGAACTCGGAAACGAGGAAGAATTAGAAAACCTCGTCCGCCAACTTCAGGCACATGGAATGGGGCTCCTGCTGGACATCGTTCCAAACCACATGGCCGCCAGTAGCGAGAACCCATGGTGGATGGATCTGTTAGAGGATGGACCAGGCTCCGCCTCGGCTTCGTATTTCGATGTAGACTGGCACCCTCCCAGCCGTTCTCTGGACAATCGGATCCTTCTGCCTCTTCTCGCCCATTCGTATGCCTCTTCACTGGAAAACCGGCAACTAACGCTGACGTTCGAGGAGGGCAGCTTCTACATCCGGTATTTCGATACCAAGCTGCCCGTCGCTGCCAAGTCATACCGTCAAATCCTTTCTCACCGACTGGAGAAGCTGAAACAAACGCTGGGCGCTGGATCCCCCGCGTTCCAGGAGTTTGAAGGAATTCTCTCTGCACTCGAGCGATTGCCGGAACGTTCAGCTGTGCTGGTCGAAAAGGCTGCGGAAAGAAGACTCACCCGCTCGGCGGCAAAGGAAAGGCTGTGGAGGCTTTGCAGTACTTCTGCGGAAGTGCGCCGATTCATCGATCAAAATGTACAAATCTTCAACGGCAGAAAGGGAGTGCCATCCAGCTTTCTTCACCTTGACCGTTTGCTCTCGGATCAGGCTTACCTGTTGGCATTCTGGCGAAACACCAACGAGGGCATCAACTACCGGCGCTTCTTTACCATCACTGACCTTGTCGGAATTCGAGTGGAGGATCCCGTTACATTCGACGTAACGCACGCAGTGATTTTGCGGCTGGCAGAAAAAGGCCTGATCACAGGCCTGCGAATCGACCACATCGATGGCTTGCGCGATCCCCTGGGTTATCTGAAACGCCTGCAGGGTCGTCTTTGCCCAGGGAGATCCGAGGATCAACCCGCAGCTTTCTACGTCGTCGTGGAAAAAATTCTGGCGGAGCGCGAGTCGTTGCCGCGAGATTGGCCAGTGTACGGGACAACCGGCTACGACTTTCTCAATCTCGTAAACGGAATTTTTGTGGATGAGCAAAATGCCGCAGAACTTGATCGCATCTACTCCAAATTCGCAGAGCTCAACAGTGAATACGAAGATTTAGTCTACGAAAAGAAGAAGCAGGTGATGGAAAGTTTGCTGGCGGTAGAAATGAATTCTCTAGGTCGTCATCTCAGCCTGCTTGCCGAACAGGACCGGTATGGGCGCGAACTACCTCGAGGCGACCTGGCGCGCGCTCTCGTAGAAACCATCGCCTGTCTGGCTGTATACCGCACCTATATCCGCAGTTTCGCGGTGAGCTCCGACGATCGGCGCTACATTGAAGCGGCAATTACTAATGCACAGGCACGAAATCCTGGTTTGAATCCCGCTTGCTTTGAATTCCTGCGGCAGGTGCTTTTGTTGAGGCAGGGACCACAATTATTTCCCGAGCAGAGAGAAACCAGGCTAGCGTTCGTCATGCGATGGCAGCAATTCACAGGACCGATCATGGCGAAGGGCTTTGAGGATTCTCTTCTTTACGTCCACAACCGGCTCGTCTCGCTCAACGAAGTGGGTGGCACTCCTGATTCCGCTGGCGTTCCGATTTCGGCATTTCATGAATTCGGACTTCAACGAACGAGGCGATGGCCGTATAGCCTGAACGCGACGTCAACGCACGATAGCAAGCGAGCCGAGGACGTACGTGCCCGAATCGATGTGCTTTCCGAGATTCCTTCAGCATGGGAGAAGCACCTTGCCCGCTGGCGCCGTTTGAATGAGCAAAGAAAAAGAATAGCCAACGGAACGCATGTTCCTACGCCCAACGAAGAGATCCTTCTCTATCAGACAATGATCGGGGCGTGGCCTCTTCGTAGGGACGAAGTTCCTAATTTTCGGCGGCGGCTGCAGGACTACATCATAAAAGCGACTCGTGAGGCAATGGTCCACACCAAGTGGACCGTGCCCAACGTCAGCCACGAGAAGGCACTGGTGGATTTTGTGGAAACCATCACCGATGAATCCAGCAGCAACGAATTTCTGAAGGACTTCTTGCGGTTCCAGAGAGACGTTGCGTATTGGGGCGCATTGAACGGCTTGGCTCAGGTGCTGATCAAAATTGGCTTCCCGGGTGTGCCCGAGCTTTACCAGGGATCAGAACTGTGGGACCTGCGTCTGGTGGATCCCGACAATCGGGGCCCCGTGGATTTCAGCCAGCGCATGCGAATGGCCGAAGAACTCAGAAAAAAACGACAATGCACTATTCAGTGTTTCCGCGATCTACTGGAACATTGGGAGGATGGCCGAATCAAGCTGTACCTCGTCTCTAAGGCTTTGAGCTTTCGCGTGGCCAATGCTGAATTGTTTCTGAACGGTGACTATCTTCCCATAGAACCTTCGGGCAACCATAAGGAAAGTGTCTGTGCGTTTGCGCGGCGCTGGAAAAGTAGCTGGTGCGTAATTGTGGTGCCCAGGCTGATCACAAAACTGGTCTCACCTGGGCAGCCTCCGCTCGGCGACAATGTTTGGGGGAAAAGCACCATTGCTCTCCCTAAGAGTTCCCCGCAGCAGTGGCTGAACATCTTCACAAAAGAAAAAATAACGGCCAGTCCTTCTGGTCGCTCAAGTATGTTGCATCTTCGCGATATCTTTCAAAATTTTCCTGTGGCCCTGCTGGCGGCAGGCTCTGCGCATACTATTTAGCCTGTTAAAAACCAACCCGGAAATCGAGGACAAATTACTGCTGCGCCGTCCCCTTCACTACCAGCGCGAAAGGGACGTCCTCCCCCGAGTCCAGTTTCATTCCGCCGGAAAAAATCCAATGCTCCTGGTCATCCTTCGACACCGCTGCCGCCGTGCCCCCCTCCGCTTGCACGAGACTTAGTGGCCCCGGATGTTTCGTTCCGGTTGCTTTACGGCTGAGATTGACCAGTTCCTGCAGCTTCAATCCTGCGGTGGGATCGGCATCCGAACCTGCCGGGATGAGCAATAGAAAGTCGCGATTGGGAGCAGCGCCAAGGTGATTGCCGTCGTTAGGTAATAGTTCATAGCGCAGGGTGTAGAAGCCGGCGGGAATGGCTTGTCCGCGATAATCCGTTGAGGCCTGCGGAAAGTGCAGCACCCCAACCAGCGTTGACTCACCTAGCTCTGTATAAATCGCTCCCTGTACATCTTTCTTTGGTTGCGAGGGCACCCTCTTGCGCAGCCATAACTCGCAGGCCACGCTGCCATCGTCCAGTACAACGCGATAGCCCTTCGGTTCAAGTACCTGGCGTACCGATTGCGGGAGATCTGGTCCGGGAGGCAGACCAATGGTCTCTACCTTGCCGTTCTGCGCTCCACAGACCAAGGAGACTGACATTAAGCAGAAAAGCAGGAATGGCGCGACACTGTTGCGCACGATTTACTCTCTCAATGCCGAGATCATGTGGGGACGGGTCGCGACCCGTCTTTGAAGGTCACAGACCCGCGCACAACCGTGAAAGGCACAAATCTTCTCGAAAAACAGAGGAACTGAATCTGAAACGAGTCCCACCTCCAGTGTCCCCGTGGTAAGGCTTGACTAGCGAGCGAACGCCCCCACGAACGCGCTGCGCTTCCCGTGCAGGTCCCACGAAACGCCGAGTCCAGGGCCGCTGTAGGAATCAGTCAGCGCGACCGCTGGCATGGAGTGCGCCAACTGCGTCAGCGGCGGATAGAAGGTCACTTCATTTCCGCAGAGATGGTCTTTCTCCCCGATCGAGCGAGTCTGGACGGTAGCGAACTGACCCGCGCGCAACATCGCAACACCGTGCTGCTCGTGATTAACGACCAATTCCATCGGCACGGGAACAACCTGCTCCACATGGGTCAGCAGATCACCCCCCATATGTTTGGCGAAGTTTAGTAACGCTGCGCGTTGCTGCGGGTTCGCCTGATCATCCACCAGAAGAACTGATTTCGCGGGATATGGGTCCTCATAAGGATCACCGAGGGTGCCGTTGGCGCGCACCGCAGCCGCTACGGTCAGACCTTCAAGTGGCACACCATCCCAACTTCCGCTCTGCACATGCCAGGCGAGAATGGCCTCATTCCCCACCAGGTTCACCTCGGCGTTAGCGAAACACTGGCCGGTGTAAACATCGGCGCTACGTGTCTCCAGGTAATCGCCGCGGATCTGCTGCGCGAACAGACAGGTTGAAAGGGCTAAAAAAACACCGAGAACAATCAGGCAGTTACGCATAGGACAACTCCTCGTCCCAATTGGATGCTTCTATTGTCCCGCAGGAAGCAAGAGAAAGAAAGGACTCGGTCGAAATGCACGCTGTCTACATGCGTTCGCGGACACTCGCCCCAGCATCGTCCCGGGCAGCGTTGACTTGAACGCCCCGGTAAACCTACCATCGATCAGTTGTCCGGGTGGCCTTAGTTATGGTTGGTCAGACGATCTCTCATTACCGCGTATTACAGCAACTGGGCGGTGGCGGCATGGGGGTGGTGTATGAAGCGGAGGACCTGAGTCTCGGCCGCCACGTCGCGCTGAAGTTTTTGCCACCCGAGCTCGAGAGGGATTCTGGGGCATTGGAACGTTTTCAGCGTGAGGCGCGGGCAGCATCCGCGCTCAACCATCCTAATATCTGCACTATTTACGAAATCGGTCAGGCTGATGGGCGGCACTTCATCGCAATGGAGCTGCTCGAAGGTGAGACGCTGAAGCACCGCATCGATGGCCAGCCAATGGAAGCCGAGCTGTTGCTCGAACTTTCGATGCAGATGACCGACGCTCTGGAAGCTGCGCACGCCAAAGGAATCATTCATCGCGATATCAAGCCAGCGAATATTTTTGTGACAAACCGGCGTCAGGTAAAGATCCTCGATTTTGGGCTGGCGAAACACGCGCTGCAACCTCAGGCCGTTTTAGGCGCCTCGACTATCGGCAATGCGGTGACAGTGGACGACAGTCTTCTCACCAGCCCCGGTTCGACTGTGGGCACGGTTGCTTACATGTCACCCGAGCAAGCCCGCGGCAAGGAACTGGACACGCGCACCGACCTGTTTTCATTCGGAGCTGTCATTTACGAAATGTCAACCGGCGCGGTTCCCTTTCGCGGGGACACATCGGCGGTGATTTTCGAAGCTATCCTGAACCGCGCGCCGGTAGCCCCCGTGCGGCTGAACCCGGACGTTCCGCCAAAGCTTGAAGAGATCATCAACAAGCTGCTTGAGAAAGACCGTGACCTGCGCTACCAGAGCGCAGCGGAGGTGCGTGCCGACCTGAAGCGGTTGAAGCGTGACACCGAGTCGGGAACGATTCCTGCCACGACTTCTGACACGGCAACACCCCGGCGTTCCCAAACACGGCGTTTGCCGGGCGCCAAGCGGGGAAGATCGCAATCACAGCGGAGCAAGCTTGGCAAGCTCGCCTTTGCTACTGCACTGCTGACGATCGTGGTTGCAGGGGTCTTCTTGTTCACCCGGCATGGGCGCGCTTTAACGGAAAAAGATGCCATCTTGGTGACCGACTTCGTCAACACTACGGCCGACCCTGTTTTCGATGGCACCCTCAAAAAGGCATTGGCAGTGGATCTGACTCAGTCTCCGTACTTGAATGTTTTTCCAGAACAGAAGGTGCGGCAGACCCTACAGTTCATGGGGAGATCACCCGAACATCGGGTTACAACTGAAGTCGGCCGGGAAATTTGTCTGCGTGACGGCATCAAGGCGATGCTTACCGGTTCCATTGCCAGCCTGGGCAGCCAATATGTGATCACGCTGGAAGCGATGAACGCGTCCAATGGCGATTCGCTGGCACGCGAACAGGTCCAAGCCGACAGCAAAGAAGAGGTGCTCAACGCTCTGCACAAAGCTGGCTCGCGGCTTCGGGGTAAGTTGGGCGAATCGCTGAACTCGGTGGAGAAGTACGACAAGCCTTTGTCGGAGGCGACAACGTCATCTCTTGAAGCTCTGAAGGCTCTGTCCCTGGGCGACACCAAGCACAACGCCGGCGAGGAAATGGCGGCGCTTCCCGATTACCAGAGAGCCACTGAGCTCGATCCAAACTTCGCCATGGCATACGCGCGGCTGGGTGCGGTTTACAACAACCTGGGGCAGAGCGAATTGTCCGAGCAATACCGGAAAAAAGCCTTCGAACTACGGGACCGAGCAAGCGAGCGGGAGAAGCTCTACATCACCTCGCATTATTACGGTGATTCGGGTCAATTAGACAAGGGGATCACCGCCCTTGAGCTATACAAGCAGACCTACCCTCGCGACTTCCTTCCCTACAATAACCTGGCCAGCATCTACAACCAGCTTGGGCAATTTGAATACGCCTTGGACAATGCGCGCCAGGCGGTCGAGACTGATCCGGACAGCGTCAACGGCTACACGAATCTGGCCGAAGCTTATGCGGGGTTGAACCGCCTCGATGAGGCGAAAGCCACGTTGAATGCCGGTCTGAAGCACGTTCCCAAAAGCACCATGCTCCATTACATGTTGGCGGGACTTGCGTGGAACCAGAACGATCCGGCCGCGATGGAGCGTGAACTGGAACTTACCAGGACCGGGGGCCCGGAGGGAGCATTCATGGTGGTCGGCGCCCGGATTGCACTCGCCGAGTATCACGGACAGCTAAAGCAGGCACGGGTACTTGAGGCAAAGGCCGAGGAGATGGCCAAACAAGCAAACTTTAAAGAGAGTGCGGCAGCTGGACGGGCCCAGCAGGCGGTCTGGGAAGCTGTGTTCGGTTTCCGCTCACAAGCCCTGGCAGCGGCTAACCAGGCGATAAAGGACTTCCAGTCTGAGAAAGTGGCCCCGAATGTAGCTGTTGTCCTCGCCCTACAAGGCGAGGAAGACCGGGCGCTGAAAATCGTTAATGATCTTGCAGCCCAGCGCCCTTACGACACGATTGTGCAATATGTCTCCGTACCGGTGATCAAAGCGATTGTTGAGATGAACCACAATCATCCGGCCAAAGCTATTGACCTGCTCGACGGTGCCATGGTGTATGCGCACATCAATTCCGGCGTGCTCTACGAAAGGGGCATGGCTTATCTGCAGGAGAAGCAGGGCAAGGAGGCGGCTGAGGCATTCCAGAAGATTCTCGATCTCACCCCCACTCATGATGTCGACCCTCTTTCTTCCCTTGCCCACTTGGGTTTGGGCCGGGCTTTCGCGTTACAGGGCAATACGTCAAGTTGCCGAATTGCATATCAAGACTTTTTCGCTCTGTGGAAGGATGCAGACCCCGATATTCCCCTGCTACAGCAAGCCAAGGCAGAATACGCAAAGGTACGCTAGTCCGCCCTCAGCTCTCAGCTATCAGCCGTGGTTACGACTAGGGACAGAAGCCACACTTACGATAGAGGAATGGCCGTCTTCGCCCGTTCCCCGAGTGGATTACTATCCGCATTTTCCCGTGCTGTGGCAGACGCGGGTCTTCGAGCTGCAATTGCCCGGTTCAGCCAGCTCGCCGTCCGGACCGATGCAAGTCTGCGTGTGGATACACCAGAACAAACCATCATTCGAGCGTGGCACCGTCGGATCAGGCTGGGAAAGTACAAATTGCCCTTTCCAGCGCAGCGCCGGGCAGAGGTTCGGATGATTGGTGTTGAAACGATCAGATTCGCTAATCATGCGGCACCTCCCGACGCGGCCTTCAAAAGCGCACGCTTTACAGCCACGCGCGCAAGCTGGACTTTGTACGCGTTGTGCGAAAGCGCCTTGGCATTCCTCAATGCGGCTTCGGCGGCTCTCTGCGCTGTGTCCTCACTGATGTTATGGCTAGTCACAGCCTGCTCCGCTTCCAGTGAAATCCACGGCACAGGCGCAACGTATCCCATTACGATGCGTGCCGATTGAACGTTCGAGCCGTTCATCCTTAGCGCGACGGCGGCAACCGCAAGTGGCCAGTCAAACGCTTCTTTCTGACGGATTTCGTAGTGTGCGGCCTTGGCGTCCGTCGCAGGGGGGACGACCACCTCGGTTACGATCTCGTTAGGCTTCAGGTCGTGCTCGCGCTCGGTTTCCGTCTTTGGAATAACGTAGAACTTTTCCAGCGGAAGCTCCCGTTTCCCCTTCGGCCCTTCGAGCCGGATCTTCGCTCCGTACGCGATGAGCACCGGCGCAATAGTCGAGGGGCTGACGAATTTCGCTGGGCCATCATTGGCAAGGATCGCGTGATACCGGTTGTCACCCTCTATGACCAGTTCTTTGCCGGTTTCGTCTTTGGGCAAAAGACCAAAACCGTTCCGAAAATACCAGCAGCGTGGCCGCTGACAGAGGTTCCCGCCGAGAGTCGCCATATTTCGAATCTGCGGGCTAGCCGCTTCGACCAGCGCCTCGGCCAACGCAGGATAATTCTTCTTCACGTTTGCATCATCAGCTAGGTCACCGAGATTGGCTAGTGCGCCGACACGCAATCCCTGAGCGTTGTAAGTGACACCCTGGAGGTCTTTAATCTGCTTAATATTCACCAGGCGCTTGGGAGCGAGGACGTCATCTTTCATCAGCGCCAGCAAGTCGGTGCCACCAGCGAAGACTTCTGTCTGCCCCCAATTGCCAGCAAGCAGGCTGACGGCTTGCGCTCTCGTTGTCGGGCTTACATATTCAAAAGGTCGCATCACGCACCTGCTTTCTGGCTGAGTACCCCTAGCACGCGGTCTGGGGTGAGTGGGAGAAATGGCACGCGTACTCCGATCGCATTCGCCACGGCATTCGAGATCGCTGCACCGGGCGAGATCACGGGTGGCTCGCCCAGACCGATCACGCCACGCTCGTCGTAGCCCTTGCCGGTCATCATCTGAACCACGAGTTCGGGGATATCATTAAGGCCGGCCAAACGGTAATACTGCATGTCGGGATTGAGCATGCGACCGGTGGTCGGGTCCATGACTTTTTCTTCGAAGAGCGAGTAGCTGATGCCCATAATCAGGGCTCCGTAGCACTGGCTCTCCGCGGTTTTGACGTCGATGACGAGACCGCAGTCCTGCACCGCCACCATCTTTTTCACCTTAACGATGCCGGTATCTGTATCGACTTCGACTCCGGCCATCTGCACGCCCCCCACGCCGCTATTGGTGAGGTCGGGTGGCTTACTCTTGTCGGGATTCTTACCGCGTACGGTGAGTGGCATGGCACCAAGCTTCGAGCAAGCTTCCTTCCAGCTCAGCGATCGAGTGGAATCGCCCTTTACTCGCACCGTTCCGTTTACAGATTCCAACTCTTCCGGCTGAGCATTGAGTGCAGGCGCCACCTTAGCGAAGAGCGCGTCGCGCGCGTCCACAGCAGCACGTCGCGTGGAAGAACTCACGCCACCGATCGTGGTCGAGCCGCCGGAACCTCCGGAAGGCGGATACATCGTGTCCCCAATTTGCAGGCTGATCGTGTCCATCGAAATACCCAGGGTATCGGCCGCAACCATCAGGATGCAGGTTCGGGTTCCGGTTCCGAGATCCTGCGAACCCATCTTGATATCCACCGAGCCATCCGGATGAATAGACAGATCGCAGTCGCTGGCGTGGCCGCGTCCGCCCCACGTATGCAGCGAAAGACCGACACCGCGAGCGAGGTTGCCGGATTTGTTCTGACCACGTGGATGCCACTTCTGCTTCCAACCCATCAGGTCCGAGGCGATACCCAGTTCTTCGCTGTAGATAGCCTGCCGCGGCTTGGCCAGCTCGATGTTCTTCAGAAAGAAGTCGAGGGGATCCATATTGAGCTTGGCCGCGAGATCATCGAGGGCGCACATCGTGATCACAGCTGCCTGCGGGTGATTGGGTGCCCGCCAGGCTCGAGCCGGACCAATGTTGTTGCGAATGGCCGTGTGTTCCTTGCGCTGGTTGGGAATACTGAAGACGTAGGGAATCGGCGGCATGCCGCCGCCGCCGGGACCACCCGTCCCCCATGACTCCGATTGCCAAGCGACAATGGTACCGTCTTTTTTTGCGCCGACTCTAACGCGCGCATACGCAGAAGGGCGCGCACCGGCAACTTTCAGTTCTGAATCGCGCTCAAGCATGATGCGCACAGGCTTGCCGCCGGCTTTCTTCGAGACTTCCGCGGTGGCTATTCCCCAACGATCGGGAGAAAACTTACTCCCGAAACCGCCGCCGATGTGGTCTTGATGCACACGGATGTTAGTGGCTGGAATTTTCAGCGGCTCAGCCATCTGACCTGCGATGCCCGAAACATTCTGTGTGGATATGTGAACCAGCAGGTGGTCATTATCCGTCCACTCGGAAGTGGAGCCGTGACTCTCGAGACAGCAGTGGGTAATGACGGGGATGCCGTATAAGCCTTCTGAGATAACTTCGGCTTGAGCGAAGGCTTTCTCCCCGTCGCCCAGCGTCTGCGCCGCAGCCTTCTGATAGTTGGACTTTGGCCTGCTGCCAGCCTCAGGATGCACGGTTGCCGCGCGGATCGCCTTAATCACTTCATCCGTAGCACCATCTTCTTGTAAGCCCTTCAGCGTGCCCTCATCGGGCTTAGAAGTAATTCCGTATTGCTGGATCTGCTCGACCATCTGACGCGCTGGAACCTGATTGTCGAGCATGTCATCGATATCGTCCATGCTCAGCGGGCCTTGGGCTTGCGCAGCGCCTTTCGGTGGCTCGGCATCGCTCACCAGGTGAGAGAGCTTCTGGTATTTCACCTTTATCGCGCGGATGGCGTCTTCGGCCGTGGGTTCGTCCACGGCGGCGACAGCGACGACTTCATCGCCCGCCCAATGAATGGTCGAATTCGGACCCTGGATGATATGCACGGCCTTCACCCCAGGCATCTTTTCGGCGGCGCTGGCATCGATGCTCACCACCTTCGCGTACGCGTAGGGACAGCGCAGAATTTTGCCGAAGAGCATCCCCGGGCGCTTCACGTCATACGTGTATTTGGCCTGGCCGGAGACCTTGACCGGCGAGTCCACGCGCGAAATACGCTTGCCGATTAGCGTTCGGTGTTCTGCATCAGGCCAACCGTAGTCCGCCATAGGTCATGCTCCTTTCTGCGCGAGTTGCGCGATCGCCAGTTGAATGCCATGGTACGTTCCGCAACGGCAAAGGTTGCCGCTAAGCCCACGGCGGATGTCCTCCGGCGTGGGGTTCGGATGCTTATCCAGAAAAGCTTTGCAGGCGACAACGAACCCTGGCGTGCAGAAGCCGCACTGCGAGGCATCGTTATCGACAAAGGCCTGCTGGACGGGGTGCAGCTTGTCCCCCTGCATCAGCGACTCGACCGTAGCGATCTGCTTGCCCTGGGCTTCGATGGCCAACACGGAACAGGCATAGACAGCCTTGTTATCCATCAGCACGGTACAAGCGCCGCACTCGGCACGATCACAGACGCGCTTGGCGCCCGTGAGATCGAACTCGTCGCGCAAGGCGTCGAGCAGCGTGACCCGAGGCTCCAGGTCGGCTTTATGCTTCTTGCCGTTTATGGTGAATTCCATCGGCACCTTGCCCGGACCGTGGACTGGC
>WNFB01002260.1_pt1 | contig 37200 bp, 29 predicted proteins | sample 5400501 | NCBI WGS metagenome assembly WNFB01 (sample SAMN13153341, study PRJNA577476) | soil metagenome | isolation source: 200 cm saprolite under Douglas fir tree site 2 hole 1 | place: USA:California | collected 2015-04-18
CGCCGGGCGGGCAGGCGCCGGGCGGGTGGGCGCCGGCCGCCGGCACCTCGATCGAGAACGAGGCGTTCCTGGTCGAGGCCGACCCGGAGCGGGGCGGCACACTCAGCCGGATCCTGGACAAGCGCTCGGGCACGGAGCTGATCTCGGGCCAGGCCAACGAGCTCGTGATCCAGGAGGAATACGACTATCACCCGAAATGGGCCGAGGGTCCGTGGCTGCTCTCACCGAAGGGCCCGGGGACCGGATCGGCCGGCCTTGCCGCCCGGGTGCGGGCCGAGCGCAGCGGCGTCGGCGCCCGGCTTGTCACCGAGCTGACCTTCGATGACCTGCGGATCACGCAGGAGACCGTGCTCTGGGACGGCTCGCAGCGGGTCGAGTTCCGCACGCACGCGGACGGCTCGATCGGCCAGGACCGGCTGCTGCGGGTCCGCTTCCCAGTCCGGGCTCCCGGCGCGCTGCCGGTGTACCAGACGGCGCTGTCGGCGATCGGCCGCCCGTTCGGCAGCGCCGACGCCGACGTGGCGCAGCACTGGTACACCCTCGACAATCCGGCGCACGAGTGGTTCGGCCTGTCGTCGGCCGTCAGGATGGCGCTGACGGTGCCGTCCGGGCCGCGGCTGACCTGCGCTGTCGGGGTCGCGGAAGTGATCTGCCCGCTGATGTCGCGCGAATCCAGGCTGGCTGTCCGCGGCCTTCTCGCCGCTCTCGCCAGCCAGGGCGTGACGGTGACCTGCTCGCGGCCGGACGGCCCGCGGTACGGCTCGATCGACCTGGACTCGAACCTGCCCGACTTCCGTATCGCGCTCGGCGGGCCGGAGCGGAACCAGTTCACCGCGGAGGTGCTCGCCACGGCGGGCCCGGCCGCCGGCGAGGCGCTCGCGGCGCAGCTGGCGGGGGGCGGCCGCGCGCGGCTCTGGGTTCCAGCGACGGTCAGCCGGGAGCTGGCCTTCGGCCCGGGCGCTGACGTCCGCGGCCCCCGCGACCTGCCGGTGCTGATCGTGGCCGGCGACGACCTGCCCGCCGCGATCGGCGCGGTCACCGCCGACCTGGCCGACGCCGTGATCGACGCCCACGCGGTCAGCGCCGATGCGGCCGGCGGGCCTGGCTGTCCCGCGGCCGCTGAGCTGGCCGGCCATTCGGTAGCGCTGCTCAACCGCGGCACGCCGGGCAGCCTGGTGACGCCGGACGGCACGCTGCACATCGCGCTGATGCGCTCCTGCAGCGGCTGGCCCTGCGGAGTCTGGATCGACGGCGAAGCGCGCACGGCTCCGGACGGCACGAGCTTCGCCTGGCAGCACTGGAGCCACACGTTCGAGTACGCGCTCGCCGCCGGGCCGGGCGACTGGCGGGCGGCGCGCTTCCCGCTCGCCGGGCTTGACTACAACCGCGACCTGCTCACCTGCGAGACCGGCTTGCACGACGGCCCGCTGCCCGGCTCGGCAAGCCTTGCCTCGGCCGAGCCGGACACCGCGGCGGTGTCCGCGCTCAAGCCGCGCGGGAACCCGCTCGCCTCCGGCCGGCCCGGCGCGCCCCGCCGGGAGGACGGGGTAACGGTGCGCCTGCGGGACGTCTCCGGGCGGGCCGGCCCGGCCACCGCGCGGGTGCGGCTGCTGCCGGGCCTGGCCGCCGCGAGCCTGACCGGCCCGGCCGAGGAGCCCGGCGGCGAGCCGCTGCCGGTGCGCGACGGCACCGCGGAGGCCGAGCTGCCGGCCGCGGGCACGGTCACCATGGCGCTGGCGCTGCGGCCCTGGCTGGCCGCGGGCGAGCTGGCCGGGCCGGGCGGCGGCGCGCCCGCGCCGCCGCCGGAGCCCGCCCCGCCGCCGGAGCCCGCCCCGCCGCCGGAGCCCGCCCCGCCGCCGGAGCCCGCCCCGCCGCTGGAGCCCGCCCAGCCGGTTTTCACCCGCTACTGGCTGCACGGCAAGGGCCCGGCCCCGGCCGGGAACCTGCCGGTGGCCATCCACCTGCATGCCAGCCCGGCTCCCGGCGGCGCCATGGCCGGCCGCGGGGCCAGGATCGCGCTGGCCGGGCCAGGCGGTGAGCCCGGCACGCTGCGGCTGACTGTCGCCTGCGGGCCGGAGCCCGCCGCGGGCCTGGCCGAGCTTGACGTGCCGCCGCAGCTCGGCGTCGATCTGCCCGGCCCGCTCCGCTACGACTTGCCGCCGCTTGGCCAGGCCGGCTGGGAACTGCGGGTGCGGGCGCTGCCCGGCGCCCCTGCGGGCCGGTATTTCCTCGCTGCCCGGATCAGGGACGGATCGGGCCAGCTCATCGAGGATGCCGCGCTCGTCACGGTCGGCGAGCGCGGCGCGCCCGCTCCCGGCGCGGGCATCGATGAGCTCGTTGACCGCTATCTCGCTGACGAGCAGGCGACGGCCGCAGAGCTTGCGATCAGCCTGGAGTCCCGCGAGATAGTGCTGCGGCCCGGTGGTGACGGTGAGGTCGCCATCCGGCTGGCCAACCGCGCCGCGTCCGCGGTCAGGGGCGAGGCGCAGCTTGTCTCCCCGGCCGGCAGCTGGGGCAGCGCGCGGCCGTGGACACGCGGCTTCGACATCGGCCCCGGCCAGACCGCCACGCTGCGCTACGCGGTGACCGCGGCAGCGGCCGCGCGCCCCGGCCAGGCATGGTGGGTGCTTGTCAAGGTCATGTACTTCGGCCGGGTCCGGTACACCGAGGCGATTGCCTGCTCCGTTGCGGATGGATCATCTGATGAGACACTTGGGGTGCCGGAATCAACCGCAGAAAGACGATGACTACCGATATCGCGATTGGCGGAGGCAATCTCCCCGCGGAACCGAATAGTTTCGTCGGCCGCGAGCGAGATCTGGCGGAGCTTGCCCTGCTGCTCGGCGAGGTCCGCGCGCTGACCCTGTGCGGGCCGGGCGGCATCGGCAAGACGCGGCTGGCGCTCCGGCTGGCCTGCGAGATCGTGCCGGGTTTTCCCGACGGGGCCTGGCTGGTCGAGCTCGGCGATACCGAGGATCCCGCTCTCGTCCCGCAGCGGGTCGCCGCGGTGCTCGGGATCCGGGAGGAGCCCGACCGCCCGCTGGCGGAGACCCTGGCCGACGTGCTGCGGCCGCGCCGGATGGTGCTGATCCTGGACACCTGCGAGCACGTGGTGGACGCCTGCGCCTCGCTCGTGCAGCAGCTGCTGGCCAGCTGTCCGCTGCTGCGGCTGATCGCCACCAGCCGGGAGCCGCTGCGGGTGCGCGGCGAGACCGCATGGCGGGTGCCGCCGCTTGAGCTGCCCGGGCAGCTTACCGACCTGTCCGGCCGGGACATGGCCGGGCATGAGGCGATCCGGCTGTTCACCGAGCGTGCCGCGGCGGTCCGGCCGGGTTTCGCGCTCAGCACGGAGAACACCGGCACGGTCGTCCGGCTGTGCCGGACCCTGGACGGGATACCGCTGGCCATCGAGCTGGCCGCGGCCCGGGTCCGGGCGCTGTCCGTGGAGCAGATCGCCGGCCGCCTCGGTGACCGGTTCCGGCTGCTGGCCTCGGGCGACCGCACCGCGCCGCCGCGCCAGCAGACACTGCGCGCCACCCTCGACTGGAGCTATGAGCTGCTGACCGGTCCCGAGCAGGTGCTGCTGCGCAGGCTGTCGGTCTTCGCCGGCTGGGACCTGGACATGGCCGAGCAGGTCTGCGCCGGCCACGAGATCACCGCGCCGATGGTCCTCGACCTGCTGGCGGCGCTGATTGACAAGTCGCTGGTCACGGTGGATGCCGAGCTGGACGGTGATGCCCGCTACCGGCTGCTCGACATGATCAGGGAGTACGCGGCCGCCCGGCTTGCCGCCTCCGGTGAGGAGACCGTCGTCCGGGTGCGGCAACGGGACTACCTGCTGAGCATGGCGGAATCGATCGTCGACAGGGCGTTCGTGCGCGGGGATCCGCCCTGGCCGGAGCGCGTCGCCATGTACCGGCGGGTGCATGCCGAGCGGGCCAATCTCGTCGCCGCGCTGGCACTGACGGCGGACCGCGGCGAGGCCGAGCTCGGCCTGCGGCTCTGCTGCGCGCTGCGCAGCCCGTGGGTCGCCTACGGTGACGTCACCGAGGGCGCCCGCTGGTTCGATCGCTTCCTCGGCATGGATGACCAGGTCAGCCAGGCCGTCCGGGCGCGTGCCCTGATGCTGCGGGCAGAGCTCGCCTTCGAGCAGCAGGACTACGCGGCGGCCGCCGGCTGCGCCCAGGCGGGCATCGACCTGTGCCTGCCATCCGCCGGGCCAAGCGAGGCGGGCGGACACCGGCTGCTCGCGCTGGTCAGCTTGCGGGCAGGCCGCCACGATGCGGCGCTTGACAGCGCCGACGCGGCCGTGGCGGCGGCCAGGGCGGCAGGCGATGAGTGGGAGGAGGGGCTCGCGCAGAGCACCAGGGCCGCGGTCCTGGCGCGCCAGGGCAGCCTGAACGACGCGCAGCGCGCCTACGAGACGGCCCTCGACGTGCTGCGGGACAACAACGGGTGGGGCGTTGCGCAGACCTTGTACGGCTTCGGCGCGCTGGCCAGGGCGCGGCGGGACTACCCGGCCGCGCTGCGCCATTTCGATGCCGCGCTGGCGCTGTACCGGGCGATCGACGCGCGGCCGGAGATAGCCCGGTGCCTGGCCGGGGTCGGCTGGGTGGCGCTGTCCCAGCGCGACCTGGCGCTGGCCAGGTCAAGCCTGACCGAGAGCATGCAGCTCAGCCTCGCCATCGGGCAGCGGCTGGCGATCGCGCGCGGCATCGAGGCGCTGGCCGTGCTGGCGCTCGCCGAGGGCGATCCGGCCAGGGCAATCCGGCTCGAAGGCGCCGGGCGGGCGCTGCGCGACGCGGCGGGCCATGTTTCGCCCGCGCCCGCCAGGGCCAGGATCGACGCCCTGTTCGATGCCGCGCGGCAGCAGCTTGGCCCGGCCGCCGCCGCCGCCCTGCTGGCCGAGGGCCGGGCGATGAGCAGGGAGGAGGCCATCAGGTACGGCACCGAGGCAGCGGCGGCCGCGCCGCCGGGCGGCGCGGAAGGGGTCGCAGGCCAGCCGCCATCACCGGGCGGCGGCTCGTCGGCGCTGACCACACGGGAGCAGGAAATCGCCGCCCTGATCGCGCGCGGGCTCTCCAACCGGCGCATCGCCGCCGAGCTTGTCATCAGCCCGGCCACCGCGGCGCGGCATGTGGCCAATATCTTCACCAAGCTCGGGTTCAGCTCCCGGGCCCAGGTAGCCGCATGGGCAGCGGATCGCGGCTCCGGCAACCGGTCCTGAGCTGGCCCGGTCCTGAGCTGGCCCGGTCCTGAGCTGGCCCGGTCCCTGAGCTGGCCCGGTCCTGAGCTGGCCCGGTCCCTGAGCTGGCCCGGTCCCTGAGCTGGCCCGGTTCGTGAGCTGGCCCGGTTCGTGAGCTGGCCCGGTTCGAGCTGGCCCGGGTCGTGAGCTAGCGCCTGTCCTGAGCTAGCCGCAGGGCCGGCGGCCCGGTCGGCTGGTGCGCCGCCTGGCTGGGCGGCCAGTGCGCCGCGCGGCGTGCCTGGCTGGCCGTTCCCCGCGTACACATGTCCGCGATCTGCGGAATGCATAGGGCTATGGCTAATTCTGCGCATGTGCACTGGCGGTGTAGTGCCTAGCGTCTGGGTGTGCACTTCGGTGCACGGCAGCCCGGCGAGTGGCTCAAGCCGTGGCACCGCATGCGGGCCCGGACATCAGGAGGGGGATGCCCGACTCGCGGCGGCGCGCGGTCCGGGGCCCTGGCTCCTGGCCGTGGCCCCTTGCCCGGGCCCCTTGCCCGGGCACCTTGCCCGGGCACCTTGCCCGGGCACCTTGCCCGGCGACCGCGGGAGCCCGGCACGCCCGCATGCTGAGAGGTTCCGCTCGATGACGACCACCGGGATGCCGCTGCCTGACGTCGCCGTGACCCAGCGGCTGCTCGGCATGGCGCGCGCGCGCGGCAGCCATCAGGCGCTGGCCGGCCGGGAGAACCGGGCTTATAGCTACAGCGAGCTGGCCGCCGTGATCCAGGCGGCCGCGGCGGGACTGGCATGGCGCGGGCTGCACCCCAGGGACGTCGTCGGCGTGCATGTCCCTGACGCCGTCTGCTACGCGCTTGCCGCGCACGCCATCCGGGCCGCCGGCGGCGTGCCCTCGCCGGTCGCCGCGGGGCTGACCGTTCCCGACATCGCCGGCCAGCTCGCCGACTGCGGCGCGCGGATGCTGCTGACCGCGCCGCCGCTGGCCGCCGCGGCGCTGGCCGCCGCCGACCGCTCGTGGGTCCGCCAGGTGATCTCCTTCGGCGACGCGCCGGCCACGACCCCGTTCGATGCGCTGCTCAGGTCGGGGTCGCTGCGGTCGGCCGGCGGGCGCCGCAGTGACCCGGCGCTGCTGCCGTACGTCTGGCAGCCGGACGGCACGCTGAGCCCGGTCCCGCTGACCCAGCGGGAACTGGCCGCCGAGCTGGGCAGGCTTGCCGTGACGGCGGAACTCACCGAACAGGACATCGTGATCACGACACCGCCAGCCGGTGACGGCCGGGCCTACACCGTGCTGCTCGACCACGCCCTGCTCAGCGGCGCCACGGTCGTGGCCGGGCCGGCAGGCGATCTCGCGGCTACTGCGGCGGCCTGGCACGGCACCGCCGCGATCGTGCCGCGCCGCCAGGACCTGACCGCTAGCGGGTCACTGCGGGTGTTCGCCGTCGGCTGCTGACGCCCGTACGTCCGGCGGGCGGTTCTCATAGGGCGTGCTCAGCACGATCGTGGTGCGGGTGGAGACGCTGGCCGCCGCGCGGATTTCCTGGAGCAGGTCCTCAAGGGCCGCGGGCGAGGCCACCCGCACCTTCAGGATGTAGTTCTCCTCGCCCGCGACGCTGTGGCAGGCCTCGATCGCCTGCAGGTGGGCAAGCCGCGCCGGGGCGTCATCCGGCGCGGCCGGATCGAAGGGCTTGATGGAGACGAAGGCCGTCAGCGGAAGCCCGGCGTCATCGGGATCGATCAGCGCGGCGTACCCCCTGATCACGCCGCGCCGCTCAAGGCGCCGCACCCGCTGCTGGGCTGCGGACACGGACAGCCCGGTCTGCCGGGCGAGCTCGGTGAAGCTCATCCTGCCGTCACGGGCCAGCAGGGCCACGATCTTGCGGTTGGTCTCTTCCACCCCGTCAAGGTAGCCTGCCGGTCCCGGTAGCGACCGATACGGGGTAACGGCCGGATCACCGGACTTACGCTCCGGTAACAGGACCGTCGGCCGGGCCGGAGACCGCCGCCGGCCCATGCGGGTCCGTGGCCAGCGCCCGGCCGATCACCATCCGCTGGACCTGGTTGGTGCCCTCGACGATCTGCAGCGCCTTTGCCTCGCGCAGGTACCGCTCGGCCGGGAAGTCCTCGACGTAGCCGTATCCGCCGAGCACCTGCACCGCATCGGTGCTGACCCGCATGGCCGTGTCGCTGGCGAACAGCTTGGCCATCGCGGCCTGCGGGCCGTACGGCAGCCCGGCATCCTTGCGCCTGGCTGCGGCGAGGTAAAGGGCCCGGGCTGCCTCGACGGCCGTGGCCATGTCAGCGAGCAGGAAGGACACTCCCTGGAATTCGGCGATGGGCCGCCCGAACTGGCGCCGCCCGCGGGCGTAGCCGACCGCCACATCGAGCGCTGCCTGAGCCAGGCCGGTGGAGCAGGCGGCGATGCCGAGGCGGCCCGCGTCCAGCGCGGCGAGCGCGATACGGAGCCCCTGCCCTTCCTCCCCGACCAGGTGGCCGGCTGGCACCCGCGCCGACTGGAAGATCATCTGCGCGGTCACCGACGCCCGCATGCCCATCTTGTGCTCGGCCGGGGCCGCCGAGACCCCGGGCGTTTCCGCCGGGACGTGCAGGCAGCTGATCCCGCGCGCCGGGTGCGGCCCGTCATGATCACCGGAGGTGCGGGCGAAGAGCGTGTAGAAATCGGCCTGCCCGGCATGCGAGATCCAGGCCTTCACCCCGTCGATCACGTAGTCCGGGCCGTCCGCCGCCGCGCGAGTACGGATCGCGGCGGCATCCGAGCCGCTCTGCGGCTCGGACAGGCAGTACGCGCCGAGCAGACCGCCGCCGAGCATCGACGGCAGCCATTCTTCCTGCTGCTGCGCGGTGCCGGCCACGGCGAGCGGGAAGCAGGCGAGGGTATGCACGCTCAGCCCGAGCCCGACGGTCAGCCATGCACCCGCCAGTTCCTCGACGACCTGCAGGTACACCTCGTAGGGCTGGCCGCCGCCGCCGGCGCGCTCCGGATACGGCAGGCCGAGCAGTCCGGCGGCGCCGAGCACGCTGAACAGCCCGCGCGGGAAGTTCCCTGCGCGCTCTGCCGCGGCGGCCACCGGGCGCAGCTCCTTGTCGGCAAGCTCGGCGGCGAGCCCGAAGAGCTCCCTCGACTCTTCGCCGGCGTACACCCGGTGCGCAAGTCCCATCAGACCCCGACCACGACGAGATCCCTGGTGCCGTTGTTGAGCCGGATGCCGCCCTGCTCGCCGCAGATCACGATGTCCTCGATCCTGGCGCCGTGCGCGCCTGGGTAGATCCCCGGCTCGATGGAGAACGCCATCCCGGGCTCAAGCAGCTCCGCGTTCCCGGCCACGATGTACGGATCCTCGTGACTCTCCAGGCCGATCCCGTGGCCGGTCCGGTGGATGAAGTGCTCGCCGTAGCCTGCCGCGGTGATCGGCTCGCGTGCGGCCGCATCCACGGCCTCGGCGCTGACGCCGGGACGGACCGCGGCGCAGGCAGCCTCCTGGGCATCCTTCAGCACCTGGTAATACGCCGCGAAGCCCGGTGGCGGCGCGCCGATGACGTAGGTTCGCGTGCAGTCCGAGCAGTAGCCGGTTGGCATGGTGCCGCCGATGTCGACCACGACGGCATCGCCGGCGGCGAGCATCCGGTCCGAGGCGCCGTGGTGCGGGCTGGCGGCATTGGGCCCGGAGGCCACGATCGTGAAGTCGGTGCGGGCATGCCCTTCGGCCACGATCGCGTCCGCGATGTCGGCGGCTACCTCCCGCTCGGTCCGGCCCGGCTGCAGCCAGCCCGGCACCCGGGCGTGCACCCGGTCGATGGCGTCGGCCGCGTCGCCCAGCGCGGCGATCTCGGCGGCCGACTTGCGGATGCGCAGGCTACGTAGGGCCGCGCTGGCCAGGCCCTGCCGGGCGGCAGGCAACGCCGCCCGCAGCCGCAGCGCCATCAGCGCCCACATCCGGTCCGCGAGGCCGACCGAGGTGACCGGGCCGAGCCTGCGGGCAACCAGCGAGTACGGATCGTCGGTCTCGTCCCACGCGATGATGTCAAGCCCGGTGCCTCCGGCCGGGGACGCCAGCGCGGCTGGCAGCTCGAGCCTGGGCACCACCAGGAACGGCGGCCGCTCGGCGGGCACTGCCAGGCAGGTCAGCCGTTCCAGCTGATGGGCGTCGTAGCCAATCACGTACCGCAAATCTGGCCCGGGAGTGAGAAGCAGCGCGCCGAAGCCGGCATTCCGGGCCGCCATTGCTGCCTTGTCCAGGCGGTCCGCCGGATAGAGCGCGGTGTGAACCTGCTCAATTCCCATCAAGGCCTCCAGTCCCGTACGCTGCCGCCTTTCCCTGTCCGGCATTCTCTCATCATGGCGGCTGGCGCTTGCATCTAGACAGGAGCGCGCTCAATGCCTCACGCTAGGTGCACGAACACATACCAGATGTGAAACAACATGACTTCTGAGACTGTAGAGGTTCCGGCCAGCCGCCCTGGCACGGCGGCGGTGCCCGCTCGGGCAGGCAGCCAGGGCGCTCCGTCCAGGCTGCCCGGGCCATCGCGGGCGCGCGATCTGGAGGCCAGGCTCACCGCGGAGCTGGCCCAGGAAAGGCACATAGCGCTCGAGCTGCAGCGGGCGATCTTGCCCTTGCACGACGGGCCATTCGAGCTGCCCGGCCTGCGCGCAGTTGTCAGGTACCTGCCGGCGACGCGCGGCAGCCGGGTGGGCGGTGACTGGTACATCACCGCGGAGATGCCGACCGGCCAGGTCCTGATCGCGATCGGCGACGTCGCCGGGCACGGCCTGGCCGCCGCGGCGGGCATGGCCAGGCTGCGCGGCGCGCTGGCTGGCCTGGCGATCACCGGCGCCGCGCCGGACCGCCTGATGGGCTGGCTCAACGACCTGGTCCGTCATGTCGCTCCCGAGCACACGGCCTCGGTGGCGGCCGGCTACTTCGATCCGGCTACCCGGGTGCTGACCTGGGCGCAGGCCGGTCATCCGCCGCCCGTGCTCGTCCGGGGCGCCTGGGCTGCGCCGCTTGATCCGCCCGATGGCATCCTGCTCGGCGCGGGTGAGGACGGCTACGCCGTGACGTCCCTGCGGTTGCGGGCCGGCGACGTACTGTTGCTCTACAGCGACGGGCTGGTCGAGCGCAGGGACCGGTCGCTGGATGACGGCCTGGCGACACTGGCCAGGTCAGCGCGCGGCGTCGGTGATCCTGAGCAGGTCATAGCGGCGGCCCTGCAGGCACTCGGCTCGACCGACCCGGAGGATGACACCTGCCTGGTGGCGCTGCAGGTGCTGTAGAGGCCCAGGCCGCGGGTCAGTCCGTCCTGGCGGCTCAGTCCGTCCTGGCGGCGAGGGCGGCGGACATCCGGCCCAGCGAGGAGCCGAGGTCCCATCTCGCGTCGAGCTCGGCGAGCCGGACGGGGTCGGCTGGCCCCGCGGGCAGCCTCCCGCCGGCCGGCGGCAGCGGGGCGTCAGTCGCCACCTGGACCACGGGAACCGCGGCCGCCAGGTACTCGCGGGCCACAGCGAGCTTGGCCCGGCTGCCCATCGGGAAACCGCCATGGCCCTTGTCCAGCGCCGCCAGCATCGCCTCGACGGTGCCGAACACGCGGACCAGCGCGGCCGCGGTCTTCTCCCCCACCCCCGGCACCCCGGGAAGCCCGTCGCTCGGGTCACCGCGCAGCGCCGCGAACGCCGCATACGCCCGGCCGGGGATCTGGTAGCGGCCGGCCACCCATGCCTCATCGACGATGTCGAGCTTGGACAGGCCGCGCGCGGTGTAGATAACCAGGACGTGCCGGGAGTCGTCCACCAGCTGGAAGAGGTCCCTGTCCCCGGTGACCACCTCGACCGGACCGTCGGCGCGGGCGGCCAGCGTGCCGATGACGTCGTCGGCCTCATAGCCTGCCGCCCCCGCCATCGGCACCCCGGCAGCGGCCAGAACCTGCTCGATCACCGGCACCTGCGCGGTGAGCGCGTCTGGCGCCTGCTCGCTGCCGTCCGGATTTGCCCGGTGCGCCTTGTAGGAAGGGACCGCGGCCACCCGGAACGCCGGCCGCCAGTCCGCGTCCATGCAGGCGATCAGGCTCCCCGGCCGGCGCGCCCGGATCAGCCGGGCGATCATGTCAAGCAGCCCCCGGACGGCGTTGACCGGTGTCCCGTCCGGCGCCGTCATGGACTTCTCCGGTATGCCGTAGAACGCGCGGTAGTACAGGGAGGCACTGTCCAGCAGCATCAGCGGGCCCACCCTGGTCATCTTGCCAGCACGGGACCGCCGAAAAGCGGAACGTGTGAGGTCTCATGCATTTCCTCGATGGATAGATGAGCCTTTTGGCATTGGAGCTGGCTGCCTCCTCGTCCCTACGCTGGCTATCTGGCGCCCGCCTGCAGCAGGCGCCGGCCTGCAGCAGGCGCCGGCCTGCAGCAGGCGCCGGCCTGCAGCAGCCCGTGAGGAGGAATGATGGCACCAGCAATCGCGGCGCGCACTCGATGTCCTGGCCGCCTCGCGACGGCGATCCGCGGCGCGACGGCGCGCCATGCCGACTGGCAGCAGACCGCCGAGCTGGTGGCCGGGCAATTGCGCGCGCAGCTGCCAGGCCCGGAGATCCTCACCAGCGCCGAGCGCGTCGGCGATCCGGACAGCTACGTCTGTCACCTGCTGCACACCGAGCCGGACGGGTCATTTTCGGTCTGCGCTCTCGTCTGGCGGCCCGGTCAGGTGACGCCGATCCATGACCACGTCACGTGGTGTCTTCGGCGTGCTCCAGGGCGCCGAGCATGAGGAGCTTTACGCGGTGCGCGACGGCGGCTGGCTTGAGCAGACGGGCAGCAACGTCGCCGCGGACGGCGAGGTAAGCGGCTTCGCCCCGCCAGGCGACATTCACCGGGTCCGCAACTGCGGCGACGGTGTCGCGATCTCCCTGCATGTCTATGGCGCGGACATCACCAGGCTCGGCAGCAGCGTCCGGCGCACCTACGACCTGCCGGTGCTGGGCGCCAGCGGCTAGTGTCCCGGTCTTGAGTTGTCGCGGCACCACATGAGGCGTTTTTCGTCCCGGTAAGTCCTAGCTTCGGTGGTCCCCGGGTTCCGTCCGGCTGGTTCGTGCGGTCTGCTGGCGGTATGGGTGATAACAGGCTGGAGCCGCTGGCTCTGTCGGAGCGCTTCGCGGCCGACTCGCGCGTGTTCTGTCACCCCCTGGCCTGGCTTTAGGGGCGGGTCGATCTCGGTGCCGCGGGGGTGTTGCTGATTGGGTCGGTCGTTGCCCTGGAGGGGCGGCCCTGCCTGCCGGATCGGCTGGGTGCTGGGGGCGGAATCGTGGTTGCCCGGTGAAGGAGTGCCTGCGCGGACCAGCGGGTGAGCGCGACGGCGTCGTTCCTCGACAGGCCGGCGACGTCGACGAGCCAGACGATCGCCTCGATGCCGGTGGTGGCGCGGATGCTGAGTACGAGCTGGCGGAACTGCTGGCCGGGGAGGTCAGCTCGGACGCCGTCGAGCGCCTCGGCGATCCAGGCGATCGCGCGTCCCTGGCGGAGGGGAAGCGCGTCTCGTTCGGCGGCGTCGGCCTCGAGGGACAGGCGCAGCATCGTTCGCTGTTGCGCCTCGGTGTCGAGGATCATGGCGGTGAAGTTGCGGACGACGGCATCGAGTCGCGCCGCCGGGTCTTGCGGCGGGTTCGCCGGAAGCATCGACGTGGCGGCGATCTCGGGGTGCGCCGCCAGGAGCAGCGCACGCTTGCCGGGGAAGTAGCGGTAGGCGGTGGTCCGTGAGATGGACGCGGCGGCGGCGGCGTCCTCAACCGTCGGCGTGACGCCGGCGGCGACGAGGTCACGGGCGGCAGCGACGAGGGCGTCCCGGGTCCGGGCCTTCTGGGCCGAGCGGCCGCCGGTCTCATAGGGCGTTGACATAACCTTCATGGTATGCCAATCTCGTCATGGGATGCATGTCCCACGAACGGGAAGCGGAACTCATGAGCGCGAGCACAGCCCGGCAGTCCCTGGTTCGAGCAACGGAAGACGGCGAGCGCCGCTGGTTCTTCGGCGGCGGCCTGCACATCTGGAAGGCGACGTCCGACGACACCGATGGCGCGTTCCTCCTCTTCGAGGACCGGATGGACCACGGCAAGGTCACACCGCTGCACCTGCACCCCGACTCCGACGAGACGATGATCGTGCTGGAGGGCGAGATCCTCATGCACCTCGACGGAGAACAGCACACGGTCCGCGCCGGCGGCATCGCGAGCGCCCCGCGAGGCATCCCGCACGCCTTCAAGGTCTCCGGCGCCGACGGCGCCCGGCTGCTGTGCCTGCACACACCCGGCTGCTGCCAGGCGTTCTACTGGGACGCCAGCGAGCCCGTCCGAAGCGAGGACAGCCGGGGCATCGATGCCGGGCCAGTGGACATGAGCCGCGTGCAGGCCTCGGCCCAGAAGAACGGCGGCATCGAGATCCTCGGCCCGCCCCCGTTCAGCCAGGTGACCCAGGGCTGATCTGGCCGACGCTGGAGAACTGGGCGAAGCGGCGCAGGACCGCGCAGGGGCAGGCGCTGCGGGCGCGGATCGTCCTGGCCTGCGCGGACGGCGGGCCCAATATCGCGGTCGCGGCGCGGCTGGGCGTCAACCGGGGCACCGTGACCAGGTGGCGGGCCCGGTTCCTGGCGCGCCGGCTGGACGGGCTGGGCGATGAGCCCCGCCCCGGGGTGCCACGGACCATCACCGACGCCCAGGTGGAGGAGGTGGTGGTCCGCACCCTGGAAGAAGTCCCGGAGGGCGCGACGCACTGGTCCAGGCGGGAGCTGGCTAAGCGGGTGGGGATCTCGCCGGCCAGCGTGCACCGCATCTGGCGGGCATTCGGGCTGCAGCCGTGGCGCACCGAGGACTTCAAGATCCCCGCGTCCAGCTGCACCTCACCCCCACGTACTCTTCCTGGATCAGCCAGGTCGAGCGGTGGTTCGCCGAACTGCAACGACGCTGCCTGGACCGCGGCGTGTTCTGCTCACTCGACGAACTCGCCACCGCGCTGGAGGACTGGATCAAGACCTGGAACAGCAATGCCCGGCCCTTCAACTGGACCAAGACCGCCGACCAGATCATCAACCGCATCTGCCGCTACTGCTCACGCATCACCGGAGCGGGACACTAGCTGAGGTTCAGCACCTGTTCCTCTTCCCAGTGGCCGGGCTCTTCCGGCCGGACCAGCTGCCGCCTGCCCGTGGAGCGGAATCCCCGCCGCCGGTAGAACGCCTGCGCGCGGCCGTTGACATCGGTCACCCAGAGCGTGAGGTGCCGCGCGCCGTCAGCGCGGGCGCAGGCGCTGACCGCGGCGACGAGGCCGTCAGCGATGCCATTGCCGCGCACCTGCGGGCTGACCCACATCGAGACGAGATGCCAGCTTCCGCCGGCGCCGGCGCCGTCTTCCCTGCCCTCTCGGCCGGGGCCGGTTCCGTCACCGTGCGCGGCGTCCCCGGCGGGCTCGACGTAGCCCGCCGCCAGCCCCACGGGCTCGGCGCCTGCCCAAGCGATGAACTGCGGAAAGACGGCTATCCGGGCGCGCCAGTGCCGGTCAGGCAGGCCGATCTCGCGATCCAGGGTCGAGCCGAACGCATACGGCGCCTCGGCGAGCGCGGCAAGCCTGATACGCCGCAGCGCGGCCCAGTCATCGGGCGCGGCCCGGCGGATCTCGAAGAGAACCTTGGCGTCTCCGGTAATCATGCGCAGGATGGTGCCCCGGCTGGCGGCTCGCGCGCAACACATTATGCAGCCAGGCGCGTCGCCCGGCTTCCTCGCGATCGGCTGGCGCGGGCGGAACCTGGTCAATTTTCGGATGCCGTTGACAAACGCCGCTGTATCCGGGCTCCATGGGAATACGTGCACGCCCGTTGCCTATGGCAGCGGCTGCCTCCGCTTGGTGCCTGGGCCGGAGCGCCACCCCGGTCGTCCGCGTATTTCCGCTGACCAGGGCGGCTCGGCCCCGATGCGTGTGCAGGTCAAGGACGCGACTTCGACGGCCGCCTGGAGCGCTTCGCGAAGTGCACCAGACCGATGAAGATCGGACCTGGTGAGTTCGTTGCCTGACCACCAGGCAAGGAACGCTCCGCCAAACGCGTCGCCCGCACCGATGGTGTCCGCGACCTTCACGGCCGGGACATCGGTGCTGATCTCCTGCCCGGGCAGGAGAGCCCGGGCCGTGCGGGGACCGTCGGTGATAAGTATGAGCCCGGGCCCCTGGTCGAGCAGGGCGGCGGCCGCTGTGCGCGCTGGTGTGCCAGGGAACAGGTAGGCGAGGTCTTCCATGCTGACCTTGACTACATCGGCCCGGCGCAGGATGCGGGAGAGCCGGGCACGGTACGCCTGCTGGTCGGTGATCACGTCGGGGCGGCAGTTGGGATCGATCATCACCAGCGTGTCAGGCGGCAGGTCGCTGGCGATCAGGCGCTCGATGCTGGTGGCGATGGGTTCCATCACCAGGGCCAGGCTGCCAGCGTGCAGAGCGGTCACGCCGTCTGGGAGCGCGGCAGAGAGCAGCGGGTACTCCAGGGCACTGGCGGATGTGCCGGCCAGGTAGAAGCGGTAACTGGGCGCTCCTCCCGCGTCGACGTCAACGGCGGCGAGGGTGGTGGGGGCATCCGTCAGTTGCGGCACGCCGAGCGTTACGCCGTCCTGATCGAGGCTGGCTCGCAGCAGGCGGCCGAAGCTGTCCTGCGACAGGCGGCCAAGGAAGACGGGGGCCAGGCCCAGCCGGCCGATGGTCCTGGCTGTGTTGAACGGCCCGCCACCCGGCTGCGTGGCGACGCGGCCGTCGTGGTCGGCGACAAGGTCGATCAGCGCCTCGCCGGTGACAGTGATCATCCGCTGGCGCGTGCACAACCGGTCATGGCCCCACCTGCCCTTATCATGACGGCCGGAGGTGCCATTTGATCCCCTGGCCCGCCCGCACCCGGTCCACCGCCTCGCCGAATTGCTCGAGTGGCAACGGCTCTCCGAGCAGGGGGCGCGGGTCCACCGCCGCACTGGCGAGCAGGTCGACGGCCTGGCCGAAGCTGCGCAAGATAGCCATCGACCCGGTGATGGACAGTTCGTCGTTGTAGACCAGGAACGGCGAGACACGGATCGCGGCCTGGGCCGGCGACACACCGAAGACCAGCATCCGCCCGCCCCGGTCGAGCAGCCCGATCGCGGTCTCGATCGCGTCCGGCACCCCGGTCGCATCGACCGCGATCTCGAAGCGTGCCCCATCAAGCGCGCCGGCGTCAGTGACGGCCTGGGCAGCGCCGAGCTTGCGGGCGACCTCCAGCCGCTCACTGACTCTGTCCACGACGGCAACCGGACCCGCCCCGGCATGCAGCAGCAATTGCAGCAGCAGTAGGCCCATGGTGCCGGCCCCGACCACCACAACCGGGTCGCCGAACACCGGGCCAAGCCGCCGCATGCCGTGCACTGCGCACGCCAGCGGCTCGGCCATCGCCCCGTACTGCGCGTCGAGGTGGCCGGGCAGCCGGTAGGCGTTGACCGCGGGCACCGCGACGAATTCGGCGAACCCGCCGTTGACGGTGTCGCCGATCGCCGCCCAGTTCTCGCACAGGTTGTCCCGCCCGGCCCGGCATCGCCGGCACCACCCGCAATACAGCGACGGATCCACCGCCACCCGGGCGCCTACCGGCAGGTCGGGTTTGATGTCCGGGCCGCGGGCCACCACCGTTCCGGCGAACTCGTGGCCGGGTGTGATGGGGTAAGGAGTCGGCGGAAACTCCCCCGCCAGAATGTGCAAGTCGGTGCCGCAGATCCCGCAGCACTCCACCCTGACCACGACCTCCCCGGCCCGTGGCGCAGGGTCCGGCACGTCTGCCACCCGGAAGCTGCCTGGACGGTCTAGCACGATGGCACGCATGGGTCCTCCCATCGGTCGCAGTGGCGGGACCAGGGTTCTGCCGGCTGGTGCCCTCGGCGTGACCACGCCTGGTTCCAGGCTTAACCCGCGAGGCGGGCGCCCGTCACGGGGTGGAACGCGAAGACGTCATCTAGCTGGACGTGCAACGTTACCTTTTGTCCCGGAGTCGGCGGCTTCTGTCCTTCGGTGCGCGCCACAACCTGATTCCCGCCCTCGGGCAGGCGCACATGCAGGAGGGCATCGGCACCAAGGTCTTCTACCAGGATCACCTCGCCGGTCAGCTCTCCAGGACCGTCCGTCACGTGCAGGTGCTCTGGCCGCATGCCGATCACGAGTTCGCTGAGGCCGGCCTCCCCAGCTGCGGTGCGGACCGCGGCCGGAAGTGGCAGCACTCTGCCCGCCAGCCGGGCGCCGCCGTCGGTCAGCGGGACAGTCCGCAGGTTCATCGCGGGCGAGCCGATGAACCCGGCGACGAACTGGTTCACCGGATCGTCGTACAGCTGGCGCGGGGTGGCGCACTGCAACAACCTCCCCTCATTCAGCACCGCCACCCGATTACCCATGGTCATCGCCTCCACCTGGTCGTGGGTCACATAGACCGTGGTGATCCCGAGGCGGCGTTGCAGTTCGGCGATCTGGCTGCGGGTCTGGACGCGCAACTTCGCGTCAAGGTTGGACAGCGGCTCGTCCATCAAGAAGACCTTGGGCTCGCGCACGATGGCCCGCCCCATCGCCACCCGTTGCCGCTGGCCCCCGGACAGCTGCTTGGGCTTGCGATCGAGCAACTGGTCGTCGAGGTCCAGCAGCCGGGCGGCTTCCCGCACCCGGCGGTCCCGCTCATCGCGGTGAACGCGCTGCATCTTCAGCGCGAAGCCCATGTTTTCCGCGACGGTCTTCTGCGGGTACAGGGCGTAGTTCTGGAACACCATCGCGATGTCCCGGTCCTTGGGCGGGACATCGGTGACGTCCCGGCCGCCGATCTCCACCCGCCCGCCATCGAGCGGCTCAAGCCCGGCAAGCAATCGCAGTGCGGTGGTCTTGCCCGACCCCGACGGGCCCACGAGCACCATGAACTCGCCGTCCTGGATATCCAGGTCGAGCCCGTCAACCGCCGGCGGCATGTCCTTCCCGAACACGCGGGTCGCCGACATGTACCTCACACCCGCCACTGGGGACCTCCGATCTCCCGCCTCACTTGATGGCACCCATGGACAGCCCGCGGACCAGCGAGCGCTGGGCTATCCAGCCAACGACAATCACCGGAACCGAGGCAATCGTTGCCGCCGCGCATAGGTGCGCGATGAACAGCCCTTCCTGGGGGACGGAACTTATCAGGAACATCGGCAGGGTTGCGGCATTCGTGACCGTCAGGTTGATCGCGAGGAAGAGCTCGTTCCACGCGAAGATCACGCAGATGAGCGCGGTCGACACCAGCCCGGGCGAGACGATAGGCAGGATCACGCTGCCGATCTCCCGGATGCGGCCCGCGCCGTCCAGCCGCGCCGCCTCGAGCAGCTCGCTGGGCACCTCCAGCATGAAGGAACGAATCATCCAGATCGCGAGCGGCAGGTTCATCGCGGTGTAGAGGATGATCAGCAGCCAGATGCTGTCGAGCAGGTGCGCGTGCAGGGCGATGACGTAGAGGGGGCCGATCGCGGCCACGATGGGCAGCATCTTCGTGGAGATGAAGAAGAAAAGGCCATCGCGCCAGTGCTTGACCGGATGCACGGACAGAGCGTAAGCGGCGGGGATGCCCAGCAGCAGCACCAGGACCGTGGAGCCGACCGTCGCGAGCACCGAGTGGGTCAGGAAGGGGCCCATGCCGCTGACGGCCAGCCGGAACTCCGACAGGGTCGGGGTGAAGATGAACTGGGGCGGCCAGGTTTCGGCAGCGGACTCCGGCTTGAACGCCGTGATCACCATCCACAGCACCGGGATGAAGAAGGCGATAGCGACCACCCATGCGAGGACCGCCCAGCCCGCCCGCCCCGACCACTGGCGGAACCTGCGCGGCCCCGGCCGCAGCGACAAGGCGGTCATCCCGATGCCTCCTCGAACTGGAAGACCCTGGCGAACATCCGCAGCGCGAACGTGGCAACGATGATCGTGAGAATGACGGTGACCACGCCCGCAGCGGCCGCCCCCCCGACGTCGAATGCGTTGTTCACCTGCTGGTACAGGTAGAAGGGGAGGTTGGTGGTGGCGGTCCCGGGCCCGCCATTGGTCATCAATCTGACCGCGTCGAACACGTTGACCAGGTAGATCGAGCCCAGCAGGATCCCGAGCTCGATGTAGGGCCGCAGATGCGGAAGCGTGAGCTCGCGGAACGTGGCCAGTGCCCCGGCACCGTCGACCTTCGCCGCCTCCAGCGTGTCGGCCGGCTGGCTTTGCAGGCCCGCGAGCACGATCAGGGTCATGAACGGCGTCCACTGCCAGATCATGACCACGATCACCGAGCCCAGCGCGTGCACGCTGAGCCAGGCCACGTGATTGACGCCGAACGGCGCCAGCAGGTAGTTCAGCAGCCCGAAGTTCGGGTCGAGCATCGGGGACGCCCACACCAGCGCCGCCGCGGCCGGCATGACCAGGAACGGCGTGATGATCAGCGTCCGGACCACGCCACGGCCGAGGAACTTGCGGTCAAGCAGCACCGCGAAGGCCACCCCCAGGAGCATGGCGACGATCACGGCGGAGGCGGTCATGACCACCGAGCGCACCACCGAGCCCCGGAAGGACGGATTGGTGAAGACCGTGGTGTAGTTGCTCAGCCCGGTGAAGTGCGCGCCGCCCGGGACGTCCCAGAAGTAGCTCTGAAAGCTGTACCAGAGCGTCACCACGAAAGGGATCTGGGTGACGACCACGACGTAGATCAGCGCGGGCAGCAGGGGCAGGCGGCGCAGCCACCGTTCGCGGCGGCTCGCCGCCCGCGGCCGGACCCCGACCCTGGGAGCTGGCGCCGCGACTGAATCGACTACTGTCACAGGAAAGCCCTCCTCATGACGTGTCGGGACGATGGGGCCCCGGCCGGGCCGGTCCCGCCCGGGGTCCCCATGAGGCGCGTGCTGCTAGCCTCCAGACAGTTGCTGCGGGGTGTAGACGGAGGCGTCGGCCTGGCTGGTCTTCAGCGCCTGGCTCACGCTTTCGGTGCCGGCGATCGCGCCGGCGATCTGCTGAGCGACCTGGACACCGAGGCTTTCGAACTGCGGGATGTCCACGAACTGGATGCCGACGTAGGGAGCCGGGTGCAGGGTCGGGTGCAGCGGGTTCGTCGAGTTGATCGACTGCAGGGTGATACCGGCGAACGCCTTGGCTTTCTGCTGGTACAGGGGGTTGTTGTAGAGGGAGGTCCTGGTGCCCGGCGGGACCGCGGCCCAGCCGTACTTGGCGCCGACCAGCTGGTCGTAGGCCTTCGAGGTGGCCCAGGACACGAACTTCCACGCGCCGGCCTGGTTGGAGACGCCCTGCGGGATGCCCAGCGCCCAGGTCCACAGCCACCCGGAGGACTTGGTGAGGTCCACCGGGGCGAAGGCATACCCGGTCTTCGCGGCGATAGAGGGGTAGCTGCCCGCGATGGAGGTCGCCGCCACCGTCGCGTCATACCACATCGCGCACTTGCCCTGGCCGTACAGCGTCAGCAGCCGAAGGTGTTGACGACCGTGTCCAGGGACGCCATGTTGTCGCCCCACCCCGCCAGGCCGCGCAGGCAGACCCCGGCCACCTTGCCGGGCTGGTTGAGCCTGGCCGCGAAGGTCTGGATCTGCGCCCAGGTCGGGTGGGCCGGCATGGTGAGCCCGGCCTTGGCGAACAGGTCCTTGCGGTAGTACATCATCGACGACTCGCCGTAGAACGGCACCGCGTACAGGCCGCCCTTGTAGGACAGCGACTTCGCGATGGGCGGGAGCAGGTCACCGGCGCCGTAGGCCGGATCCTTCGAGATGAACTGCGTGGACAGGTTGTCCAGCCAGCCGTTCTTCGCGAACAGCGGCGTCTCGTACGGGCCGATCATGATGACATTGAACGCGTTGCTGTGCGTGCTGACATCTTTCTCGATCGCCGCCCGCAGGTCACCCTCGGTGTAAGTGGCGAACTTGACCGTGATGCCCGGGTACTGCTTCTCAAAAACAGACTTGGTCAGCGGTTCCATCTGGCCGGTGATCAGCGGGTTGGAAACCACAGCCACGGTCACCACGCCGCCACCGCTCTTACTTTGACCGCTTGTGCCGCCGCTCGAACAGGCGGCCACCGCCACCACGGCGGCTACGCAGCCGACTGCCCCGAGCGTGCGGAGCCTGAACGGGGGGCGGAGCTTGAACGGGGGATAGCTCATGAACGAACCTCCGCAACGGTGAGAAGGGTGTAGCTGGGGGAAGGCCCACCAGACCCACGGGAGGGGCCACCAAGACAGGGCATCGCGGTCGCCCGACCTTTTGGTAACGTTACCGTCTTGTTGCCGAACGTACGCTTGGTGTAACTCCTGCGTCAAGCCCCCGAAACCAAATCGATACACGTATATGCTGAGTATCTGGTGAGGGAGGAACACCTTACGAACGGGAGATCCGCGGTTGGGGAACGATCCCAGTCCTGGCCGTCCAGGGGGCACTCATCCGACGATGCGCGATGTGGCAGCGCTGGCGGGGGTCGGCGTCATGACTGTCTCCCGGGTGGTCAATGGCAGGAACGGCGTCAGCCCAGAGCGCGCCGCCCGGGTGTGGCAGGCCATCGAGAAGCTCGACTACCGCCACAACGTCACGGCGCGCCACCTGCGGCTGACTGGGCAGCCCACGGCGACCATCGGAGTCCTGCTTGAGGACGTGGCTAACCCGTTCGCGGCGGAATTGCTGCGGGCAGTCGAGAATGCGGTAAGCGAACAGGATTGCCTCGTGCTGTGCGCGAGTTCCGACGGCGACGCCACGCGGGAGAGAGCGCTGCTGAGTGCTTTCTGCGCGCGGCGCGTCGACGGGCTGATCATCGTGCCGTGCGGTCCCGATCACCGCTACCTGCTACCGGAGCTGCGCCGGGGAACCCAGGTGGTGTTCGCCGACCGACCTGCGCCCACGGTTGCCGCAGATACGGTGATCAGTGATAATTTCGGCGGGTCCCGGCTCGCCGTGACCCACCTGCTGGACAGGGGGCATACCCGGATCGGCTTCCTCGGCGATCTCCGGCGGATCTATACCGCCGCCGAGCGCTACCGCGGGTACCTGGATGCCCTGCAAACGTGCGGCATCGAGCCCGACGAACGGCTCATCCGCCGCGACATCCACTCCGAGCAGTCGGCCGAGCAGGCAACGCACGACCTGTTCGGGTCACGCCCAGCCCCCACGGCGATCTTCACCGCGCAGAACTTGCTGACCATCGGGGCCCGGATGGCGCTGCGGTCCATGGGCGCGGAACGGAGCATTGCGCACGTCGGGTTCGACGACATCCCGCTCGGCGTCCTGCTCGATCCGGGTATCACCGTCATCGCGCAGGATCCTCCTGCCCTGGGAACTCTTGCCGCGCAGATGCTGCTCCACCGCATCCGTGACCCCAACGGCGCACCAGAGGCCGTGGAGGTCCCCACCAGGCTGCTCACCCGGGGTTCCGGCGAGATTCCGCCCCCAGGCGCGGACGAGATGCCGCTGGCACGTGCGCACCCGGACCCCGGACAGGCACCCCCCTCATCGCCTGGACCGCCGTCGTCGCAATAGCAGCGGCCGCCTGGCGCAACCAGCAGTCCCGCGCGCGGCATCAGCAGACGGCCTTCGACGACTACCTGGCGCGGCGTGGCGCCGATCCGTCCTGCACCTTCCGGCGGCATCTCCGGCGGATCGGCGGGGCCATCGAGGAGTAGCTGAGACCCGGCCGGGACCCGGACCCGGCGCCGCGCTGCTACCCGACGGAGGAGTAGGCCACCACGCCACGGCGCAGGGCATCGATGGCGGCTCGCGCCTTGGCCCCGAGCGGTGCCTGCCCGGCGGCCAGAGCCACCTGGTCGAGCAGGTCGATGAGCTGCTTGGCCGCCCGGACGAAGTCGCCGGGGGTCAGGCCGGTCTCGAGTACCGTCTCCAGCCGCCGCCCCTGTGCCCAGGCGTGCGCGTTCCACGCGAAGCCCATGTCGGGCTCGCGCAGGAAAGAGAGCTTGTGCTCCCGCTCTATGCCGTCAAGCTCGCTCCAGACCCGGACCATGGCGGCCAGCATGTCCCGGACCCGGCCGCCGGGGAGCCGCGGCGGCGCCGCGTCCTCAGGCTGCCGGGACTCGAACGTCAGGGCGGAGACGCAGGCAGCGAGCTCGGCAGGCGTCAGGGCGTCCCAGAGCCCCCGGCGCAGGCATTCCGACGCGAGCAAGTCGAGTTCGGTGTACAGGCTGGCCAGCCGGGTGCCCTCCGCGGTCACCTGGTCACCATCCAGATAGCCAAGCTGAGTCAGGACGCCGCATACCTGATCAAAGGTCCGCGCGATGACATGGCTGCGGCCGGCAACCTTGCGCTCCAGCAACTCGGCCTGCCGCTGTATTCGCAGGTACTGCTCAGCCTGCCGGGCGTGCTCGTCGCGGTCCTGGCAGCCATGGCAGGGGTGCTGGCGCAGCCGCTGCCTGAGCATGGCGATCTCCCCGTCGTCACCGGCCCGGCCGGCACCGCCTGTACCGTCCGCGCCGCCCGCCCGGCCTGTACCGTCCGCACCGCTGGCACCGCCAGCGGCGTCCCTGGGCAGCCGGCCGAGATCAACCCCCACCAGCCGGTTACGCATGGTCGCCGCGAGGTCACGCCGGTGATTCGCGGACCTGACGCTGAAGGACGCGGGTATCCTGATCCGCTCGATGGCAGCCACCGGAACCGGGAAGTCGGCCGCGGAGAGCTGCTTGACCTGACGATTCGCGGTGAGGACGAGCGGCAGCGGCTCGTCGCCGCGGCCCGCGAACGGGTCGATGACGACGGCGATCCCGGCCCGCCGGCCGCTGGGGACCCGGATGATGTCACCGCGCCGAAGCTGCTGCAGGGAGCGCAGAGCCTCGGCACGCCGGTCCGCGGACCGCCGCCGTGCCTGATCGCCCTCGCGCTGCGACAGCTCACGGCGGATGGCGATGTACTCGTCGAAGTCGCCGAGGTGGCAGCTGACGGCCGCCTCGGCCATGGACTTCCTGCTGCGCCGGGCCTGCCGGGCGATCCCGGCCACCGCACGGTCCGCCTGGAACTGCGCGAAGGATGACTCAAGCAGTGCCGATGCCTGCTCCCTGCCGACCTGGCCGACCAGGTTGACCGCCATGTTGTAGGACGGGCGGAAGCTTGAGCTGAGCGGGTAGGTCCTGGTACCGGCCAGGCCCGCCACGGCCGCGGGGTCGTCACCCGGCTGCCAGAGGACCACGGCGTGCCCCTCCACGTCGATCCCCCGGCGGCCCGCCCGTCCGGTCAGCTGGGTGTACTCACCTGGCGTCAGGTCGGCGTGCGTCTCGCCGTTCCATTTGTCCAGCCGCTCGATCACCACCGTCCGCGCCGGCATGTTGATGCCGAGCGCCAGGGTCTCGGTGGCGAACACGGCCCGCACCAGCCCGGCCGTGAACAGTTCCTCCACCACCTGCTTGAAGGTGGGCAGCAGGCCGGCATGATGGGCCGCGATGCCGCGCTGGAGGCCAAGGAGCCACTCCCCGTAGCCGAGCACCGGCAGGTCTTCGCGCGGAATGTCCGCGGTGTGCCGCTCCGCCAGCGCGGTGATCTCGGCCGCCTCCTCGGGCGTGGTCAGCCGGAGGCCGGCGGCGAGGCACTGCTGGACCGCCGCGTCGCAGCCAGCCCGGCTGAAGATGAAGGTAATGGCCGGGAGCAGGCCGGCCGCATCCAGCCGGCCGATGACATCGGGCCGGCTTGTGCCCCTGAACCTGGGCGGGCGGCGCCCGCCGCGGCCCGGCCGGCCCGGTGCCTTGCGGGCGGCCCACTGCTCCCGCTGCGCGATGCGCAGCAGCTCGGGATTGACCATCGCGCGGGGCCGGCTAGTCCCCCGGGCCGGCCGGGCCGGGACGCCGCGCCCGCCCGTGCGGCCTCCCTCGCCGGGGGCACTGCGCCCGTCCGGCGGCCCAGCCGCCACGGCAGGCTGGTCGTGGTCGGTGACGAACAGGTCATAAAGGCGGCCGCCAGCGAGCATATGCTGCCAGAGCGGCACCGGCCGGTGCTCATCCACGATCACCGTGGTGCCGCCGCGGACCTGGGCGAGCCAGTCGCCGAACTCCTCCGCGTTGCTGACCGTCGCGGACAGTGCCACCAGGCGTACGGATTCTGGCAGGTGGATGATCACCTCCTCCCACACCGCGCCGCGGAACCGGTCGGCCAGGTAGTGCACCTCATCCAGCACCACGTACCCGAGGCTGCCGAGCGTCGGCGAGCCGGCGTACAGCATGTTCCGCAGCACCTCGGTGGTCATCACTACCACGGGCGCCTCGCCGTTGATGCTGTTGTCGCCGGTGAGCAGCCCGACGCGGGCCGCAGAGTAGCGGCGCACCAGGTCGGCGTACTTCTGGTTGGAAAGCGCCTTGATCGGGGTGGTGTAGAAGCACTTGCGGCCCTCGGCCAGGGCCAGGTGCACGGCAAACTCGCCGACCACGGTCTTTCCTGATCCGGTCGGTGCGGCGAGAAGGACCCCGTGCCCTCCGTCCAGGGCCCGGCAGGCACGGAGCTGGAAGTCGTCGAACTCGAAGTCATAGAGCGCCAGGAACGCGGAAAGCCCGGGGCTGTCCTCGGCGCGTTGCCTGCGTGCGGCGGCGTAGCGGTCCGCGGGGCTCACCGGGGTGCTCATGCGATCAAGACTAGGCGGGCCGCTGCCCGCGGCGGCCCGCACCGCAGCGGCCTGCCCCGGGGCGGTCCTAGTTGCGGTGGCTGGCGCCGAGGTTGTCGTCGGCATGGTCGCCGAGGCCGAGCGACCCGTCCGCATCGAGGCTGGCGTACGGGTCAGGACGCCGCGCCCGGCGGCGGTCGTTGGCCCAGATGAAGATCTCGGCGAGTTCCACCAGCAGCACGCAGGGCACGGCGAGCAGCAGCATGCTGATCGGGTCGGGGCTCGGCGTGGCGACGGCGGCGAAGGCGAAGACCAGGAAGATGATCATCCGGCGCCACTTCCTGAACCGCTGATGGGTCAGGACCCTGGCCAGGTTGAGCAGTATCAGGACAAGCGGCAGCTCAAAGGCGAGCCCGAAGATCAGCAGCATCGCCATGGCATAGCCGAGGTACGTGTTGATCGTGATCAGCGGGATAACGCCCTTGGGCACCAGCAGGAGCAGGAACCGCAGGCCCTTGGTCATCGCGAAATAGGCGACACCGCCGCCGATCACGAACAGCGGGACTGACGTGCCGGCGAAGAAGTAGGCCCAGCGCCTCTCCCTGTGGTACAGCCCGGGCGCGAGGAATGCCCATATCTGGTAGAGCCATACCGGCGAGGAGATGATGATGCCAGTGGCGATGGCGATCTTCAGGTGGAGGAACAGCGAGTCGAACAGGCCGTTGACGTACAGCGGGCAGGGGTTCGTGCTGTGTGGCACCACCGGGCTCTTGATATTCAGCCTGCAGTAAGGCGCCTCGATGAAATGCCAGACATACGGGAAGAGGTACCAGCCGATGATGGCGCCGATGGTGGCGGCGATCATGGCCTTGAGCAGGCGGTTGCGCAGCTCGCGGATGTGCTCCAGGAGCGGCATCCGCCCGTCCGGGTTCACCGTCCTGGCGGCGCGCGGCAGCCGCAGCCCGCGGGATCCTGCAGGCTGCGGCGGGCCGTCCTGCGCGCTCATGGCCGGAACGGGAGCTTAGGAGGGCTGCTGGTTGCGCTGCGCCTCGGACAACGGCGCGCCGTTCGCGCCGGTGGCGTCGCGGGCCGCAGTCTGCCGCTGCAGCTCCTGAAGCTCCTGCAGCTGCCGCTGCATGTCCTGCAGCTGCTGCTGGGTCGCGTCCGGCGCGGCGGGCTGCGCGGGCAGCGGCTGGGGGGCCACCGGCTGCTGCACGGCGCTCGCCTGCGCCGCCTTCGCAGGATCGTCGTCGGTCTGCATCTTCTTGGCCTCGGACCTGAAGATCCGCATGGACTTGCCGAGCGCCTCGGCCGCGCCGGGCAGCCTGGTGGAGCCGAAGAGGATCAGCACCACGATGAGCAGGATGATGATGTGTGGTGCGCTGGGATCAAACATGTAAGTCCCCATTCATCGCCGAAGCGTCCGCGCGCGCTCAGGTAGCCCGCACAGTAGTCTACATGCGCCAGGTTCGTAGCCAGCTGTGCAGCCGGCTTGGCCGGCGGGATAATACGCCCAGATCAGCCGGGCATAGCGGTTCATTGTGCCTGCGATCCGGCGGCCTGTTCCCGGCCCCGCTTACTCATACTGGGCCAGCGCCGCGGCGGCGTCCTCGCGGACCTGTGCGGCGACCGCCGACGGCGCTATGACCTGGCCGTCCTCGCCGAGCCGCAGCGCAAGCCGCCTGACCCACCGGGTATCCGGCGTGCGCAGGCTGACCCTGAGGCGGCCATCGCCGAGTTCGTCAACCTGCTCGCACGGGTAGTACTCGGCGACCCAGCGCCCGCGGGCCGACAGCTCAAGCAGCACGAGCACGTCATCGGCGGACGGCCGGAACAGGCCCTGGTCCAGGTCGAGGGGCTGCGCGTCGCCAGGCACCGACGCCGCCACGCCGAGCACCGAGATCGCCAGCACGCGGTCAAGCCGGAACAGCCGGACGGACTCCGCCCGCAGGCACCAGCCCTCCAGGTACGTCCGGCCCTCCACCACGAGCAGCCGCATCGGGTCCACATCCCGCTCGGTCGCCTCGTCGCGGCCGGGCACGTAGTAGGACAGGTGGATCCGGCGGCCCCGCGCGAGCGCGTCTTTCATCTGGGCCAGGACGCCGCTGGCGGCGTTGTCATCGACCTGCACGGCTACCTGGGCGCTGGCCGCCGCCGCCTCCCCCGCGGCCGCCTCCAGCTTGGCGATGGTCCGGCTGAGGGCCGACCGCTCCTCTATGCCCGGCACCTCGGCCAGCATCCGCAGCGCGATAAGCAGCGCGCTGGCCTCGTCGACGCCGAGCCGCAGCGGCCGGTCGATCGACTCGGCCTGGCTGACGACGATCTCGCCGCCTTCATACGACAGGTCGATCGGGCAGTACGGGTCCGGGGAGCGCAGCTCGACGCACCAGAGCATGTTGAGGTCGTCCACCAGCTGCCGCTCGGTCACCCCGAACGCGGCCGCGGTATCGGCCAGGCCGACCACGTTCCTGCTGACCACGTAGGGAACGAGGGCGAGCAGCCGCTGCAGCCGGTCGGTGGCAGTGCCCGGCCGCGGCGCCGCCGCGGCGGTCATGCCCGCGGCGGTCACAGCCGCGCGAGTGTTCATGCCAGTACCCCCTTCAGCCGTCCGATGACCGCCTCCCGCAGGTCGGCGGGCTCCAGCGCGATGACGTCTGCGCCGAACGAGGCGACGTGGTCGGCGAACCAGCCGACGTCGGAGAATGGCAGCTCGGCCAGGTCCCAGGCGGCGTCCTGTGGGTCGGGCCGGCAGCCGGTGGCACGCAGCCGGAGCCCATGCCCTGCCCCGCGCCGCACCCGCAGGACCGCGGTGCGTAGCGCCGGCGGGTGCACGTCCCAGTCCCTGACGATCTCCCGCACGTCGGTGCCGGCCGGCACGGTGACGGTGCCTGGCCGCCCGGCGAACGACACCGGCCCGGCGATGCGGCCAAGCCGGAACACCCGTACCTCCGCCCTGTCCAGGTCATGGCCGGCCACGTACCAGCGGCCGTGCCTGTTGACCACCCCCCACGGCTCCAGGCGGCGGCGTTGCGGCGAGCTCCGGCCTGCCGCCCGGTAGGCGAACTCGACCGGGCGCCGGTCCCTGACCGCCTCCCAGAGCGGGCCGAACGCGGCTTCGGCGGCCTGCAGCCGGGGCTCGATGCCGGGTTGCGTGATCTCCTCGGCGTCGATGCCGGCGGCCCGCAGCTTGAGCAGCGCGCCGGCCGCCGCCCCGGCCAGCTCCGCCCGCCGCCACACCCCCGCGGCCAGCCCGAGGACAGCAGCCTCGTCCGGCTCCAGCCTGATGTCCGGCAGCATGTAGGCCTGCCGGGAGATCCGGTAGCCTGTCTCATCGTCGGCGGATGAGTTCGTGCCGGTTTCCAGCGGGATCCCGAGCTCGCGCAGCTCGTCCTTGTCCCGCTCGAACATGCGCTTGAACGCGTCGAACGTGTCCGGGTAGCCGGGCACGGCCGCGCGGATCTGGGTGGCGGTGAGAAAGCGCCCGGCTGACAGGAGGCAGACCACCAGGCTGAGCAGCCGCTCGGTTTTCCGCCGTGACATCGCTCTCCTTTCCCCTGCACCGACGCTACCCTGCCGGAGTGATCAGGTGGCGGAGTGGAGTGGTTTCCGCGCTGCGGCAGGAGTGGGCGGGCGCGGCGGAACTCGAGGTGGCCGTGGACGGCGCGCCCATGCGGGCGCTGGCCTATCCTGCGCTGACCGGCCGGCCGCAGCCAGGCGACCGGGTACTGCTCAATACGACCGCCCTGGCAATGGAGCTCGGCACTGGCGGGTACGCCCTGGTAGTGGCGGTGCCGGGCCGGCTGCCTGACGACCCGTCAGGCCCCGGGCACCTGGTCAAGGCCCGCTATACGCCGCTGCAGGCCACCGTGCTCGGCGCGGACGAGCAGGATTCGCCGCACCATGACGTGCTCCGTGAGGCCGACAACCTTGACGGCATGCCGGTGGTGGTCGCCGACCTGCACTCGGCGCTGCCCGCCGTGCTTGCTGCCTATTATTCGGAACGGGTGGCCGGCGGTACTCCCGTCGCCATGCCGCGCGTGGGCTACGTGATGCTGGACGGCGGCGCGCTGCCGGCCTGGTTCTCCCGCACGATCCCGGCATTGCGTGAGGCAGGCTGGCTGGCCGGGACGGTAACCGTCGGGCAGGCATTCGGCGGCGACCTGGAGGCGGTGACGCTGCACAGCGGCCTGCTCGCGGCACGGCACGTGCTCGGCGCCGAGCTTGCGGTCGTCTCGCAGGGTCCCGGCAACCTGGGCACCAGCACCAGGTGGGGCTTTTCCGGGGTGGCATCGGGCGAGGCCGTAAATGCCGCGGCGGTGCTGCACGGCAGGCCGGTGGCCTCGCTCCGGATCAGCGAGGCTGACCGGCGTGAGCGTCACCGGGGCATCTCGCATCACAGCCTGACGTCCTATGGCCGGGTAGCGCTGGCCAGGGCGGACGTGGTTGTGCCCGACCTGCCGGGCGAATTCGGCGCCCGGGTCAGAGCGGAGGCCGGCCCGCTCGCGGGCCGGCATCACCTGGTCCTGGTCAGCGTGGACGGCCTGCACGAGGTGCTGCGCGGCTGCCCGGTGCCGCTGTCCACGATGGGCCGCGGGCTGGAGCAGGACCTGTCCTATTTCCTCGCCGCCGCGGCGGCCGGCCGGCACGCGGCCGGGCTACTGAAATAGCAGCTGCCGGGTGCCCGCTGCCGGGTGTCATAGCCGCGGCCGGGCTGCCGAGAGAGTGCCCGTCGGCCGGCCGACTGATAACCGGCTGGCCGCTAGCGGGTACCAGTCAGGTAAAAATTTGCCTTCTCCGCGTATTTTTGCCCGCCTGTGTCCGGTCCTTTGTTAGATGTCACGTGACCGCCGCCGCCCCCCGCGCAGCGGCTCGGCGAAGGAGGCCCGCGTGCGTCCTATCTTGCCCCGGCGATTCCTGCAGTCGGCCGGCCTGGCCGCCGTGGCCGCTGCGGTCGTGGCCAGCCAGGGAGCATCAGCGACGGCGGCAGGGGGCGCCGCACGCGGTGCCGCCGTGCCCGCCGCCGCCGTGCCCGCCGCTGGTTCCCGGCCGGTGCTGCTCATCAACGGCACGCGCCTGATGTTCCGTGCGGGTCCTGGCGGCCGGGCGGCTACGACCATGACGCCCTCGTCGCAGGGCGGCTTCGCCTTTCTGTTCACCCTGATTTCCTGCGGGCAGACCTCGGATGTTCCAGCGGACGCGCTGCCCTTCGTCGGCCGGGGGCTGGACCCGAGCCTGTTCGCGGTGCGCGCCCTGCAGCGGCGCGAACACGCCGGGCGGCTGCCGGTCCGGGTGACCTATCACGGACGCCGCGTCCCCGCCCTGCCCGGCGTGATCATCACGCACGCGGCAGCCGGGACGGCCAGCGGTTACCTGACGCCGGGATCGGCGCCGAAGTTCGGCGCGGCGCTGCAGCGCCAGTTCCTGGCCGATCATGCCCGCGCCAGCTACGGGACCGACGGGCTGTTCGCCCGCGGCACGACGATCGCGCTGGCCGGCGCCGCCGTCGCGCCGCGTCCGGTCCGCCCGGAGTTCGTCATGCACACGCTGACCGTCCAGGGCCGCAACCTGGCCGGCCAGCCGGACAACGGCGATGACGTGCTGGTCTTCAACGCCGACAACTGCGCCAGGTTCGGCGATCCGATCGAGACGGACAACTTCTTCCGGCATGGCGTCACCAGGTTCAGCGTGCCCGCAGGCCATTACTGGGCGGTCGGCCAGTTCCTCCGCTTCGCCGGCCGCAGCTTCCGGCTGCGGCTCGCTGTCCTGCCGCAGTTCACGGTCTCCGGGAACACCACCGTGCACGTCGCCGAGCGGTCCGCGAGCAGCCGGATAGCGATCACCACGGCGCGGCCCGCGGTCAGCCAGCAGATCGCCTTCACCGTGATCAGGGGCGGTCAGGCGGGCTCGGCCAGCAGCATCAGCTGGACCGGCGTCAACACGAAGTTCTGGGTGAGCCCGACCACAGTGAAGCCGACCGTGGGCAGCCTGCAGTCGTTCACGTCGGCTCAGCTGACGTCACCAGCCGGTTTCGCCGGCGTGCCGTACGCGTACAACCTTGACTTCGCCGGGCCGGCCGGGCTCATTCCCGCGCAGCATTTCGCGGTCCGGCAAGCCAGCCTGGCCACGGTCGATGAGCGCTACTACCAGGACGTGCCGTCCACCGGCGCCTGGTCCACGTTCGGCGGCACCGCCGCACAGCTCACCGGCGGAGTGCTGGTCTCGACCCTGCCGCTGAAGCTGCCCGGGCGGCAGATCCAGTACATGTCCGGCGGCCCGGCCATCCTGTGGTCCAGCCAGTACTGGGAGTTCGCCAGCAACCGGACGGGGAACCTGTTCGGCGGGCAGGCCGACGCGCTCCGGTCCCTGCCAGCGGGCCGGCACCAGCCGGAGAACTGGAACCGCTATCCGCTGCACCCGGCGCCCGACGTCAGCCTCGCCAGCGGGTTCCTGACGCTGCCCTCGGCCGGCCGCGTTGGCAACTTGCTGACGCTCGAAACCACCCCGTTCAGCGACAATGAGCTCGGCCACCTCGGCACGGGATTCTTCACCGGACTCTTCGGCGGTTCCGATGCCAAGGTCAGCGGACGCTACGAGATCGACCAGAACGGTGTCAGGCTGGCGGCAGGAAACGCGGTCAACGGCATACGGCCGGTCCGCCTGAGCCGGCGCCCATCGGTGATCAGGTTCGCGCTGTCGGCGGCCAGGATCGGCAAGCGCTACCTCCTGTCTCCCGTCAGCGCCACGGTATGGACCTGGCGGTCCGGGCGCGACACCGCCGCCAGGGTTCCTCCCCCCTGGGCCTGCATTGCCGGGTCTGGCCGGAATCTTCGGCTCACCCGGCGGTGCGTGGTGCAGCCCATGATGACCCTGCGCTATCAGGTGCACGGGCTTGCCAATAACGGTTCGACGCGGCCGGGCAGGCAGCTCATCGGGATCAGCGTCGGCCACCTCCAGCTGGCCAGCGCCGCGCGCGTCACCGGCGTGCACGCGCAGGTTTCCTTCGACGGCGGCGCTAGCTGGCAGCCCGCCTCGGTGACCAGGCCGGGAGGCGGCCAGTTCCGTGCGGCCTTCGCCGCGCCGGCCGGCGCCTTCGTCACCCTCCGCGTCACCGCCACCGACGCGGCCGGCGGGTCGATCGGCGAGACCATCCAGCGCGCCTACAAGATCGCGTCCTGACCAGTCAACAGGGAGCAAGCCAGATGAGTCTCTACACCCGTGCCCGGTCCGCCTCCGGCCCGGTCCTGACCAGCGCGGTCGTGACATGCACGGTCGTTGCGAGCACGGTGCTAGGCGGCGCCGTGATGAGCGGCACCGCAGTCGGCCAGACCATCGGGGGCGTCTCGCCAGCCGCGGCGATCCCGCGGGGGAACCGGGTCGCGCAGGCCCTGTTCATCCGTCCCGCCTGTGCGGTGGCCAGGCCAGGATCCGAGCAGTGCTTCCTGGCGTACTGGCCGCAGGCAGCAGTGAACCGGGCGCTGTCGGCCGGCCTGACCGGCTTGGCGGCCAGGCCCCTTGGCCTGGGCGCGCGGGCCATCAGGGCGGCATACAAGCTGCCTTCCCGGCGGACTTCCCACCAGACCGTGGCGGTCTCGATCGCGTTCAATACCCCACGGCTGGCGCATTTCCTCGCCATCTACCGCAAGCAGTTCGGGTTGCCGAGGTGCACCGCGGCGAGCGGGTGCTTCCGCAAGCTCAACCAGCGCGGCAAGGCAGCGCCGCTGCCGCCGTCCGGGGTGGGCACCGGCTGGGACCTGGAGGCGACACTGGACGTGTCCATGATCTCGGTGGCCTGCCCGCACTGCCGCATTGTGGTCGTCGAGGCCAACGATCCCAGCGACGTGAACCTGGCCAGGACCGAGGTCACGGCGGCCAGGCTCGGCGCCCAGGTCATCTCGAACAGCTACGGAACCCGGGAGAACGGGTTCGCGCTCGCGCACCGGAATGCCTATGACCAGCCAGGCCACACGATCGTGGCATCGTCCGGCGACTTCGGGTTCACTGCCGCGAACTTCCCGGCCGACCTGACCACGGTGACCTCGGTCGGCGGCACCATCCTCGCCAGGGCTGCGAACAAGCGCGGCTGGCGTGAGCGGGTCTGGAACGACTTCAACGGCGCTGGCGGCAGCGGCTGCTCGGCCTACGTCCGCAAGCCGTCCTGGCAGCACGACGGCCACTGCACTATGCGGACGGTCGCCGACGTCTCGGCCATTGCCGCCAACGTGCCGATCTTCAACAGGACATACGGCGGCTGGGTGACCGTGGAAGGCACGAGTATCGCCGCGCCGCTGGTAGCCGGCATCTACGGGCTGGCGGGCAATGGCGCCAGGATCAGCCCTCGCCGCCTGTACCGGCATTCCAGGTCGTTCTTCGACATCACCAAGGGCAGCAACTCGTTCTTCGAGCCGGCTGCGCAGGCGTGCGGCAACGACTACCTCTGCGTGGCGAAGAAGGGTTACGACGCGCCGACCGGGCTTGGCACGCCGGACGGCACCGGCGCCTTCTGAACCAGGCCGGCGCGGGGAGCACCAAATCCCGCCGCTACTTACCGACGGCACCGAGGATGTCGACGACGAAGACCAGGGTGTCGGCTGGCTTGATGCCCGCCTTGGTGTTACCGGTCTTCCCGTAGGCGTCGGCTGGCGGGATGATCAGCATCACCCGGCTGCCCACCGGCACCCCGGCCAGGCCCTGGTCCCAGCCCGGGATGATCTGGGCCGGCTGAGCGTCCAGCTCGAAGCCGAACGGCTGCCGGCGCGACCAGGACGAGTCGAAGGCCTTGCGGGTCCGCCAGTTGAGGCCGACGTACTGCGTGACGAGGGTCTGGCCCTTGACGGTTTTCGGTCCTGACCCCTTGATCAGCGTCTTGACGGTGAGCTTGCGCGGCGGCTTCGACGAGGGAATCCTCACCTGCGGGGCGCTGCCCGCCTTCGCGGTGACGGCAGGCAGGGCGCCGCCGCCGTTCGACACATGCTTGCCGGACGCGCTGGCCGTCGCGCTGAAGTCCTTGATCAGATCGACGACGAAGACGATGGTGTCGGAGCCCGTCACGCCAATTTGCGAGTTGCCGCTGCTGCCGTAGGCATCCTTGGGCGGCAGCACCGCGAGCACCCGGCTGCCCATCCGCGCCCCGGTGAGCGCCTGCTTCAGGCCCGGCAGCCCGACGTTGGCCGCGAGCACCTGCGGGGTTCCGGTGGTGAAAGTGCTCAGCACCAGCTTGTGCGTCTTGCCGCTCCAGACATAGACGGCGTAGTTGCCCACGAAGGAGTCACTGGCACCAAGGACGGGTCCGTTTCCGTGGATCACTGTCTTAATGGCCAGCTTGCCGCTCGCCTGCGACGCCGGAATCTTGACCGCGGGCACCGCGCCGAATGCCCCGGACACCGCGACGGAGCCATTCGGGTCCGATGCCGCCGAAGGTGACGATGATGACGATCCGCAGCCCGCGAGGACCAGGACGGCGAGCAGCGGAAAAGAAAGCGCAGCGGCGATGCGTCGCATAAGAGACCTCGTTGTAGGGATTAGGAGCGGGGCCAGCCTACCTGCTGGCGCACCCGGCCGGCCCCGCAAGCCGTACCGCGCCCGGGGCGGGCGGGATCAGTGCAGGCCGTCGAGCAGATTCCGGTTCCAGACCAGCACCGTATAGGGCCCGGCAGCGTAGATCCTGGCCGGCTGGCCGAAGGCGGCCTGCACGTCGGACGACCAGGGATCGGCAAGCCCCGGCGCACCGGGCGGCAGCACGACGAAAGTCGCCGTGTGCAGGCCCGGGTCGTACCAGGCGGCATCGGCCTCCCAGCCGCCGCGCGACACTGTCCCTCGCCCTGACTGCACCGGCACGACATGCACCGGGCCGCCGCTGGCCAGCGTCGTGCTTGCGGCCTGCCAGTATCCGGCCAGGCCGTAGTCCAGCTGGTGGGCGGCCAGCCAGCTGGCGAGCTGCTGGCCCTGCGCTGGCTGCGCTGGCTGCGTCATCTCCCGGCTGAGGCAAGCCAGGTAGCCGGTCAGCGCGATCAGCAGGGCCGGGACCATCCCGGTCGCATCGAGCCGCCGCGCCAGCAGCCGGGCGGCGAGCACCGCGCCGAACGGCAGCACGGCCGCGATCTCCCTGGTGCTGTGGATGTCCACCGCCCGGGTGCTGGACACGTAGGCGGCCAGGTTGACGGTGCACCCCGCGACCAGCAGTTGCGCCACCAGGTCGCGGCCGCCGGCGAACTGCCGTGCGGCGAGGCAGGCTGCCCACCCGGCTAGCCCCAGCCCCAGCCAGTGCAGCATCGCGAGGATCGCGACCATGCCCAGGTTGCTGCCGAAGAAGTCGGCGCCGAACAGCAGCAGCAGTCCCTGGCCGGCCAGCAGCAGGTGCCGGGGCAGCTCGGCGTAGAGGGCCAGCCCGGAGCCGACCGGCCAGACCTGGAATCCGCCGGCCCCGGCGATCGCAGCGAGTGCCGCCCTCGCGGCCGCGGCCGCGGCCAGGGCGGCGGCCGCCAGCGACAGCTCGAACCACTGGGAGCCTGGCGGCTGCCGGCGGACGACGATGCCCTGGTAGCAGCGGACGGCGCACACGATCAGCAGCGGGAGCACGCCGATGATCAGGACCAGGCTGTCGGCAATCAGGGCCCAGGCCAGGAGCGCACCTGCCGCTACCGGCACGTACCAGCGCCGCGGCGCCCGGTCGAGCAGCAGCCACGCCGCCAGCACGGGTACCGCGGTGCCGACGTGGTCGGGATCCAGCAGCAGCACGTAGACGCCGCTGCCCAGGGTCGGGGCGAGCATGATGCCTGCCGCGACCAGCATCCTGACCGCGGCCGCCCGCCCCCGGCACCGGCCCCTCGCGAGCATCGCCGCGAGCAGCACGAGCAGCGTGAAGGTCATGGCGCCCGCCGCGTGCACGACGTCGGGGCGCAGGCCCCTGGCCAGCTCGATGAGCATGTACTCCGGCAGCTCGGTGGTGTAAAAGGACACGTCAGAGAGGTGCCAGCCGCGCAGCAGCAGATTGCCGTGCAGCATGTCCCATGCCTGCAGCGCGTTCGCTGCGCCGTCGGAGTCGGCCGGCGTGGTCCGCGAGATCTGCAGATAGCAGCTGAAGAGCAGCGCCCCGGCCGTCAGCCACCCGGCCAGTGCTGCCGCCCGCCTGGCCAGCCTGGTGCTGGCCAGCCTGGCAAGCCAGGCCGGCCGCCGCACCGGCCAGGCCGGCCACGGCACCCGCCAGGCCCGCCACCGCGCCCGCCAGGCCCGCCACCGCGCCCGCCAGGCCGGCCACCGCGCCCGCCAGGCCGGCCACGTCACCCGCCAGGCCGGCCGCCGCGGGAGCTGCGATGGCTGAGCCGGCCAGTGCTGCCCGCCAGTCGGCGGCCACACCGGGTCCGCTGCAGCCGCGTGATCTG
>WNFB01000304.1_pt1 | contig 37168 bp, 41 predicted proteins | sample 5400501 | NCBI WGS metagenome assembly WNFB01 (sample SAMN13153341, study PRJNA577476) | soil metagenome | isolation source: 200 cm saprolite under Douglas fir tree site 2 hole 1 | place: USA:California | collected 2015-04-18
CGACTACGGCGCCTTCCGCGACCTGCAGCGGCACCGGCTGCTCACGCTCGAGTGGCAGCCGCTCTCGACCCGGCACGGCTACGTGACGCCGGACGAGCTCGCGGAGGCGGGGGCGCTCCCGGAGTGGACGCGCGTCATGGAGGAGTCCGCCGCGCTCCACGACGCGCTGGCCGCCGAGACGCCCGCGGTCGCGGCCTACGCGGTGGCCATGGCCTACCGGGTGCGCTTCTACATGGAGCTGAACGCGCGCGAGGCCATGCACATGATCGAGCTGCGCACCGCTCCCCAGGGGCATCCGGCCTACCGGCGCATCTGCCAGGCGATGCACCACCTGATCGCGGAGCAGGCCGGGCATCGGGCGCTCGCGGCGGCCATGCGCCACGCGGATCACTCGGGCGCGGAGGGAGGGCGGCTCGAAGCGGAGCGCGCCGCGGAGCGCCGGCGCGGGAAGAGCTGACGGGCGGCGGTTCCCCGCCGCCGGACTCTACTGCCCGCTGATCGTCACTTTGGTGGTCGCGCCGTCCACGCGGACGGCGGCGGCGTTCGCCGCGATGGACGCGGTATTGCCGGCCGCATTCTTGATCGGGTTCGTGATGGACAGCGGGCACGTAGCACCCTTGGATCCGGCCGCCGTCAAGCACTACTTCGAAGGCGCCTGGCACCAGTAGTCCCCGCCTCTCGCGTCGCCGCTTGACACGCCCGCCGTCCCGCCGCATACTCCGACCCGGATAATTGGTCAAGCGACCAATAACAACCCCAATGGCACGGAAGCGCGGCGCGGCGTGACCCCCAAGCTCGGCATGGCCCCGGTGCGGCGCGAGCAGATCGTCCGCGCCACCATCCGATGTCTGGCCCGCTGGGGCTACGCCGGCCTCACCATGAAGCGGGTGGCCGCGGAGGCGGCGGTGAGCCAGGGCATCCTTCACTACTACTTCCGCGACAAGGCGGCGATGCTGGCCGCCGCCGCCCGGCGCGTGACCGTCGACCTCGACCGTCGCGTGGCCACCGAGTCGCGCGGGGCCCGGGACGCGCGGGAGCGGCTGCGGGCCGTTATCCGCGCGTGCCTACGCACCGCGGTCGACAATCGCGACTTCTGGACCGTGTTCATCGAGTTCTGGGGCGAAGCCTTCCACGACCGGCGGCTGGCCGCGGTGAACCGCCAGGCGTACGCGCGCGCCCGGCGTCTCATCGGCGCGGGCCTGGCCCAGGGCATCTCCGCCGGCGAGTTTCGCCAGATCAACGTGGAGGAAGCCGCCGTGGTGGTGCTGGCCCTCCTCGACGGCCTCTCGCTCCAGCTCGCCTTCGACCGTGGATTGATGACGCTGCCGCGCGCGGCCCGGGCCGCGGAGACCGCGCTCGTCCGCTACCTCGCGAACGGAGACCCGACATGACCATGCCGCCCGAACACGCGAAAGCCAAGGCCTACCTGCTCGAGAAGGGCACCCAGGCCCCCGTCGCCCAGATCCGCGAGCGGGTCGCCGATGCATTCGCCGCGCTGGACACCCTGCTGGACGGCGTCACGGAGAGCCAGGCGCGCCGAGCGCCCGGGGGAGGCGAGTGGAGCGTGCACGAAATCCTGGACCACCTGGTGGAGACCCATCCCCGGGCGCTCGAGGAGATGCGCGCGCTGCTCGAGAACCGCCACTCGCCGGTGAGCCCCATTCCGGCCGGGCTTCAGTCGGCGGATCCCACCGCGCGGCGGTGGGACGACCTGCGGGGCGAGCTGCGCCGCCTCCACGCGGACGTGCTGGATGTGCTGGCGAAGGCGCCCGACCGCATGACGGAGGTCCGAGCGCCCATCATCATGGTGATCAATACGCGGCGGGCCGACGGCGCCGTGACGCCGATGCAGTGGATCGAGGAATGCGACTGGAAGGCCTGCGCCATCATCTTCCGGCTCCACGAGCTGGATCATTTGAGCCAGGCGCGGAAGACCCTGCGAGCGGTTTCTCGTGACGCGGGTTGAGGCGTCCGGGTTCGGCGCCTCGTCGCCGATTCATCCCCCGTAGCCCCAGTTCCAGCACGGCAGGCGGTCTTTCCAGAACCAGTCGTCGCACAGGGCCTCGTCGCCTCGCGCCTCGAGACCAATCGCCGCGAGTTCCTCTCGCGCGTGGAGGCGCAGCTCCAGCGCTGGCGCGAGATGTTGGCCCCCCACCGCGGCGCGCGCGTGGTGAGCTACCACGATAGCTGGCCGTACTTCTACCGCGCGTACGGCCTCATCGAGCTCGGAGTCATCGAGGATCGGCCGGGCGTGCCCCCGACCCCGCAGCATCTGGCCAATCTCGTCCGCCAGATGAAGGAGCAGAGCGCCCGAGTCGTGGTGCTCGAGAGCTGGTATCCTCCTGACACCGCCGCCGCAGTGGCGCGCTTGGCCGGGGCGAGGCTGGTGGTCGTTCCGCAGTCGCCCGGCGCGGTGCCGGGCACCGAGGAGTACATCGCCCACATGGACTATCTGGTCAAGGCGCTGGCCCGCGGCCTGGCCCAGCCGGACTAGGCGTGAAGCGTCAGAGGCTCGAGGACGTGCGGCTCGGGGTGGGATGGCGGTGCCGCTATCGGAGCGCACCCAGGTCTACGGGGCGTACCGCTTCCTGCGCGGCCGCGTCGACGCCGGCGTCGGCCGCGGCCTGCTCCCGCGCGAGCCCGACGCCACGGATTTCCGTGCCGGCTTCTCGATCCGGCTGGACTAGCTTCTCGCGAACTCCTCTTTCGCTCTCTTCAGCTGCTCCGGCTCGGCCAGCAGGTCGAGCGCGGTCATCGCCAGCGCCTTCGCCGCCGCCACCATCCCGGTCCGCGCGAGCGGCGACTTGGCCCACTCCGCGAACTCGCGCGAGTGGCCCGGCACCCCGTCGGGGGAGATGCGGATGTAGGGGTGGATCGTCGGGAGCGCCTGGCTCACGTTGCCGCAGTCGGTCGAGCCGTACCCCGCCTCGCCGTCGTCCGGATCCACCGGGAAGGCGATCCGCTCGAGGTTCCGGGCGAAGAGCTCGGCCATCGCGGAATTGGCCTTCAGCGGGTCGTGGATGATCGCGTCCGCGGTCACCTTGACCGTGCAGCCGGTGGCGGTGGCCGCGCCCTCCGCGGCCGCCTCGAAGCGGCGCAGCAGCTCGCGGCAGTAGTCCTTGGTGGGGGCGCGCAGGTAGAACTCCGACGCGGTGTGCTCGGGGATGATATTGGCCTGGTCGCCGCCCTTGGTGATGATCCCGTGCACGCGCGCGTCGGGGCGGAGCTGCTGCCGCATGGCGTCCAGCGAGACGAAGAGCTGGATCATCGCGTTCAGCGCGTTCACCCCGCGCCAGGGCCAGGAGGAGGCGTGGGAGGCCCGGCCGAAGAACTCGCACGTGGCCTTGATGATCCCCAGGCTCGGCCGCCAGACTTGCGTGCCGCAGCGGCCATGGATCATCATGGCCGCGTCCACGTCTCGGAACACGCCCGCGTCCATCAGCCGCACCTTGCCCGCGCCGCCCTCCTCGGCGGGCGTGCCGATCACCTGGATGCGGCCCGCGAAGGGCAGCGTGGTCAGCGCGGCCGCGATGGCGGCGCCCGCGCCGGTGCCCGCGGTCGCGATCACGTTGTGGCCGCAGGCGTGGCCGATGTTCGGCAGCGCGTCGTACTCCGCCATGATCGCGATGGTCGGCCCGGGACCCCGACCGGCGATGGTGGCGCGGAACGCGGTGGGCAGCCCGCCGACGCCCCGCTCGACCGCGGCCCCCTGCTTCGCGAGGAAATCGGCGAGCCAGGCCGACGCCTTGTGCTCCTCGAAGCACAGCTCGGGGTTGGCGTGGATCTGATGGCTGATCTGCTCGAGCTCGTCGGCGAGCCGGTCGACGGTCTCGGCGACCCGGGTCTTGGCGTGCTCAAGCGGACTGGGGCTAGCGTGAAGGCTCATTCTTAGCTCTTCGTGGGGGAGGACATCGCGTCACGGTAGGGCCTCTTCGCGCAAGCGCTCATCGGGGTGTCCTCGCGAACTCCTCCTTCGCGGCCTTGACGCGGGCGGGCTCGGCGAGCAGATCGAAGGTGGTGAGCGCCATGGTCTTGGCCGCCGCGATCATACCCGCGCGGGCCAGCGGCTTCACCGCCGCGTCCGCGAACTCGCGGGTGTGGATGGCCATCCCGGTGGGGGCGATCGCCACCATGGGCTGGATCGCCGGGATCATCTGGCTCACGTTGCCGATGTCGGAGGAGCCCAGACGATCGGGAATGGGCGCGCCCTCGGTGAGGCCGGCCGTCTTCATGTTGGCCGCGAAGAGATCGAGCATCACGCGGCTCGACTTCATCGGCTCGTAGACGCTGTCGTGCGGGGTGACCTTGAGGGAGCAGCCGGTGGCCCGGGCCGCGCCCTCGGCGGCGGCGGTGACGCGCTTGAAGAGATCCCACATCGTGTCGATCCGGGGGGCCCGCACGTAGAAGATCGCGGAGGCGTACTCCGGGATGATGTTGGCCGCGGCGCCGCCGTTGGTGATGATGCCGTGGATGCGGCAGTCCGGTCGCACCTGCTGCCGCAGCATGCTGACCGAGTTGTACATCTGGATGACCGCGTCGAGGGCATTCACGCCCTCCCACGGATCGGCGGAGGCGTGGGAGGCCTTGCCGGTGAACTCGAAGGTGCCGCGGGCGATCCCGAGGAGGTCCTGGTGCAGGATGGTGCGGTCGAAGCCGTGGATCATCATCGCGCAGTCCACGTCTCGGAACACGCCCGCCTTGATCAGCTTCACCTTGCCGCCGCCGCCCTCCTCGGCGGGCGTGCCGATCACCTGGATGCGGCCCTTGGGGAGCTGGGCTCGCACCGCGGCCAGCGCCGCGCCCGCTCCCGCGCCCGAGGTGGCGATCACGTTGTGCCCGCACGCGTGCCCGATGCCGGGCAGCGCGTCGTACTCGCACAGGATCGCGATGGTGGGGCCCTCGCCGGTCTCGATGGTGGCGCGGAACGCGGTGTCCACCCCGCCCACCCCCTTCTCGACCTTGTAGCCCTGCTTGGCCAGGAAGTCGCTGAGCCAGCCGCAGGCCTTCACCTCCTGGTAGGCCAGCTCGGGATGATCGTGGATCTGGCGGGAGAGGGCTTCGAGCTCGTCGCCGAGGCGGTCGACCGCCAGCGCGATGGAATCCTTGATGGTGGTCATGAGGGCCTCCACGATGGAATCGGAACCGGCGCGAGCATACCCTCCCCGCGCGTCCTTGACAAGGCGCGGACCCGCTCCTAGACTCGCCGCGAACTCGGCGAGACCATCCGGCCCCCTGGGGAGTCGACCATGCTCCGGTATCGGGTCCTCGGACAGTTCCCCTCGCCCCCCCGCCCGCCACCTCGATGGCGGCCCGCCGAAGTATGTGTCTCGCGCTCCTCCCTCCGAGCCTTCCGTGTGTGTCTGCCCGGCGCGAGCAATGACGCTCGCGCCCGGAGCGCACCAGTGTCCCAGGAAGGGAGGACTCGATGGCACGAGTAATGGACAGGGCGGGTGCGGCCGCCACCGATGATCGCCCGATCCACAAGGTTCCGGATCCCTTTCCCCTGACCCTCGCGGGCATGTTGGCTGCCCTCGGCCCGCAGGCCATCAACTTCGGCATCTCGGAGGCGGCGAGGCCTACCTGCTCCCGAACGTCTCCGCCCGCGGCACGCTGCACATGCACTGGCTGATGACGATCTCGGTGGTGCTCGAGACCGCGCTCGTCTACGAGTGCATCAAGTACAGCGTCTGCACCGGGCGCTCATTCTTCGCGGCCACCAACGACCTGAAGCCCTTCGGGTACTTGCCCATCCCGAAGCCCGCCGCGATCACCCAGAAGCTCACCCACATGAGGCTGCCGCCGGGCTGGTTGAAGAGCGCCAGCGCGTCGGTCTTGGGCAGGGAAGACCGGGAAGGTCCCCTCCGGCGTTGAGGTGCCCATCCAGATGGCCACCATCGCCCAGGGCGTGATGGGGCCATGGCGGGCTGGCTCATGCTGCTGTTCATCATGGTGACGCTGTACGACGCGCAGTTCCCCTTCTACGACACGTTCATCGGACGCACGACCTGCGACGCCATCGCGGTGACCGGGCGGGCCCGCCGTCCGTACCGCTTCTACTATTTCGTGGTGGTGACGGTCGCGGTCGCGGCCGGGTTCTACCTGATCACGGTGGCGCAGCCGTTCATCTTGTGGATCGGCGTCGCGATCTCCGCGCTGGTCTACCGGTCGATCGGCGCCTGGCAGATTCTCTTGCTGAACAACCGGCGTCTGCCGGACGGATTCAAGGTGAGCAAGCTCAATACGTGGCTGCTCTGGATCACCGTCGTCACCGGCCTCGGCGGCGTCGGCATCTGGGCGGTCACGGTGCTGCCGGGCGAGATCGCCAAGCGATTCGGCGGATAGGAGCCTTCCTCCCGGGCGGCCCGGATCAGGGGCCGTCCGGGAGGTCCATCCCGATGCTCGCCTACCTGTGGGCCCTCCTGATGCTGGTCTGGCTCGGAGCCCTGCTCTTCGGTCTCTGGTGGGTCTGGCCCCATTTCGAGCGGATGCAGTTGACCGGCGAGCTGGTCGCCGCGCTCTTCATGGGCGCGCTGGCTTGGATCCTCGCCCTGCGCCTGGGGGTCGCCCGCTACTGGCCGCGTCGGCGGTAGCCGGCCCCGCGCCGCGCCCGGGCGGCACTCAGGGCGATTGAGCGCAGAAGAGAAAGAAGAGCGGCCGGGTGGCGTCGAGCGACCCGCCGCGGCCCGGCTCGTTCAGGCAGCGGACGGTCGGCGAATCCGAGGAGCGGCGCGGGGAATCGACGGTGGCGCAGGCCGCCAGGGTAAGGGCGGCACCGAGCGCGATGGCGGTTCGCACGGGGACGATGGAGCGCACGGGGGAGAAGGGTACCACGACCCCGCGGGAGCGGACGACGGGAGCGGACGACTCAGCTGGACGGCGTGAGGGCGGGGTCGCCGGCCGGGACGCCGCCCGGGAGCTCGATCACGAACATCGCGCCGCCGCCGGGGCGGTTCTCGGCCCAGAGGCGCCCCTCGTGCTCGGCCACCACGCTGTGGGCGACCGACAGCCCCAGGCCGCGGCCTTCGCCGGGCGCCTTGGTGGTGAAGAACGGGTTGAAGACGCGGGCGAGGTCGTCGGGAGCCACGCCCGGCCCGTCGTCGGCGACCTCGATCCGCACACCGTCGCCGGCCGGCCGCACCCGGATCGCGAGGATGCCGGAGCCGCGGGAGGCGGACATGGCCTGCTCGGCGTTCTGCACCAAGTGGAAGAGGGCCTCCTGGAGCTGGTTGCTGTCGGCCGAGATCTCGGAGACTTCCTCGAACTCGGTCTGCACCGTGATGTGGGCGCCCTCGAGCCGTGACTGGTGCAAGGAGAGCACCTTGTAGATCTGGTCGCTGACCTTGCAGCGCGCGCGGCGTAGCGGCGAGCGCTCGGCGAAGAGCACCAGCTCCCGCACGATATTGGCGGCTCGCTTGGTGGCTCCATCGATGACCTTGAGCCCGGTGAGTACCGCGTCGTGGTCCTGGGACTGCAGCAGCAGGTGCACCTGACCCAGGATGATCATGAGCGGGTTGTTGATCTCGTGCGCGACGCCGCCCGCCAGCTCCCCGACCGCGGCCAGCCGCTCGGCCCGCACCACGTCGGTGTGGGAGCGCCGCAGCTCCTCGAGTTGCAGGCGCGTCTCCGTGTAGAGGCGCGCATTGTCGAGCGCCAGCCCGATCTGGTCGGCGCTCGACTCGAGCAGTGCGACCTCCTCGTTGGAGAAGCGCTCCTCGGTCTGCCGGCCGAGCGAGAGCGTGCCCAGGATGCGGTGACGCGCCCGGATCGGCACGCACAGGAAACCGCGGATGCCGTCGGCGGTCACCGCGGCCCGCGCGGCGGGCAGGAGATCGGGCGCGCGCCCGGCCTCGTCCACGCGGCGCACGCGGCCCGCGGCGGCCACCCGGCCGATGAGGCCCTGGCCGATGGGCAGCATCTCGTTGACCTCGCGCAGGCGATCCGAGAGGCCGCGCTCACCGCGCAGCAGGAGCATCTTGCCGTCGGAGGAGACGAGGTGAAGGCTCGCGATCTCGTGGCCGGTGACGTGCGTGAGGGCGCCCAGAGACTTCTGGATGACCTCGTTGAGATCGAGCGAGCGGCTCACCGCCTCGGTCACCGTGCGAAGGATCTGCAGGTGACGGATCAGCGACGACGCGCCGCCTAGTCCGCGACTGTTGACTCGGGCCATTGTGAGATCGTCTCGGCTCCCCATTGCTGGTATGCGTTGATGGCGTTTCTGCGTACCAAGCAAGCCAAGTGCCACAGAGAGCGATTGAATAATACCATGTATTCTAACTATTTACACTCTGCTTCGACGGGCCCAGAAACGGCCACCGATACGGTCCCGACACACTGTCAGGTCAGACCATGGGGAAACTGCCGCGCGTGGGCGATTCGGCGCTCGATCGCGGGGTGGGAGTAGAGGAAGAGCTCCTCGAGGCGGTGGGGCTCGCGCTCGGCCAGATTGAGCGTGGCCAGCCGCTCCATGGACCGGATGAAGGCGCGCGGATCCGGGATGGTCTGGAGCGCAAAGCGGTCGGCCTGCCACTCGACCCGGCGCGACCAGCCGTTGGCGACGGGCAGGGCGGCCAGGCTCACGAGCATCAGGATCAGGCCGAAGAGTGGCAGCCCCGCGATGTCAGCGGGCCCGTCGAGGCCGAGCCACCCTACACCGCACCGCAACGCTAGATCGGCGATCCAGAAGGTGACGAGAGTCAGGGCGCCCTGGACCAGGAGCCCGCGGCGGATGTCGCCGTGGAGCTGGTGAGCCAGCTCGTGGGCGAGCACCGCTTCGACCTCCTCCGGGGTGAACTCGTCGAGCAAGGTGTCGAAGAGCAGGATCCGCCGGGTGCGTCCGAGGCCGGTCACCGCCGCGTTCGCGGTGCGGCTCTTGCGCGACTGGTCCACCACGAACACGCCGGAAACCGGCACGCCGACCCGGCGGGCGAGCGCGAGCAGCCGCGTCAGCAGTAGGCCGTCGGGGAGCGGGGTGAGGCGATAGAAGAGCGGCACCAGCCAGATCGGCGCGACCAGGGCGAGCAGGGCGTAGCCCGCGAGGAAGATGGCGGCGCCCCAGAGCCACCACCAGGGTGTCACCCGCAGCAGCGCGTAGATGATCAGGACGGCGAGCAGGCCCAGCATGCCGCCGATCAGCCCCGCCTTCACCGCGTCCCAGAGCCAGCGTCGGAACGGCTGGTGCAGCAGCCCGAAGCGGCGCGGCAGCCAGTACCCGCCGAGCCAGTGAAGGGGCAGGGTGACGAGGCGGTACGCGCCGGCCAGGACGAGCAGGACGATGCCGAGCTCGAGCCACCACATGGTGGTCCACCGCGCGACGTACTCGGTGAGATGCGTCGCCGCCCGTGTCTCGATGAGGACGAGCAGGTAGGTGACGGAGAGGGCCAGCCCGAGCAGGGAGAGGGCGAGCTGGCGCCGGTGGTAGATGCGCGCGCGGGCGCCCTCCTCGGGCGCCGGGGTCAGGGCCATGACCCGAGTGTCCCACCGACGGGGAGGCGCCGCCAACCGCCGTGTCCATTGTGCTACACTGGCCGCCAATTCACACTCAGGGAGCCGACATGTTTCAGTCCGTCGAGGACGTCCAGCAGCAGTTCAAGAACGCCCGCTACATCGCCAACCGCCGCATCTCCACCGTGGTCTTCCTCGCCGCGCGCATGGGACGCCCCGTGCTCATCGAGGGGCCGGCCGGCGTGGGCAAGACGGAGCTGGCCAAGACCCTCGCCGAGGTGACGGGGCGGCATCTCATCCGGCTCCAGTGCTACGAGGGGCTCGACGAGGGCAAGGCGCTCTACGAGTGGAAGTACGCCAAGCAGCTCCTCTACACCCAGCTCCTGAAGGAGCGGATCGGCGAGCTGATCGCGGACGCGCCGTCGCTGCCCGACGCGGTCGCGCGCATCTCGGGCCAGGACGACGCCTTCTTCTCCCATCGCTTCCTGGCGCCGCGCCCGCTGCTGCAGGCGATCGAGTCCGTCGATCCGGTGGTGCTGCTGGTGGACGAGATCGACAAGGCGGAGCCGGAGTTCGAGGCGTTTCTCCTCGAGGTCCTGTCCGACTTCCAGGTCTCGGTGCCCGAGCTCGGCACGATCCGGGCCACCCAGATCCCGCTGGTGGTCCTCACCTCCAACAACGCGCGGGAGCTGTCCGACGGCCTCAAGCGGCGGTGCCTGCACCTCTTCATCGACTTCCCGCCCGCCGACGAAGAACTCGCGATCATTCGTCTGAAAGTTCCGGAGGTCTCCGAGCGCCTGGCCCAGACCGTGGTCACCGCGGTGCAGCGCATTCGCGGGCTCGAGCTGCGCAAGGCCCCCTCGATCTCGGAGAGCCTCGACTGGGCGCGCTCGCTCGTCATCCTCAACGCGGAGACGCTCGACCGTGACCTGGTGGAGTCCACGCTCACCCTGCTCGTGAAGCACGAGAAGGACCTCGAGCGGGTCAAGGGTGCCCTCGACAAGGTGCTGGCCGACCTGGGCTAGTCGCCCATGAGCGGGAGCCCGTCCGGCCTCACCGAGTTTCGCGAGCTGTGGTTCCCGAGCCCGCGCATCCGGCTGCCGGAGCTGGGCCCGTCGGGCCCCGTGTTCATCGAGGGGGGCCGCTGCCTCTCGGGCGCGCTCGGCGAGTACACCAAGCTCTGGATCTTCGCGGCCGGCCGCTGGCACTTCTACTACGTGCACCCGTCGCCACGTGACTTCTTTCTCGCCACGATGCCGGAGGCGGTGCCCCATCTCCTGCACCCCGGGGAGATGACGGTGGAGACCTTCCGCCAGGGGCTCGCCTACAAGATCGTGCTCGGCCTGCGGTGCGCCGAGGGCCCGGTGCGGGTGCTCCACCTGGTGGGCGACGTGACCGACGTGGCGCGCGCGGTGGAGCGCGACGAGGACGCGCCGGCCGGCCCGCTCGGGTGGAAGCTCAAGATGACGCACCTGATCTCCCAGGGCTCGTTCCACGGCCTGATCCGCCTCGAGGACGGGCGCCTGCACCCCATCAGCCGAGACGGCGGCGAGGACGTCTTCAAGTCCTCCTGGGTCCACTTCACCCGATGAACGAGCGGGGAGAGACACAGCTGTCGAAGCACCCTCCAGATGAGTCGCGCCGGCTCGACGAAGAGCGCCGGCCGGTGAAAAGCGCCGAAAGCAAGAAAGCTGATGACGGGGCACGCGGATGGCTTCCCGGTCGCGCGAACGCCCCGATGAGCCCCAAAGGGGCGAAGAGGCCAAACCGCCAAACCAACGTCATCCACATTCAAGCGACATAAATGGACCAGCGAATACTCGAATTCATAGGCGACCTGCGGCGGGCCGAGATGCGCATCTCGCCGAGCGAGGCGCTCGACGCCCTCACCGCCTCGACCGAGATCGGCCTCGAGGACCGCGAGACGTTCAAGAGCGCGCTCGCGACCACGCTGGTCAAGGAATCGCGCGACCTCGTCACGTTCAACCGCATCTTCGATCTCTACTTCCTCGACCTGCAGGCGCTCGGGGAAGGCCTCAAGAAGGCGCTGGGCCCGGAGGATCCGAAGATCCGGGAGATGCTGGACCGGCTGACCTCCGAGGCGGGCATGGAGCTGGACGAGCTCACCGAGCTCCTCCTGCAGGGCGAGGGCAGCGACATGGAGATGGCCATCCGCCAGGAGGGGCAGGGCACCGGTCTCGAGCGGCTGATGTACTTCCTCCAGGTCGGCTACTTCTCCCGCCGCATCTACGACAAGTTCGACTGGGAGGCGATCGAGCGCGACCTGAGCCGCATCATGCAGCTCCTGGAGGCCAAGGGGCTCGACCCGGGCATGCTCGCGCGCATCCGGAACTATCTCGACCTGCGGCTCGAGGCCTTCCGCCGCATGATCCGCCAGCACGTGGAGCGCGAGCTGGAGCGCCGGGCCTTCCGCCAGGGCGAGAAGCTGACCCGCGAGGTCCTGACCGACAAGCCGCTCTTCGCGCTGTCCGCCGACGAGGTCGCGCAGATGAAGGCGGTGGTGGCTCGCTTGGCCCGCAAGATCAAGGACGCCCTCGCGATGCGCCAGCGGCGGGAGGAGAAGGGGCGGCTCGACACGCGGCGGACCATCCGGCAGAGCCTCCAGTACGGCGGGATCCCGATGGAGGTGCGGTTCCGGCGGCGGCACCGGGAGAAGCCCAAGCTGATCACGCTCTGCGACGTGTCGGACTCGGTGCGCAACGCCTCCCGCTTCATGCTCCAGCTCGTGTGGAGCCTGCAGGACTGCTTCTCCCGCGTGCGCTCCTACGTCTTCGTGTCGGAGATCGCGGAGGTCACCCAGGCCTTCAACACCTACCCGGTGGACACCGCGATCGACTGGGCGCTCAAGTCCTCCTCGGTGGACTATCACTGCCGCTCGGACTTCGGGTACGCGTTCAGCCGCTTCGTCAAGACCGAGCTCGAGACGCTCGACCGCAAGACCACCGTGCTGATCCTGGGCGACGCGCGAAACAACTACAACGACCCGCAGGCCTGGGCCATCCGGCAGATCCGGGAGCGGGTGAAGGGCGTCATCTGGCTGAATCCCGAGGGGCAATGGGGCTGGGGGATCGGGGACAGCGTGATGCCGCTCTACTCGCCGGCCTGCGACATCGTGAAGGAGTGCCGCACGGTGGGGCAGCTCGTCCAGGTCGTCGACCATCTGGTTCATTCCTGGTGGCGCCGCGGCCGCTGATCGCGCTCCTGCTCCTGGTCTCTTCTCTCGGCGCCGGCCCGAGCGCCGCGTCCGCGGCGGAGTGTGTCGCCCTCGACAATTTCTCCCAGGGCCGGCTCGGTGAGTTTCCCCCGGAGTGGAAGCCGCGCAAGGAGTCGGGCCGGTCGGTGTACTCCCTCCGGGAGGAGGGCGGGCGGCGGTTCCTCCGCGGCGTCGCCCGCCGCATCGGCATCCAGGCCGGCCGCGAGGTGGCCTGGAACCTCGAGGCCTATCCCATCCTGGCCTGGTCGTGGCGGCCCATCGAGTTCCCGGCGAACTCCGACGAGCGGAAATCGGGCACCAACGACAGCGCGGTGTCGGTGTATGCGGTGTTCTCTACCTCGCCGGTGTCGGTGAAGAGCGTCAAGTACGTCTGGAGCCGGGTGGTGCCGGCGGGCACCCATCTCACGTCGAGCGCCGGGAACACCCAGGTGCGTATCTTGCGATCCAGCGCCCAGGCCGGCCAGTGGGCCGACGAGCAGGTGAACGTCCGCGAGGACTACCAGAAGTACTTCGGGGGGAGCGAGGTGCCCAAGCCGGGCGGAATCGCGGTGCTCACCGACTCCGACGACACCAAGAGCAGCGCGCAGGGCGACTACGCCAACTTCCGCGTCTGCAAGCCGTGAGGCGCGCGACCGATGGCTGACGGGGCCGATCCGTTCGAGAGCCTCTTGGCGCGCCTGACGCGCGGGTGACCCTCCTCCTCAAGCTGGTCCTGGTGCCCGGGCTCATCGCCCTGGTCACCCTGGCCGGCCGGCGCTTCGGCCCCCGCCTGGGCGGCTGGCTCAACGCCCTGCCCCTGGTGGCGGGGCCGGTGCTCTTCTTCCTCGCGCTCGAGCAGGGCGACGCCTTCGTGGCCCGGGCGGCGCAGGCGACGCTGGCCGGGCTCGCCGCGGTCGCCGCCTTCTCGGTGATCTACGCGTGGACCGCGGTGGCGCGAGCCTGGTGGGTTTGCGTGCTGGTCGGCTGGACGGCCTTCGCGGTTCTGACCGTCGCGCTCCAGGCGGTGGCCTGGACGGCGGCCTCGGGGCTCGCGCTCGCGCTGGCCGCCTTCGCCATCGCGCCCTTCACGCTCCCGGAATTTCCTGACGCGCCGATCCCGGCCCCCGCGCCCGCCTGGGACCTGCCCCTGCGCATGGTGGCGGCCGTCGCGCTGGTGCTGGGGGTCACCGGCCTGGCCGCCTGGCTCGGCCCGCGGCTCTCCGGCGCGATCACCCCGTTTCCGGTCGCCACCACGATCCTGCTCGCGTTCACCCACGCCCAGCAGGGGGCCCCCGCCGCGGTGGGTTTCCTGCGGGCGTTCCTGCCCGCGATGTGGAGCTTCGCGCTCTTCTGCTTCGTGCTGGCGGTGGGCGTCGTGGGGCTCGGGCGCGATCTCGCCTTCCTGCTGGCCCTCGCCGTGCACCTGGCGGTGCAGGGCGTGGTGTGGCTCGGCCTCGACGCCCTGGCTAGCCGGGGAAGCGCCAGACGCGGCCCTCGGGCGGCTCGTCGGTCAGCGTGAACTGAGGCAGCGCGAAGTCCGGGGCCAGGTCCTGGAAGACCACGCGGACCCGCTTGCCGATCGCCACGTTCGGCTCGGGCTCGGGGCGGAACTCCGGGGTGACCAGGTTGGCGATGACGCGCAGGGCCTCGTCGGGGGTGGGTGTGCCGCGCTGCTCGTCGAGCTCCACCAGCACCACCGCGTAGGGCGTCCACTCCTTGAAGCCGGGCTGGATCGCGTGGTGCACGACCTCGTAGGAGTAGATGTGCCCGCGCCCGCTCACCGGCTTCCACTCCCACTCGAGCGACATGCACCACGGGCAGCCGTGGCTCGGCGGGTACCGCATGAGCCCGCACGCCTTGCAGGCGCGCAGCATCAGTCGGTGGTTCGTGCGCGCCAGCTTGAAGTGCTCGCGCCACTCGGAGTCGTTCTCCGGGATCACCAGGTTCATGCCGCGGTACTCGACGGAGGCCATCGCTAGTTCCTCATGATGAGGGCGGAGCCGGTCGGCGGCATCGCCCAGCCGAGATTCATGGTGATGTGCGCGTCCTTCACCTGGCGGCACTTGCCCGGCGAGTAGTCGTAGCTGTGCGTGCCGTCCTCCCAGCCCGGGCAGTAGTCGTCCACCTGGCCGCGGAGCTGGCGCACGTTCTCGATCACCATCGAGATGCCGTGGGTGTAGCCCTCGCAGAGGTGGCTGCCCGAGGTGTTGTTGGGCCGCTTGCCCCCGAGCTCGATCGTGCCGCTCGACACGTAGCGCCCGCCCTCGCCCTTCGGGCAGAAGCCGTACTCCTCGAGCTGGAGCATCGTGGTGAACGTGAAGGCATCGTAGGACCCGGTCACGTTCACGTCGTCCGGCGTGATGCCGGCCTGGCCGAACACGATGTCCTTGGCGTGGTAGCCCGCCACCCGGGTGATCGGCCCGTGGGCCCAGTGGAAGTCGGTGCGCGGCTTGTTGACCCGGCCCGCCACTCCCATGATGTAGACCGGCTTGCGGCGCAGGTCGCGCGCGCGCTCCGCGCTGGTCACGACCAGCGCGGTCGCGTTGTCGGTCTCGAGGCAGCAGTCGAGCAGGTGCAGCGGCTTGCAGATCCACCGGGAGGCGACCACGTCCGCCACCGTGACGCGGTCCTTGAGGAACGCCTTCGGGTTCTGCGAGGCGTGCTTGCTGTGGGCCACCCGCACGTGGGCCACCTGCTCCGAGGTCGTCCCGTACTCGTACATGTGGCGCATGAAGGTCGGCGCGAAGTTCTGGCCGGCGCTGCGCATGCCGAAGGGCACCTGGGCCAGGTCGAGGCCCCGCACCGGCTGGGCCGCCCGCGCGCCGGTGCCGCCGATCCGGAAATCGGAGTAGCCGTTCATCGAGCGGAAGATCGCCACCGTGTGGCACATGCCAGTCTCGATGGCGCCCATCGCGAGGCCGACGAGGGCCTCGGTGGAGGAGCCGCCGCCGAAGACGTCCATGTAGAAGTTGAGGCGAATGCCCAGATCCGGCGCCACCCAGTTGGCAAAGACGGAGTCGCCACTCTGGTAGGACATCATGCCGTCCACGCCGTCCTTGCCGAGGCCGGCGTCGCGCATGGCGTTGCGGACCGCTTCCACCGCCATCGCGCGCGTGCTGCGCGCGGACTGACGGCTGTACTCGGTCTCTCCCACTCCGACGATGCAGTACTTGTCCTTGAGCGATGCCATGGGGGTCCTCCGCGCCGCGACTCTACGCGAGCGCGGCGGGGGGCGTCAAGCGAGGGATCGCGAAGCGGGCGGCCGGGCAAAGGTGAGGAGGATCAGGGCGAGCGCGTTGAAACCGGCGCTCAGCCACCAGGCGAGCTGGTAGTCGCCCGCGCGGTCGTAGATGAAGCCGGCCGCGAGCGGTCCCCACGCGGCCATCGAGCCGGCCAGCGCGAAGAGCAGCCCGGCGAGGCTCGCCGCCTGCTCGCGCCCGAAGAAGTCGGCGACCGCGGCGGGGAAGAGGGTGGAGCCCGCGCCGTAGGAGAATCCGAAGACGAGCGACGCCGCGTAGAGCGCGGGCAGCTCGTGGGCGAGGGCGAAGCCGACGAACGCGGCGGCCTGCAGCACGAGGGCCACCGCGAGCGCGGCCCGCCGCCCGATGCGGTCCGACGCGCCCCCCATGAGCAGACGGCCGACCAGCGCGGGGGCGCCCAGGGCGCTGACGAGCGTCGCGGCCAGCAGCGGCGAGATGCCGAGCCCCCGGGCCATCGGCACCAGGTGCACGAGCGGGATGAACACCGGGATCCAGGGACCGAGGCCCATCGTCTCGGGGTCGCGCCGCATGAGGACGGCGAGCCCGTTCAGGGCGAGCAGGACCGCGACGCCGAAGACCACGTAGGCCCCGCGCCCGCCGAGCCGGCTCACCACGAAGTGGGCGATCGGCGGCAGCGCGAAGGTGCCGAGGCTGCCGCCCGCGCTGGCCAGCCCGATCGCGAGGCCGTGAACGCGTAGAGCGAAAAGACCCCGGAGAGGCTGGCCCGGCTCCAGCCGAACTCGTCGATGAGCGCCGCGAAGAAGACGCCGAACGCGTACTGGGTGCCGTAGGCCATGAAGAGGATCAGGAAGGCGCCCGCCACCACGATCCAGCCGTAGAAGAGGCGGGGCGGCCCCGGCCGAGCGCCGGGGCTAGCGACGGGCATCGTCGTCGCGCTTCTCCGCGGACCGCTCCGTGTCCAGAATCGGAGGGAGGGTGCCGGTGGACTCGGTGCTCTCGATGCGAACGATGCGGTTGAGTCGCGCGACCGCGTCACGAATGCGCCCCGCCGCCTTGCGGCTGGTGCGCGCCCAGGTCCCTTCCTCGCTCTCCGCGGCCAGCCGGTCTTCCAGCATCTGGCTGTAACCCATGATGATCGCGAGCGGGTTGTTGATCTCGTGGGCGGCGGCTTGTGCGAGTAGATTCACCGATCGGAGAGACGCCGCTTCCCGCCGCGCCTCCTCGCCCGCGAGCCGCTCGGCCGCGTCGCGGTAGATCACGATCTCGTAGCGCCGGCCCCGGTATTCGACGGCGCGGCGCGAGCAATCCACCGCGAGCGTCCGCCCGGAGGCGGTCAGAAACGGCACGCTCAACGCCCGCGCGAGACCCGTTCCCCGCGCCTGGGGCGACGGCTCCTCCCGGGCGGCGCGGCCCCGGGATTCCGGCCAGAACTGGCGGGAATCCCGGCCCAGCATCGCGTCGCGCGCGAAGCCGGAGAGGTCGCAGTCCGCGCGGTTGCAGTCGAGGATGCGCTGGGTATCGGCGTCCACGATGCGGACGGCGTCGGTGGCGTCGTCGAGGACGGCGCGGAAGCGCTCGCGCTCCTGCGCGAGCAGCCGGCGCTCGACGATGCTCTGCATGAGCAGGGCGAGCATGGGGAGTCCGACCACGGTCAGCAGGAGATAGGAAGGCCATACGCGCGCGAACAGGGTCCGGCCGGGCTCGCCCCGCAGCTCGAAGGCGCCGAAGGTGATGAAGAACGTGCCGACCGCGAGCACGAAGGCGTGGTGGATCCGCACCCGCTCGGTCCCCCCCGCCCAGCGGTGCGCCAGCCCTCCCGCCACCGCCACCGCGAGGATGGCGACCACGCCCGCGGCCGCGCCGCTGCCGCCCAGGTAGATTCGATAGACGACCGCGGCGAGCCCCGCGATGAGCCCGGCCCCCCAGCCCTCGAAGAGGCCGATGAGGGCGATCGGGATCGCGCGCCCGTCGACGAAGGAGCCCTCCGTGGTCTGGATGCGGGAGATCATCAGCACCACCGCGATGGCGCCCCAGACCAGGCCCAGCGCGATGACCCAGAGGGGCCGGCGGCGCGGATCGTCCGGAGCGAACCAGCCGTAGGCCAGGGAGTAGAAGAGGACACCCGAGACGGCGATGCCCGTCGCTTCGAGCAGATGGTGATAGTCCATCAGCTCCGGCCGACCACCGCGCGCCCGTTGGGCCGGGGCAGCAGCTCGCGCAGGAACTTCCCGGTGTAGGACGCGCCGACCTGCACGATCTGCTCGGGCGTGCCCTCGGCCACCAGCTCCCCACCGGCCGCGCCGGCCTCGGGGCCGAGGTCCACCACCCAGTCCGCGGTCTTGATCACGTCGAGGTGGTGCTCGACCACGAGCACGGTGTTCCCCGCGTCCACCAGGCGGTTGAGGACCACGAGGAGCTTGCGCACGTCGTCGAGATGGAGCCCGGTGGTGGGCTCGTCGAGGATGAAGAGGTGGTCGGTGGTGGGGCGCGCGGAGAGCTCCGCCGCGATCTTGAGCCGCTGAGCCTCACCGCCCGACAGCTTGGTCGCGGGCTGGCCCAGCCGCAGGTAGCCGAGGCCGACTTCCTGGAGCACCTTGAGCCGCCGCTGCAGCACCGGCTCGGAGGCGAAGAACTCCACCGCCTCGTCCACCGTCTGCTGCAGCACCTGGCTGATGTCCCGGCTCTTGTAGGTGACCTGGAGCACGTCGGACCGGTAGCGGCGACCCTCGCACTCCTGGCAGGTCACGTACACGTCCTCGACGAAGTACATCTCGAGCTTCTGGAAGCCGTCGCCCTCACAGGTCTCGCAGCGGCCCCCGGGCACATTGAACGAGAAGGCGCCGGGGCCCAGCCCGAGCGCCTGGGCGCGCGGCAGGCCCGCGAAGAGCCGACGGATCTCGTCGAAGGCCTTCACGTACGTGACCGGATTGGAGCGGGGCGTGCGCCCGATCGGCTCCTGGTCGATGAGCCGGATGCCCTTCAGATGCTGCAGCCCCCGCAGCTCGTCGTGGGCCCCCGCGACCGCGAAGTCCACCTTGAAGTGCCGGGCCACCGCCCGGTAGAGCGTGTCGTGCACGAGGGTGGATTTTCCGGAGCCGGACACCCCGGTCACGCAGGTCAGGGTGTGCAGCGGGATCCGAACCGTGACGTCCTTCAGGTTGTGCGCGCGGGCGCCCTCGAGGACGAGGGTCCGGCGGCCTTCCCGGCGGGCGAGCGGCAGGGGGATCGTGTCGCGGCCGCTCAGGTAGCGCGCGGTCAACGAGCGCGGGTCCTTGCGGAACTCCGCCTGGGTGCCCGCGAACACCATGGCGCCGCCGCGCTCGCCCGAGCCGGGCCCCATCTCGATCACGTAGTCGGCCGCCTCGATCAGCGCGCGATCGTGCTCGACGATCACCACCGTGTTGCCCCCCGAGGCGAGCTCGCGGCAGAGCTCGGCCAGCCGCGCGGTGTCCCGCGGGTGGAGCCCGATGGACGGCTCGTCGAGCACGTAGAGCGTGCCGGTGAGCTGGGCCCCGAGCTGGTTGGCGAGATTGATCCGCTGCGCCTCCCCGCCGGACAGCGTGCGCGTCTGCCGCCCGAGGGTGAGGTAGCCGAGGCCCACGCGGAGCAGGAAGGAGAGCTTGGCCCGCAGCATCTTGAGCACGTCGCGCGCCACCCCCGCCTCCCAGGGGGAGAGCGGCAGGGTCGCGAAGAGCGCGTCCAGGTCCTCCACCGTCTTCTCCCCGAGCTCGGCGATGCTGGCCCCGCCCACGCGGACCGCGAGGGCTTCCGGCCGCAGCCGCCGGCCCGCGCAGCGCGGGCACGGCGACTGGCTGCGGTAGCGCGAGAGGAAGACGCGGACGTGGAGCTTGTAGCGGTACGACTCCACCTCCTCGAAGAAGCCGCGGATGCCGGTGAGCCCGCCGCCGCCGTCGTAGACCCACTTCCGGTCCTCCGCGGACAGCTCCGCGTAGGGACGGCTCACGTCCACGCCGCGCTTCTTGGCCGCCTTGAGGAGCTGCTTCTGGTACCAGCGGCCCGAGGGGTGCGACCAGGGCTCCACCGCGCCGTCGGCCAGGCTCTGGGTGGGATCCGGCACCACCCGGGCCTCGTCGTAGCGGAGCACGTTGCCGAAGCCCTTGCACTCGGGACAGGCCCCGAGGGGGTGGTTGAACGAGAAGAGCAGGGGCCGCGGCCGCGCCAGCGCCACCCCGCACGCCGGGCAGTGGAAGTCGCGGCTCACCGGGACGACCCCGCGCTCGAGGAGATCGACGGAGGCCCGGCCCTCGCCTTCGGCGAGCGCGGTCTCCAGCGAGTCGGTGACGCGGCGGCGGCTGTCCGGGCCGACCACGACGCGGTCCAGCACCACCACCAGGCGCGCCGGGTCGAGATCGGCGGGCACGCCACCCGGGCGGGCCGTCACCTCGGCCAGGTCCAGCACGGTGTCACCCGCCTTGACCCGGGCGAAGCCGCGCTGGAGCAGGGTGGCGAACAGGGCGCGTGGATCGCGGCCCGGCTCCGCGGCCAGGGGGAAGCAGATCAGGGCGCGCGCGCCCGGGTGATCACGGAGGAGGGCGTCGGCCACCTGGTCGGCCGAGTCGCTCCGCGCTTCCGCCCCGCAGGTGGGGCAGTGCACGCGGCCGATCTTGGCGAAGAGCAGGCGGAGGTAGTCGTGCAGCTCGGTGGCGGTTCCCACCGTGGAGCGCGCGGTGCGCACCGGGTTCTTCTGCTCGAGCGCGATGGCGGGCCGGATGTGCTCGATGCGGTCCACGTCGGGCCGGTCGAGGCGCTCCAGGAACATGCGGGCGTAGGTGGACAGCGACTCGATGTACCGCCACTGGCCCTCCGCGAAGAGCGTGTCGAAGGCCAGGGAGGACTTGCCCGAGCCGGAGACCCCGGTGATCACGGTGACGCGGTCGTGGGGGATGTCGACGGAGACGTTCTTCAGGTTGTTCTGCCGGGCTCCCTCGATCCGGAGCCAGACGGGCTGGGACATTCGAGCGATCCTCCTGAGATGGGAAGTCTACGCGACGGCCCGGGGGCCTTCAATAGCGCCGGCCGGCGCCGGGCCGCGCGGCGCGCTTGACAGGCGCCTCGCGAGCCGGTACTCTCCTGATCCGTAATGAGAATCATTCCTAAAAATGGGCCCTCCCGGAGATCGGAAGGCGCCGAGACCGACCTCCGCGCCCGCGGGCTCCGGCTCACCGGGCCGCGCCGCGTGGTCCTCGACGTGGTGCGCGCGACCGAGTCGCATCCCACCGCGGAGTGGGTCCACCGGATGGTCCGCCGCCGCCTGCCCCGCGTGAGCCTGGGCACGGTGTACCGCAACCTGCGGGTGCTGGTGGCCGAGGGGCTGGTGAAGGAGCTGTCGGGCCCGCACGCGCGCTTCGACGGAAACCTGAGCGAACACCACCACTTCACGTGCCTGGCCTGCGGCCGGATCAGCGATGTGCAGGCGCCGACCAGCGACCCGCACGCGCGCGCCCTCTGCGGGCGGGTTGCCGCCCAGAGCGGCTTCAGCGTCACCCATCATCGAATCGAGTTCTACGGCCGCTGTCCCGAGTGCCAGCGCCGCGCCGGCGGCAGGGCGCGGAGCCGGCGCCCGACGCGGTAGCTCGGCGGGCCGCCGCCCCCGAGCCGCCGTCACCATCAACCGAAAGGAGGACGTCACCATGGCAGGAAAGCCTCTGAAGGGCAGTAAGAGCGTGGACAACCTCAAGGACGCCTTTGCGGGCGAGTCGCAGGCCAACCGCCGCTATCTGTACTTCGCGCGCGTCGCCGACATCGAGGGGTTCCCGGACGTCGCGGGGCTCTTCAAGGACACCGCCGACGCCGAGACCGGCCACGCCTTCGGCCACCTCGACTTCCTCAAGGAAGTGGGAGACCCGGCTACCGGGGAGCCCATCGGCAAGACCGAGAAGAACCTGAAGGCCGCCGTCGCGGGCGAGACCTACGAGTACACCCAGATGTACCCGGGCATGGCCAAGACCGCGCGGGACGAGGGGTACCCGGAGCTGGCCGAGTGGTTCGAGACGCTCGCCAAGGCCGAGAAGTCGCACGCCGGCCGCTTCACGAAGGGCCTCAACCAGGTCGCGGGCAAGGAGCCGGCCGACGCCATCTAGTCGGGCCCTCGATCAGACTCGGGCCGGGCGCCGGCTCCCACGCCGGCGCCCGGCCCCCGGCTCGCCGCTCCGATCCCCACTCGCGAGAGGACGATGACACTCGACATTCGCGTCCCGGAGTTCTGGCAGCTCGACCGCGTCGACACCGAGCTGCGCCGGGTCTACGACATCTGCGCGGGGTGCCGCCGCTGCCTGCCGCTCTGCCCCTCGTTCCGGGTCATGTTCGACCGGCTGGACGTGGACTCGGTGGACGGCGACGTCGAGAAGCTACCCGCGACGGACGTGAAGGAAGTCGTCGATCTCTGCTACCAGTGCAAGCTCTGCTACAACCACTGCCCCTACACGCCGCCGCACCGCTGGGCGGTGGACTTTCCGCGCCTCATGCTGCGGGCCCGCTCCGCGGAGGCGCGCGCGAAGGGCGTGACGCTCCAGGACCGCTTCCTCGGCAACACCGAGCTGGTCGGGCGCCTCGGCAGCCTCACCGCGCCGGTCTCGAACTGGATGAACGCGATGTGGGTGAATCGCAAGTTCATGGAGAAGGCGGTCGGCATCCACGCCGCGCGCAATCTGCCGCCCTTCCACCGCGAGACGTTCTCGCGCTGGTTCGACGGGCGGAAGCCGCGGCCGCGGACCGCGCCGCCGCGCGACCGGGTGGCGCTCTTCACCACGTGCTCGGTGGAGTACAACGATCCCGTCACCGGGAAGGCCGCGGTGGCGGTGCTCGAGAAGAACGGGGTGGACGTGGTACTGCCCGCGCAGCGCTGCTGCGGGATGCCCTACCTCGACGGCGGCGCGGTCCCCGAGGCCAAGCGGCTGATCGCGGCCAACGTCAAGAGCCTCGCCGAGCACGTCCGGCAGGGGCGGGAGATCGTGGTGCCGGGGCCGACGTGTTCCTACATGCTCAAGCAGGAGTATCCCTGGCTCGACGGCTCGGAGGACGCGAACCTGGTCGCGGCGCACACGCGGGACCTCTTCGAGTACCTCGCGGCGCTGCACGAGCAGGGCCGGCTCGACACGAAGTTCCCGAACGCGCCGGGCACCATCGCCTACCAGCTGCCCTGCCACCTGAAGGCTCAGAACATGGGGACCCGCTCCGCCGACGTGCTGCGCCTGACCGGGGCGCCGGTGGAGGTGATCGAGCGATGCTCGGCGGTGGACGGCACCTGGGGCATGAAGAAGGAGTACTTCGAGCTGTCCATGAAGCTGGCGGAGCCCCTGTTCCGGGATGTCGAGCGCGCGAAGCCCGATCGGGTCGCCACCGACTGCCCGCTCGCCGCGCTGCAGATCCACCAGGGCACCGGGCGGACCGCGCGGCATCCCATCCAGATCCTGGCCGAGGCGTACGGCCTCGATCCGGAGAGCCCGGCGTGACGTCGCGGATCGGCCTCGGCGACGTCATCAACTTCTTCGAGTACGAGAAGGTGCGCGAGGAGCGCCGGCGCCGCGTGATCGCGCTGAAGCAGAAGCGGCGCGTCGAGGTGGGACCCTATCTCTCGTTCGTCTTCGAGAACCGGGAGACCTTGCTGTTCCAGATCCAGGAGATGTGCCGCGCGGAGCGCATCATCGACGACGCCCGAGTGCAGGAGGAGATCGACGTCTACCGCGCGCTGCTCCCCCGGCCGGGGGAGCTCTCGGCTACCCTTTTCATCGAGATCGCCGACAAGGACCAGATCAAGCCGGTGCTCGATCGCTTCATGGGCATCGACACCGGCCATCACGTGTGGATGGAGATTGCGGGCGGCCTCCGGGTGCCCGGGGTCTTCGAGGCGGGCCACTCCGACGAGGAGAAGGGGAAGCTCGCCGCCGTCCACTTCGTGCGCTTCGCCTTCCCGGCCGAGGCGGTCAGCGCCTTCCACACCTCCGCGGTGGAGCTGGTGACCGATCACCCCGCCGCGCGCGCGCGCACCCGCCTGTCCGACGAGGCCAAGGCCGAGCTGCTGACCGACCTGACGGCCTGACCAGCGCGCGCCGCGCGGCGCGCGTCTACTGCATAATCCAGAACCAGACGTAGTAGACGAGCGTCAGAACAAAGCCGAACCAGAGGGTGCCCTTCACGGTCGCGAGCGGCTTGGCCGCACCCTTGCCCGGGGTGCCCACCAGCCCGTTGATCTCGACCAGCACCATGAGCGCGAGGGCCACGATCCAGAAGAGGAGCCCGGACTTCCCGACCGTGAGGCTCGCGAAGTGATTGGCCGCGCCCATGAAGAAGAGCATCGGAATCGAGAGCACCACGTTGGTGCGGGAGGCCAGCCCGCCCCGCGCCCCCGCCGCGGCCGCGGCCGGGTTGGCCGGCTTGCCCGCCGCGGTGTCGAGCGCGTTCTGGATAACGATCTTGTTCCGGGGCCAGATCACGAACCACACGTTGGCCCACATGATCGACCCGAGAAGGCCGCCCAGCAGGATCTTCCAGGTGCCCGGGTCGTTGATGCCACGGAGCCCGAGCCAGTAGTGGAGCAGGTAGATCCAGCCGGAGAGGAAGGTGATCATCGCGCCCCACCGGAACCACCACATCACGCGGGGCAGCAGCTTCTGCTGCGCGCCCGAGCGGACCCCCGGCTCGGTCTCGGCGAAGAAGGGAACCTGGGCGAAGTTGAGATAGTACAGGAGGCCGATCCAGGTGATGCCCGCCAGGAAGTGAATCCAGCGCAAGAGGAACAGCCAGCCCTCGGAGCTCATCAGTGCCATCGTCACCCTCCCGGGAAAGACCGCGGATCAGTCACTGCATCGAGCCCTCAGCCTAGTCAGGCGTCGTCCTTGTCGTCATCCTCATCCTCGTCGTCGTCCTCCTCGTCGTCGTCGAGGTCATCGTCGAGATCGTCGTCGTCGAAGTCGTCATCGTCGTCGAAGTCATCGTCGTCGTCATCGTCGTCGTCATCCGCGTCGTCCGCTTCCGCGTCGTCCTTGTCCTTGTCCTCGTCCTCGTCGTCCGGCGCGAGCAGCGGCTCCTGCTCGTCTTCGATCCACGGGTGATTGCCGAGGCTGGCCATGTGAAGCTCCTCCCGAGGTGAGGCCTGTTACGCTGGGCGGGATTATAGCAAAGGGGTCTTGGGTGTCCACGCCATTTTGGCCGTTTCGCGCCACTTATCCACTTATCCCCACTCATCCACAACACGAGATTTGCACGCGCTGACGCGGCTCCGCGGGCGAGGCGACGCGGACGTGCAGGGCTGGCGCCTGGCGCGTGCGTGTCACCTTCGCGATGCCTGATTGAACGCGGCGATTCGCGCCTGCCCGCGCCCGCGCCCGCATTTCCAGAGGGCGCCGCGGTGCTTGACGACGGCTTCGAGCAACGCCTAGGATCCGACGGACCGCCGTATCCACCCGCGAGGAGAATAGAAGAGATGCCGCTGTTCGCCGTCGAGCGTGATCTGAGCCAGGTGCCGCCCGAGGATTTCCGTTCCAACCTGCCGGGCCTCGTCGCCGCGTGCGCGCGGCTGCAGGATCTCGGGAAGAAGGTGCGCTACATCAGCAGCGCGGTCTTTCCCGCCGAGGCCCGCGGTCTGTGTCTCTTCGGCGCGGAAGAGCCCCAGTGGATCCACGAGGCGAACGAGGCGGCCCGGCTGCCCTACTCGCGGATCTTCGCGGTCCTCGATCTAACGCCGACCGGGGTCCGGCGCGATCTCTCGCGGGGCCGCTGGCCGGTGCGGGTCGACGCGACCCCGGCGGTGCCCCACGAAGGGACCAATGGCGGGTCCCCGTCGCGGCCCACCACGCGGGTGGCCGACGAGCTGGCGCGATGGTCGGACGAGGCGCGCCAGCTCATGCGGGTCCTGGGCGGCTGGCTGGAGGACGCGGGCCGCCTCCAGGCTGACGTGGGGGCGCTCGAGAGCGAGCGGGGCGCGCTCGCCGAAGAGGTACGACGGGTACGGGAGGAGAACGACGGGCTGCGCGCGGAGCGGGATGACCTGTCCGACGCGCTGCAGACGCTCGCGGGCCAGGCCACCCGCACCGCCGACGAGGTCCTGCGGCGCATCGGCGGCCGGCGCGAGGCGCCCGGGAGCCTCGCCGAGCGATGAGCGCGGACTTCACGGGCCGCCGTCGGATCCTGGTGGTGGACGACGACGAGCGAGAGCGCCAGGATACGTCGCGCATCCTTGCGGAAGCCGGCTACGCGGTCGATACCGCCGCGACGAAGGCGGACGTGGTGACCCTGCTGAGCCAGCACGGCTACGATCTGGTGCTGGCCGACCTCAAGATGCCCGGGCTCAACGGGCCGGCCTTCTACCAGCTGTTGAAGGAATCCTGCCGGACCGCCCCGCCCGTGATCTTTCGGATCGAGCGCGGGTACACCCCCGAGTACGCGAGCTTTCTCATGCGGCTCGCCGCGCCCGTGCTCATGAAGCCGGCGCCGGCGGCCGACCTGTGCCTGGCGGTGGAGCGCCAGCTCCCGCCGAGCCCGGCCGCCCCGCAGGCCGCGTCCTCCCTCGCTTCCTGATTCAGGAGTCGAGCCGCACAATTCGGGGTGCACTCGGGGCGGCGTGGTAGAATCCCTGCCTGCAAGTCGCTGATCTGATTACCAAGGCGGCGTAGCTCAGGTGGCAGAGCAGGGGTCTCATAAGCCCCGTGTCGGAGGTTCGAGTCCTCCCGCCGCCACCATCATTCCAAGCAGCTAGCCGGCAGGTTTTTCGCCGCCTTTCCTGGAACGTGACCGGACCGTGACTGCTCATGAGGGCGCCCACTCGGCTTACGGCTTCGGGTTGGGGAGGCGTCGTGCTGACCGCCTTGCAGCTCGACAAGTGGCCTATCTCGTTGTAAAATCTATCTGTTTCGAGCTGACTCGGCCTGCCCAGGAGGAAGCCGCACGATGGCAATCAGTCCCAAGATGCTGGCTCTTATCCAGAAGATCGAAGCGGCTGACGCGGAGCACTTTGCTCGTCTCCGCAAGAGCGCGAAGCAAGAGAAAGAAGCAAAAGCGCTCGCGAAAACGCGGGCCGCGAGCCGCGCGGCCGAAGCCCGCTCGGTCATCAAGAAGCGGAAAGCGTCATGACACCGCTGCGACTCCCTTGAGCCTCGTGGCGTCAGGCTAGCGGCCCGCGTCTACTCGATCCAGCGGTCCACGTCCGCCTGCATTGCTCGAACCCGCGCGAGCGGATCATCAAGCCGGTTGCCGTGCTGCGTGAGTACCCAGTCTGCCGCCCCGGGAGCGAACGGCCCTCGTCTCAGCCTGCTGCCCACGGTTTCCCGCAGGCTTCGATACCAGCTCCCTCGGGGTCTTGCCCGTCCTGTTGGGCGCGCCATACGAGATCGCCGCGACTGACACACCTTCCCAGGACCAAGAGTGCGCGGTGCCGACGCCGCGCCATCCGGTGGAGCAAAAACATTGATGCGACGAATACGAGACAGCCAACAACAAGAAGCCCGTAGCCAAGCCAGCGAAAGAGGTGTGCGGACTGACCTGCCTGCGGAGCCATGATCGCGGCCCCGCCGACGATCATGGCGACCGCTGTCGTGACAGCTTGCCAGCCGCCTGCCCAGGAGAGGCTCATTCCGGGCCCGTGTCGGAGGTTCGAGTCCTCCCGCCGCCACCACCTACGGCTCGCGGTTCAGCAGGCGCTCCCGCTCCTCCCACTGTTCCTGGGTCCGACGCAGGCGTCGCCGCTCCATGACGGTGTGGACGACGCCGACGAGGGCGGTGAAGACCACGGCCGCGAGTCCGACGAGGGCCAGGGTCATGGGCGCGAGGGCCGCGGCGTCGAGTTCATAGCCGCATCCTACCGTACGGGGTAAGTCATTGCCAAATAAGCGGGCAGCTCGGTTGAAGTCGGTCGGCCGCTCCGCTAGACTGGTCCTCCGTGACCCAGACCTCGGCCCGCCCCCTCGCGCGCTTGTCCGTCGTCGACCTCACCGCCGGGCGCTCCGGGCCCACCTGCAAGGCCAAGGGAGAGACGACATGAGCGACTACATCCTGGTGGAGCAGGACGGGCCCATCGCCACCGTCGTGTTCAACCGGCCGAAGATGCGCAACGCGATCAACCTGGCCATGTGGTCGGAGATCGCCATGGTGACCGAGCGCCTGTCCAAGGACGACTCGGTGCGCGCCATCGTCTACCGCGGGGCGGGTACGGACGCCTTCGCCTCCGGCGCGGACATCTCCGAGTTCCAGGACAACCGCAAGGACACCGCGACCGCGCTCAGCTACAACAAGCAGACCGAGGCCGCCTACTCCTCGATCCGGGTGTGCCCGAAGCCGACCGTCGCGATGGTCTTCGGCTACTGCATGGGCGGCGCGATGGCGCTCGCGATGGCCGCGGACTTTCGCTTCGCCGCCGCCGGCTCCAAGTTCGGCATCCCGGCCGCGCGGCTTAGCATCATCTACGGGCTCGATCCGGTGCACCAGCTCGTGGATCTGGTGGGGCCGGCCTACGCCAAGGACATCCTCTACTCGGCCCGCACCGTGGAGGCGGAGGAGGCCCTCCGCATCGGCTTCATCCAGCGTCTGGTCCCCGCCGCCGAGCTCGAGGCGTACACCTACGACTACCTGAAGAAGATCGCGGCCAACGCGCCGCTCTCGGTGCGGGGGACGAAGGCCCAGGTCCAGGCCATCTTCGAGGGCATCACCGACGCCCACCGCGAGAACCTGCGCTCCCTGGGCATCGCGACGTTCGACAGCGAGGACTACAAGGAAGGCACGCGGGCCTTCCTCGAGAAGCGGGCGCCCCGGTTCCAGGGGCGGTAGCCTCTGCGCGTCACCGTTCTCTCTTCGACCCCTCTCAATCCGCTGGAGGGGAGCGGGACCTTCGTCGGCATCGCGGGGCTGGCGCAAGGGCTCGCTCAGCTCGGGCATCAGGTTACCCTGCGCGCGCTCGGGCGCCGCACCGGGTTCCACACCCTCGACCGCTGGCTCTACAACGCGGGCGTCGCCCTGCGGCCGCCGCGCGAGGCCGACCTGGTGCTCGGGGTGGATCTCGACGGCTTCATGTGGGCGCGCCGGCGCGCGCTGCCGTTCGTGGCGAGCCTCAAGGGCATCATCGCCGACGAGCTCAAGAAAGAGCGGGGCTGGGTCCGGACCCTGCTCTCGGTGCAGGCGCGCTGGGAGCGTCGCAACGTCGAGCGCGCCGACCTCGTCGTCGTCACGAGCCGCTATTCGGCCGAGGTGGCCCGGCGCGAGTACGGGGTGCCGCTCGAGCGAATCGCGGTGGTGCCGGAGCCGATCGACCTCGAGGTCTGGGACGACCAGTTCTGGCGCGCCCCGCGGCGGCCCCGCAACGGTCCGGTGGTGCTCAGCGTGGCCCGCATGTACCCGCGCAAGCGCCTGTCGGACCTCCTGCACGCCGCCGCGGTCCTGCGCGCACGCGTGGCCGGGATCCAGGTGCGCATCGTCGGCCGCGGCCCGGAGTGGGACGCTCTCTCGCGCCTCCACGCGGAGCTGGGCCTGGGCGATGCGGTCGTGCTCCTCGGCGATCTGAGCCGCGAGCGGCTCGCCGAGGAGTACGTGAACGCCTCCGCGTTCTGCCTGCCCTCGGTGCAGGAGGGCTTCGGCATCGTGTTCCTCGAGGCGATGGCCGCCGAGCTGCCGGTGGTGGCCTGCCGCATCGCGGCGGTGCCCGAGGTCGTGCTCGACGGGACGACCGGGCTGCTGGTGGAGCCGCGCGATCCCGGCGCGCTCGCGGAGGCGCTCGAGCGGCTGATCCGCGAGCCCGCGCTGGCCAAGCGCCTGGGGCAGGAGGGCCGCCGCCGTGCGCTCGGCTTCGCCCCGCGGCACGTCGCGGAGCGCTTCCTGAGCGCGGTACACTCCACGCAGGACCGGCTGGGACAGCAGGCGCGAGGAGGCTGACCGCCCCATGGTGTACGCGACCCGGAAGTTCACGTTCTCGTCGGGCCACCGCTACTGGCGGCCCGAGTGGAGCTCGGAGGAGAACGCGCGGGTGTTCGGCTCGCTCACGGTAGCCCACGGGCACAACTACGCGCTCGAGGTGACGATCCGCGGCGAGATCGACCCGCGCACCGGCATGGTGATGGACCTGGGCGAGCTCAAGCGCGTGGTCGGCGAGGCGGTGGTGTCCCGCTTCGACCACGCGGATCTCAACCAGGACCCATTCTTTCCACCCGGCACGATCCCCACCACCGAGAACCTCGTCCGCGCGATCTGGGACCTGCTCGGCCCGAAGCTCGGCGCCGAGCGCCTGCACCGCTTGCGGCTCTGGGAGGATCCCACCTTCTACGTGGAGTACCTCGGCGGGTGAGCCCCTTCGCGCTCACCCGGTCGTATCACTTCAGCGCCGCCCACCGGCTGGCCAATCCCGCCCTCTCCGACGAGGAGAACGCCCGGATCTACGGCCAGTGCTTCCGCCAGCACGGGCACAACTACGGGCTCGAGGTGACGGTGGCGGGCGCGCTTCATCCCGCCACCGGCATGTCGGTGGATCTCGGGGTGGTGGACACCGCGGTGAAGACGGCGGTGCTGGACCGCGTGGACCACTACGATCTCTCCGCCACCGTGCCGGAGCTCACGGGCGTGATCACGACCGGCGAGAACCTGGCCCGTGTGTTCTACCACTGGCTCGAGGACGCGCTGCCCCCGGGCGTGCTCCGGCGCGTGACCCTGGTGGAGACCGCCAACAACGTGTTCGAGTACTCCGGCGAGACCCCCGCCGACGAGGTGACCCCCCGATGATCGAGCGGCTCATTCACGACCTCCTGAAGGAGATCGGCGAGGACCCGACGCGCGAGGGCCTGGAGAAGACGCCGGCCCGCGTGGCCAAGGCGTGGGAGTACTTCACCTCCGGCTACAAGCAGGACGTGCACGAGGTCCTCAACGAGGCGCTCTTCACCGAGGAATACGACGAGATGGTGGTGGTGAAGGACATCGACCTGTATTCCATCTGTGAGCACCACCTCCTCCCATTCGTTGGCAAGTGCCACATCGCCTACATGCCGTCGCGCAAGATCGTCGGGCTCTCCAAGCTGCCGCGGCTGGTGGAGATGTTCGCGCGCCGGCTGCAGGTGCAGGAGCGGCTCACCACCCAGATCGCGCACACGCTGAACGAGGTGCTGCAGCCGCGCGGGGTCGCGGTGGTGATCGAGGCGATCCACATGTGCATGCTGATGCGGGGCGTGGAGAAGCAGAACTCCAAGGCGGTCACCTCCGCCATGCTGGGCGCCTTCCGCGATAACGCGGAGACCCGCGCCGAGTTCATGGAGCTGATCCGGTCGCGCGGCGGGCTGGTCATTTGAAGCTCGCCGGCCAGGTCGCCGTCGTCACCGGGGCCGGCCGCGGCATCGGCCGCGCGGTCGCGGTGCGCCTGGCCCGCGAGGGGGCCGCGGTGGCGCTGGCCGCCCGCTCCGCGCCCGAGCTGGACGGCGCCGCGCGCGAGATCGCCCAGGCGGGCGGGCGGGCCCTGGCCGTCCCCACCGACGTGCGTCAGGAGGCCGCGGTGGAGGCCCTGGCGCGCCGGGCCCTCGCCGAGTGGGGGCGGGTGGACGTGCTGGTGAACGCGGCCGGCCTCGCCACCTTCGCGCCGGTGACCGACTCCAAGCTGGACGACTGGGACCAGATGCTGGCGGTGAACCTCCGCGGCGCGGTGCTCTGCTGCCGGGCTGTCCTGCCCGCCATGATCGCCCAGCACCGGGGCACCATCATCAACGTGGGCTCGGTGGTGACGAGCCGGGCGCTCACCGGCAGCGCCGCCTACACCGCGTCCAAGTACGGGCTGCTCGGCTTCTCCCGCGTGCTGGCCGAGGAGATGCGGGCCCACGGGGTGAGGATCGGGGTGCTCTCGGCCGGCGCCACCGACACCCCGCTCTGGGACGCCATGCCGGCGGCGCCGGCCCGGGAGCGCATGCTGAGGCCCGACCAGGTGGCGGAAGCCGCCCTGCTCATGGCTTCCCTGGACCCCAACGCCACCCTGGAAGAGCTGACCCTGCTGCCCGCGGGCGGCATCCTGTGACCCGCCCCGCGGCCCCCCGGCAGGCCCCGCAACCATCTGCTATACTGAGCCCGCAGTCTGATCCCCCGCGCCTGCGGGGCAACCAAGGAGGCACGAATGCTGACGTTGACTGAGACGGCCGTCAAGAAGATCTCGGATCTGCGGCTCGAGGAAGGCAAGCCCGAGTGGGGTCTCCGGATCCGCGTCGTGGGCGGCGGCTGCTCCGGCATGTCGTACGAGCTCGGGTGGGACGATACCCCGGTCGAGGGCGACAACGTCGTCGAGACGAACGGCGTGAAGGTGATCGTGGACTCCCACAGCGCGCCGTATCTCCAGGGCAGCGAGATCGACTACGTCGACAACAACATGCTGGGCGCCGGGTTCGCGATCAAGAACCCGAACGTGAAGTCGTCCTGCGGCTGCGGCTCGTCGCACCAGTTCTAGTCGGCCGGTCGGGGCCCAGGCTCGCTCGATGAAGGTGCAGGTCCGGTTGTTCGCCCGCTACCGCGAGGAGGCGGGCCGCGATCATCTGGACCTGGAGCTCGCGGACGGCGGCACCGTCGAGCGCGCCTGGGAAGCGGTCACCCGCCAGTACCCCGTCCTCGTTCCGTATCGCCCCTACACCCTCTTCGCCCTCCGCAACGACTACGTGGGAGCCGATCACCCCCTCGGGGACGGCGACGAGCTCTGCCTGTTTCCCCCGGTGAGCGGCGGCGCGGCCGAGCCCGGGCAGGACTGGATCGAGGTCACCACCGAGCCCCTGTCGGAGCGCGCGGTGGCCCAGGCGGTGGAGCATCCGGGGGCGGGGGCGCTGGCCCTGTTCTCGGGCGTGGTGCGCGATCAGACCGGCGGGCGCCGGGTGAAGTTCCTCGAGTACGAGGCCCACGGTCCCATGGCTCTCTCCAAGATGCGCGAGATCGGCGCGGCCATCCGGAGCCGCTGGCCCACCATCACGCGGATCGCGCTCGTGCACCGCATCGGCCGCCTGGAGATCGGCGAGTCGAGCGTCATGATCGCGGTGTCGTCGCCCCATCGCGCCCAGGCTTTCGAGGCCTGCCGCTTCGCCATCGACACCCTGAAGGAGACGGTGCCGATCTGGAAGAAGGAGCACTTCGAGGACGGCGAGGTCTGGGTAGGGCTGCAATCTGGATAGCCTTGTCGTCCGCGTCCAGGACACCATTCGCCGTCACGGGATGCTCCGTGGCGGCGAAGCCGTCTTGGTGGCCGTCTCGGGCGGCCCCGACTCGGTCGCTCTCCTCGACGTCCTCTACGCGCTTCGGGAGTCCCTCGGCCTCACGCTGACCGCCGTCCACGTCCATCACGGCCTGCGTCCCGAGGCCGACGCGGAGGCCGACGGGGTCCGTCGCCTCTGCGAACACCTGGACGTGTCGTGCCATGTCGAGCGGGTCACGGTACGCCGGGAGCCGCCCTGGGACGGGCTCGAGGCGGAGAGCCGTCGCGCCCGCCACGCCGCGCTCGAGCGCGTGGCGCGTGTGGTCGGGGCCGGGCGCATCGCCACCGGCCACACCGCCGACGACCAGGCCGAGACCGTGCTGATGCGCCTCCTACAGGGCGCGGGCCCGCGGGGGCTGGGCGGCATCGCGCCGGCCCGCGGGCTCCTGATCCGCCCGCTGATCGAGACGCGGCGGAGCGCGATCGAGGAGTACCTGCGCGAGCGCGGGCTCACCTGGGCAGAGGACCCGAGCAATCGTGACCCGCGTTTCCTTCGCACCCGCATCCGCCACGATCTGCTGCCCTTCATGGCGGATCTCACCGGCGCTTCGGTGGTGGAGGCCCTCGGCCGCTCGGCGGCGGCGGCCCGCGCGGTGGTGGCCGACCTGGAAGAGCGGGCGCGGGCCGACCTCGCGCGCCTGGCCACCCGGGACGGGGCCGGGATCAGCCTCGACGTCGGCGCCCTGGCCGAGCGGCCGCTCGAGCTGGCCGCGGAGATGCTCCGCCAGGCCGCCGCCCTCCTCGGCGAGACGCGCCCGCTGCGGGGGCCCGCCCAGCGCGCGCTCCGGCGGCTGCTCGCGGAGGCCCCGCGCCGCCGCGCGGCCCGGCTGGGACGCCTGGCCGTGGAGCGCAGCGGCCGCCGGCTGCGCGTGGGGCCGGTGGCGCTGCCCGCGCTCGTGACGCGCGCCTGGCCCGTACCGGGCGCGCTCGAGCTGCCCGAGATCGGCGCGCGGCTCGGCGCCCGTATCGTCGCGCGCGCCTGCGGCTACGCGGTCCCGCCCGAGCCCGGCCGCGCCGCCTTCGACGCCGACGCGCTCCCGTCCGCCCTGGCGGTGCGCGCCCGCCGCCGCGGCGACCTCTTCTCGCCGTTCGGCGCGCCCGCGCTGCGGAGGCTCAAATCGTTCCTGATCGACGCGGGCGTCCCGCGGTGGCAGCGCGCGCGGACCCCGCTCGTCGAGGCGGGGGGCGAGATCATCTGGGTCGCGGGCATCCGCCGCGGCTCCATCGCGCCGGTGACCGCCGCCACCACGCGGATCCTCGAGCTGGCGCTCGATTCCCTCGCGCTCCCGGAGTAGCCGTCCCTCATATCGGGCGGTAAGATGTTTCGCGGAGGCCCGCCCATGACGATCCCGTTTCGCGCTCTCGCCGCCCCGCTCCTCCTCGTGGTCCTGGGCGCGCTCGCGCCGCCGGCCCTGGCCCAGTCCCGCGCGCCCCAGCCCCCGCGCCCGGCGGCGCCCGCGCCCGACTCGCAGCGGCTCCTGCGCGCCCTCGAGGACGCGTTCGTCTCCGTCGCGGATCGTGCCACGCCCTCGGTGGTGAACGTGAGCGTCAAGGTCAAGCGCGAGGCGAGGCCGGAGAGCGGCGCGTCGCCCGAGATGGAGGAGCGCTTCCGCGAGTTCTTCGGCCCCGAGCTCTTCGAGCGCTTCTTCCGCCGACGGGCGCCGCGGGACGAGGGCCGGGCCGCGGGCTCGGGCGTCATGGTGGATCCGCGCGGCTACATCCTGACCAACAACCACGTGGTGGAGAACGCGACCGAGATCGAGGTGCGCCTCTCCGACGACCGCAAGTTCAAAGCGGCGCTCGTGGGCCGCGACGGGCGCACAGACCTGGCGGTGCTCAAGATCGAGAACCCGGCGGGGCCACTGCCGGTGGCCGACCTGGGCGACTCGGACCGGCTGCGGGTGGGGCAGTGGGCCATCGCCATCGGTAATCCCTTCGGCCTCGACCGCACCGTGACCGTCGGGATCATCTCGGCGACCGGCCGCACCCACGTGGGCGTGGCCACCTACGAGGCCTTCATCCAGACCGACGCGTCCATCAATCCTGGCAACTCCGGTGGCCCATTGCTGAACCTGGACGGCCGCGTGGTGGGGATCAACACCGCCATCGTCTCCAGCGGGCAGGGCATCGGCTTCGCGATCCCGATCAACATGGCGCGCGACATCATGACCCAGCTCATCAACCGCGGGAAGGTGGTGCGCGGCTGGCTCGGCGTGGCCATCCAGGATCTGAGCCCCGAGCTGGCCGCGAGCCTCGGGGTGAAGGAGGACGCGGGCGCGCTGGTGGCCGCCGTGATGAAGGACGGCCCCGCCGCCGCCGCCGGGCTCAGGCCCGGCGACGTCATCGTGGAATTTGGCGGGTCGGCGATCAAGGACGTGCCCGATCTGCAGAAGCGCGTGGCGGCGGTGGAGCCCGGCCGCGCCGCGCCGGTCACGGTGATGCGGGAGCAGAAGACCGTCACCCTGAGCGTCAAGATCGGCGAGCAGCCGCCCGACGACGCGATGGAGGCCGAGGCCGGCGACGAGATCCTGGGCCTCACGGTGGAGCCGCTCACCCCCGAGACGGCTCGGCAGAACCGTCTGGCGGCCCGCAGCGGGTTGCTGGTGACCGAGGTGGCCCCGGGCAGCGCGGGCGCGGCCGCCGGCATCCGGCCCGGCGACGCCATCCTCGAGGTGAACCGGGGGCCCGTCGGCGACGCGGCCGCCTTCCGCCAGGCGGTGGCCGGTCTCAGGCCGGGCGAGTCGGTGCCGGTGTATCTCCAGCGGGGCGGGGGGGCCAACGAGTACGTGATGCTCACCGCGCCGCGGCCGTGATCGCGTCCTCACCCAGTAAGGGTAGGAATCCGCTTGACAGTTGGGGCGCCGATCCCTAACGTGCCGCTCACTTCGCCCGGGACGGAGGGACGCGCGCGTGAGGACTCAGGAGTGTATCCGGAAGGAGACCGACGGGACAGGTGATGGCCCAGCGGTCTATCGGCCCCGCCCCGTTGTGCTCGCCATCGACGACGAGCCGGGTGTGCGGGAGTCGCTGCAGCTCATCCTGCAGGATGAGTTCGAGGTGCTGGAGGCGCCCGACGGAGCCGCCGCCCTCGCGATCCTCGCCGCCCGCCGGGTGGACGTGGCGCTGCTCGACGTGCGGATGCCCGGCGAGCCCGGGTCGAAGGTGCTGCCCCGGATCCTGGCGATCGACGAGTCCATCCCGGTCATCCTGATCACCGCCGATCCACACCTGCGCATGGCGGTGGACGCCATGAAGGCGGGCGCGTACGACTACCTGGCCAAGCCCTGGGACGTGGACGAGATCCTGAGCCTGGTGCGTGAGGCGGCCCGGCAGCGCGGGATGGAGCGGGAGCTGCGCTACCTGCGCGCCGAGTTCGATCGCACCCACGGCTTCGACCAGCTCGTGGGGCGGCACCCGAAGATGGTGCGGCTCTACGAGCTGATCGCCCAGGTGGCGCAGACCCACGCCACCGTGCTCGTCTCCGCGGAGAGCGGCACCGGCAAGGAGCTGGTGGCCCGCGCCATCCACAACCAGAGCCCGCGGCGCGCCCAGCCCTTCGTGGCCGTGAACCTGGCCGCGATTCCCGATACCTTGCTCGAGTCCGAGCTGTTCGGCCACGAGAAGGGCGCCTTCACCGGCGCGTACTCGCGCAAGCTCGGCAAGTTCGAGCTGGCCCACGGAGGCACGCTCTTCCTCGACGAGGTCGGCAGCCTGCGGGTCGATCTCCAGGCCAAGCTGCTGCGCGCACTCCAGCAGCGTGAGATCGAGCGGCTCGGCGGCACCCGCACCATCCAGGTGGACGTGCGGATTATTGCGGCCACCAATACCGACCTGCGCCAGGCCATCCGGGCCCGCGCCTTCCGCGAGGATCTCTACTACCGCCTCCACGTGGTGCCGATCGGCATCCCCCCGCTGCGCGAGCGCAAGAGCGACCTCCCGGACCTGGCCGCCCACTTCGTCCGGAAGTACTCGCAGGATTTCAAGAAGGACGTCCGCGGGCTCTCGCGGGGCGCGCTGCTGGCGCTGGACGGCTACGACTGGCCGGGCAACGTGCGCGAGCTCGAGAACATCATCGAGCGCAGCGTGGCCCTC
>WNFB01001996.1_pt1 | contig 37146 bp, 38 predicted proteins | sample 5400501 | NCBI WGS metagenome assembly WNFB01 (sample SAMN13153341, study PRJNA577476) | soil metagenome | isolation source: 200 cm saprolite under Douglas fir tree site 2 hole 1 | place: USA:California | collected 2015-04-18
CCCGGGAAGTTCGCGCTATCCCACTTGGTTTCGAGGCCGTACGGCGCGTACAACCCGATCCCCGCCGTCACCTTCGGGCTCAGTGCATGCGTGACGTAGATGTTTGGAACGGGGATGAGGGGATTCTTGAGGTCGCTCTGGTTGGCCAGGAAGTCATCGGTAAAGCTTCCCTGGGCCCCGATCAGGGTGACGCCGGCGCTGATGTGCGTCCCCGTCAGGCCGGCCAGTCCCGCCGGACTGAAGTAGATGGCGGAGCCGTCGGCGCAGGGCCGGGCGGCGGTGACGCCTGCGCGGCCCATGGCGCACGTGTTGTGCTCGTAGACGCCAAAACCCTGCCCAAAGAGGCCGGAGGGGACGGCGGCGACAAGCGAAGCAGCACCGGCGAGCAGCAACGACGCAAACCGCCGCATACGTGATCTCCAAAGGCGAATTGAAATAGATGGTGAATCTGGCCGCGATACGGTAGCATTGCGTGGAATCATTGTCAAACCCATGCCACGACCCGCGATAGACCTGTTTCACGAAACGTTCGGTGCTCCACCCCGGGCTGCGGCGTCGGCGCCGGGTCGTGTCAACCTGATCGGCGAACACACCGACTACAACGGCGGTCCGGTACTGCCGATCGCGATCGCGCAGCGCACGACCGCGGCGATCGGGCCTGGTGCAGCGGGCGAATCAGGGGTCCTCGAAGCCGTTTCGACGCGCCACAGGAACGTCGTCCGCATCAAGTGGCAGGAAGAGCTTCCGAAGGGATGGGCCGCGTACATCGCCGGTGTGCTCCGCGAGCTGTGGTCACTCGAGGTGGTGCCGCCCGATGGCTCGGTGCGTGTTGCGATCGCGTCCGACGTGCCGGTCGGGGCAGGGCTTTCGTCGTCCGCCGCACTGGCCGTCGCCGCCGCCAAAGCGCTCGCGCCCTCGCTTAAGCCTCGGCAGATCGCGGGCGTCGCGTTCCGCGCCGAGCACGATCACGTTGGGGTGCGGTGCGGCGTGATGGATCAAACGATTGCGGCGCTGGGCAAGCGCGATCACGCGCTGTTGTTCGAATGCGCCTCACTCGAGGCGACGCAGATCCCGTTTGGCGCGCGGCTGCTGCTCGTAGACACTGGCAAGCGCCATGATCTCTCGGCGGGCGGATTGAACCAACGCCGCGCCGAATGTGAGGAAGCCGTAAGGCGCCTCAAGGTGGAGCTCCCGGAGCTGACATGGCTAGCAAGCTGGCCGGTGGAGTGGCTGCCGCGTCTCAAGCGGGCGCTCCGTGAGCCGCTGCGCTCGCGTGCGGTGCACGTGGTGAGCGAAACCGCGCGCACGCGGTTCGCGGCGCAGCTGCTGCAGCAGGGGAAGCTCAAGCAGTTCGGGAAGCTCCTGTACGAGTCGCACGAATCGTGTCGGCGCCTGTACGATTGCAGCTCGCCGGAGCTCGATACCGTGGTGGCTGCGGCGAAGCGTGCCGGCGCGCTGGGAGCGCGGTTGACCGGAGCAGGGTGGGGCGGTGCCGCGATTGTGCTGGTGAGCCAGCGCGACAACAAGACGATTCCCGCGATCCAGCGCGCGTATGAACGGGCTTATGGCAGGGCGGCGCCGATCAGCGAGGTGAAGGCGTCGGCCGGCGCGCATACGGAGCGGCTATAATTCATCCTCGGCTCGGGTGGCGAAATTGGTAAACGCAAGGGACTTAAAATCCCTCGGGGGCGACCCCTTGCAGGTTCGATTCCTGCCCCGAGCATCGCCGTGACTTGATGTAACGCTTGTCCGGACACACCTTAGGGTCTTCCCTCACGGGGATATCCGGTGCGGTCACGACCCTTGGTCGCCGGATTAGCGGCGGGCTTGCTCGGCAGTTTGGCAGTGGTGGGCTGTGCTTTAGCAGATGTCTTCGATCCGCCAGGTCGGGCGGCGGACATCATTTTCGTCTTTTCCGATAGCGTCCTGGCCGTCGGCGACACCGTCCCCCTCGTCGTGGTCGTGCGCACCGCCGCCGGCGATCTCGCGAATCCTCGTCTCCGCGTTACCTCGCTCAACCCCGGGCTTCTTCAAGTGAATGCTCGAGGAGACACGTTGATGGCCCTCAGCCAGGGGCGCGCTTTGCTCGATGTGCAGCTCGTCAGCTCCGTGATCACGGGCGCGGCGCCCGATACGGTGCAACCCATCCGCGTGCGACCCTAGTGCCAGAAATCGTGAAATGCTTCGGTTGCGGCACCCAGGTGCCGGCGACGTCGCGGTTCTGCGGCAATTGCGGGCGCCTGGTGGTCGACCCCAATACCAGCACCGTTCTGGATGAGCCTGCCCAAGACACGCTGCTCGATCGTCTCCGGCGCGTGCTCGCCGGCGACTTCGAGGTCGAACGGGAGCTCGCGCGGGGCGGAATGGGCATCGTCTTCCGGGCAACCGACGAACAAGCGAAGCGTTCCGTCGCGCTCAAGGTGCTCTCGCCCGAGCTCGGCCTCACGCCGCGCGCTGCGGAGCGCTTCAAGCGCGAAGGTCGAATGGTCGCCGAGCTCGAACATCCGAACATCGTACCGGTGTATCGGGTCGGGCAAATCGGCGGAATCTTGTTCATCGCCATGAAGTTCGTCGAAGGGCGGTCCCTCGACGAAATTCTGGACACGCAGGGCCCACTGCCGGTGTCGGCGATCGTGCTCGTCCTGCAGGCCGCCGCCCGGGCCCTTTCGTTCGCTCACGAGCGGAGCATCATCCATCGCGACGTGAAGGCAGGAAACATTCTGCTCGATCGCGACGGGCGCGTGATGGTCACCGATTTCGGCGTCGCGCTGCGTGCGTCCGACATCACCCTCACGGCGGACGGTGCCGTGATCGGTACCCCCGGTTACATGAGTCCGGAACAATGCGCCGGACAGCGGGCGACTCCCCAGGGCGACCACTACTCGCTCGGCATGGTGGCATTCCAGATGTTGACCGGCAGGTTGCCATTTCAGGCCGAGACGCTGGCGGGCATCATGCATCACCACTTTTTCACGCCGCTGCCCGACGTCGGCGTGGCCCGCGACGATGTCCCCCCTGCGCTCACCCGCATCGTCGCGCGGCTCACCGCGAAAAAGCCGGCTGACCGCTATCCCACGACGCGCGATCTCCTGACCGAGCTCGAGTCCCTGCCGCTGGAGACCGCAGCGCGTCGCGAGGGCGAACAGCTGCTACGGCGGCTTGCAAGAGGCGACGCGGTTGCCGCAATCACGACTCGCTCTCTCCCCGCGCTTCCCGATTCGCCGACGTTGGAATTCGCTGCCGCTGCGCGCCGCTCGACGTCTTGGAAGCTGCCCGTGTGGGCGGGCGCCGCGAGTGCCGTTGTCATCCTGGGTCTCGCCGGTTGGGTCGTGTTTCGTCCGGCCGGCAGCCCGCGAAACGACTCGCTCGGCGGTGGCGTTGTGCGGGACGACTCTGTACGGACGCAGATGTCGCCGGCTGTCCCGGCGCCCTCGCGCCCGCGTCCCCCGGTCACCGGGCTGTTGCGACTGCTGACCTCACCGAGCGACGCGCAGATTCTTATCGATGGCCGGGCCCGCGGTACGGGTGCCGTACTCGACTTGCCGCTGGCAGCCGGCAGTCGTCGCCTGCAGATCCGTGCTCGCGGCTACATCCCCTTCGACACGACCATCACGATCTCCGCCGATAGCACCATTTCCCTGGGTCGCATCACCCTGCGAGTGCCCGAGCAGAGGCCGTGAGCCGGCGCGCGGCGGCTCTCGGGCTCGCGCTCGCGCTGGTCTTTCCCACCATCACCGCCGCGCAGGCCGGCACCGCTGAGCTGCTACAGCAGGCGCGTCAGCTTTATGAGCGGCTCGAGATCGAACGCGCGCTGCCGATCCTGCGTCAGGTCGTGTCCCCTGAATGGCCGCTCGAGGTGACGAACGCGCAACGGGTGGAGGCCTATAAGTACCTCGGCGCGGCGCTCGTCCTCCGGGGCAAGCGCGATTCCGCGGTCCTGTATTTCCGTGCGGCGCTCGAGCGCGATGCGTTCGCCGATCTCGATCCGGCGCAGTTCACGCCGGCGCAGGAGGGCGCGTTTGCAGTGGCGCGCCGGCTGACCTTCTCCGTGGGCGCGCGGCCCGTTCCGGAAACACGCATCGATCCTCGCACGGGACGATTGACGGTCACCGTCGTGACGACCCATGCAGCCATGCTGCGCGCGACGATGCGCGCGCTGGGCGGCGCAAATTACGTCGTGCTCTATGACGGGCCGAATGATGGCGCACGGGAAATCGGATGGAACGGATTGGGGCCGGACGGTCGGCTGGCGCCTCCGGGGCGTTACGATCTGTCGGTGGTCGGGCGCAGCCAGATCACCACCCAAGCGGATTCGCTGCGCATGTATCTGGATCTGCAGCACGACGTCGAGCCGCTCGAGGACACGCTGCCGGCCTTGGGGGACGGAGAGTTGCTCCCGGAACGGCGGTGGCATCGCAGCGTTCTCCTACCGGCGCGCACACCGCGCCATTCCGAGGAATGTCGTGCTCAACGAGGCACGCCGCGCCGCGCGTGACACCTCCAACGCTGCGATCCGGCAGCGCAATGCGGACCGTGTTGCCCGCACGATGCTGCTGATCACACCGGCGAGCGCGCCGGCAGTGCGGCCATGAGTACTTCGGTGCGCCTCGTGCTCGCCGGATTGCTGCTGCCGGCGATTGCCTGCGCGCAGAGGCTCGAGCTCAGTGGCGTCGTCACAGTGACGCATGGCGATCACCGCGTCGAGGCTGGCCTGGGAGTAGAGCGCGCGACAGGACTACTCGTCGGCGGCGCGGCGCGCCTGCGACTCCGTGGCATCGCGGTCACGTTATCCGGCGAAACCGGACACCTCACCGCCGTGCAGGGAAGCGGTGGCATCGATCGGGATGTCTCGCAGGTCGGCGCAGTCGCACAGGTCACGCCACTCCCATGGCTCGTGCTCGAGAGCGCCGTCACGCTGCGGAGCTTTGGTACGGTGGTCGCGAGGCAGCGTTGGACGCTGGTCGGTGCCGGTGCCCAGGCGCGGATCCCACTCAGCGGCGAGACCTTCTGGGCCCTTGGCCATGCGCACCTGCTGCCCCTTGTTGCCGTCAACGGACTGCCCAACGCCGCGACGGCGTTCGACGCCGGGACGGGACTCGCGTATCGGCGCGGCCGATTCCTCTTCGACCTCACGTACTCGCTCGAGCGCTGTGATTTCCCCTGGCAGGGAAGCACACGTCGCAGCGAGCAGCTTGGGACGCTCGCGCTCCGCGGAGGTGCGCAGCTGCGACTGCATTGACCGGCCGACCGATGGCCGTGTGATGTGTGTCACCCTGTCGTGAACCTTCGACACCGGCCTGTGTAGTTAGCGCCGAACTTCCTACATGGAGGCTCGACAATGACTGCACGATTGATTGGCGCAGCCCTGCTCGTGCTGTGGAGCGCGGCCGTTGCGTCGCCGGTGGACGCGCAGCGCTCGCATTTCGGGGCGCACGTCGCGTACCACTTCGATATGAAGGAAACGGCCATCGGCGCGCAGCTGCACCTTCCCATCGCGCGGGCGGTGGAGCTGTATCCGTCGTTCGACTATTACCTGGTCGACTCCGGCTCGCTGCTGGGCTTGAGCGCGGACCTCAAGTTCCGTACGCCCAGTGATCCGCTGTACCTGGGCGGTGGCCTGAACGTGTTGCGGACCGGCGGCGGAGGCTCATCGCGCAACGACACCGGTTTCGATCTGTTTGCGGGGCTCGAGACCCGATACGGCTGGTCGCACCCCTACGTCGAGATCCGCGGATTATTTCACAGCGGCTCCTCGCTGCAAGGCGCGCTCGGCATCAACATCACGTTGCATTGAGGTACTGGAAAGGGGCACGCGATTCCGCGTGCCCCTTTGTTTCGTGTGTTGCGTCACTGTCCAGAATCAGTCAACTCCAGATTCCATGCAACCTTTCGCGCACTTGCTGCGTCTTACCCTCTGAAGATTCGCACTACGTCTCTAGCTGAGAGGATGCAATGCGCGGCCTGACGCTGTTGACAGCGACGATCCTGACATTCGGATACGGCTTCGCCGCCCAAGCCGCCATGACCGTTGAGCGCACGCGGGCGTACGCCGGCGTGGCCCGGACGGTCGAAACCGCGAGCCCCGCGGCAGACGCTAACCGCGTCTGGTACGGTGGGATGCTGGACCCCATCACCGTCGAGGCTGCTGCCCCTCCCCTGAAATGCTGGGTTGCCTAGAGGCTCGCGGTCGCGCGTCCGGGCGAAACTTGTAAGATTGAAGGTGCGTACCAACACGTAATCATGGACATGCCTCTGGATCAGTCGGCCCCGGCCACACCCGCTCGGCGTTTCTGGCGCACGTGGCGTCGCGAGATCATTCGCGGCGGCGTGCTCTTCACGTTGGTCGTCTGCACCGGCCTGTTCATCCGCAGCATCCGAATCCACGTCCCATCCCCGTTGGGCGCGCTCGGCTCGTTCGGTGATTTCAATTGGGGCGACGGCGCAGGTGGCGATCTCTTCGGTCGCGGCCGCGAAGTCGGCGATCCGTGGGAATACCGGGTCCTGCTCAAGCCGACACAGCACGTGTGGATTCGCAACACGAACGGTCCGATCGACGTCGTCGCGGGAACGGGCGACAGCCTCGTGATCCGGGCCGAGAAGAGCTGGCGCACGTCCGATCCGCACAGCGTGCAGCTGGTTCCGGTGCTCACGGAGCGCGGCCTCACCGTGTGCGCGCTGTGGGAAGCGCGCGACCAGCGCTGCAACGAGGGCGGCGACTATCGCATGAATGGTGTGAAGAAAAACGACGTCGCCGTGCGATTCATGGTGCAGCTGCCCGGCAAGATTCCGATCAATGCCTCGACGGTCAACGGCGGACTGCAAATCGAAGGCGTGAGCGCTCCGGTCGAAGCCGCGACTGTGAACGGCCGCATCGCGGTGAATACGTCGACCGGTCCGGTTCAGGCGACGACGGTCAACGGCAGCATCGAGGCGAACATGCAGTCGCTCATCACCGGCGACGTCCGGCTCACCACAGTCAACGGCTCGGTGAGTGCTGGACTGCCGCCTCGGATCAACGCCAACATCGACGCCGAGACCGTAAACGGTCGTGTCGAAACCGATTTCCCTGTGAAGACCACCGGCAAGCTCAGCCCGCGGCATCTGCGCGGCACGATCGGAAACGGCGGCCCGACCCTGAAGCTCATCACCGTGAATGGGTCCATCTCGTTACACGAGGCGGACGCCAATCCCAATCCAAATCCGCACCCGCACCTGCGGCCTGCGCCGAACGCTCCGCGACGGCCGCATTGGCGCATCCCGCCGCCGGAGCGGCCCTAGATCGTCGTCGCGGCGCCCCCCCCCGCGGTCCGGCCGATGCTGTAGGGCCACCGGCCGGGATACAGAGTCGCCAACCCGGAAAACATCAGGCACGCGCCGGTGAGCGAGATGTTCTTCCAGAAGTGCGCCGCTTGATTCGCGGCCATCATCGGATCGGCAATTCCCCAAAACTTGTGAACGATGAATGCCGCGGGGATGAGAAACGCCGCGATGAGCAGCGACCCCCACCGCACCTTTACCCCCAGCAGGATGCTCACACCACCCGCCAGGAGCATCAGACCCGATACAGCAGTCAACAGCGTCGGCGCGGGTACGCCGGACGCTCCCGCGTACTGGGAATACATGCTCAGCTTGGTCAGGTGATTGAAGCCCGAGTAGATAAAGAAGAAGGAAAAGACCACCCGCCCGATTAGCAGCACCATACCGCCCATGAGTTATCCTCCGAGGTATCGCGCGACTTCCGCAGGGAACGTGCGAACATCAATGGGTTTCGTGATGTAACCGTCGAATCCGGCAACGCTGGCGCGCGTGCGGTTCTCAGGCAGCGCATGCGCCGTCAACGCGACGACCTTCCAGGAGCGCTCCGGCAGTTGCTTCAGTTCCTCGAGTAATTCGTAACCGTCCCGGCCGGGCAGCTGGATGTCGAGGAGCACGAGGTCGGGGGCGGGCTGATGCGTCCGCATGACCTCCGTCAACCGATCGCCGTTGGGCAGACCGACGACCTGATGTCCCTTAATCGTGAGCAGCGTGGTCAGCAGCTTCAGATTGTCCGGTTGGTCTTCGACGATGATGATCGTGGCCACGCTCACCGTGCCTGCGGCAGAGTGAACCAGAACGTGCTTCCTTTTCCCATCTGGCTCTCGACGCCGATGGCGCCGCCGTGCAGCTCGATCAGGCGCCGCGAGAGTGCGAGCCCCAGTCCCGTCCCTTCATACTTGCGGCTCGCGGAGGCGTCGAGCTGGGAGAATTCCTGGAACAGCTTGGGCTGATCTTCGGCCGCGATGCCGATCCCGGTGTCGGTGACCGTGACACGCACCTCGGAGCCGCCGTTGACCAGCCCAGCGGCGACCGTGATGCGGCCTCCGTCGGGCGTGAACTTGATCGCGTTCGAGAGCAGGTTGAGGAGTACCTGCCGCACACGGCCCCGGTCCGCCTGGACGCGGAGGTCCTGTGCCGTGGGTGTGACGACCAGCGCGTGGCGATGCTGTTGCACCTGGGCGTGGACGCTACCCACAGTTTCGGCGAGCAATGCCGCCAGGTCGACCGCCTCCGGTTTCAACTCCATCCGTCCTGCGGCGATGCGTTGCAGGTCGAGCAGCTCGTTGATCAGCTCCAGCAGGTGGCGGCCGTTGCGTGAGACGGTGTCGAGGAAATCGCGCTGCTGTTCGGAGAGGGGAGAGCCGAGGTCCTGCGTGAGCAGGAGGTCGGTGAATCCGATGATGCTGTTGAGCGGCGTGCGCAGCTCGTGTGAGATGTTCGACAGGAACAGGTCCTTGGACTTCATCACCGCGTCGAGATCGGTGTTGACCTGCTCGAGTCGTTTGGCGGTTTGGCGGACTTCGACGGCAAGGCGCCGGGTGTTGTGATGCGCCGCCCCGCGCTCGCAGGCGATCGCGAGATTGGGCGCGGCCTGATCGAGCGCCGCGCGCTCGTCGGCGCCGAATGTGGTGCCGGGTATGACTCCCAATACGCCCACGAGTTTTGGCCCGGCGCGCAGCGGAACGAGCACCAACCCCTGAGGCACTGGCGCATTCAAGCGGAGCTGGTGGCGGACCGGTTGCACCGCTTCACCGTGATAATGGATGGCCTGGGTGGCGTCGCCCATGAGATCGCGCATCGTGGCCCGCGACACCGCTCGAGACTCCACGCCCCGCGACACGCTCGGCGCCCATTCGTTTGAGTCGGACGCCGGCTGATACAACACGATGCCGGTTGCCTTCGTCGCGCCGGCGATCACCCCTAGCGCCTGTCCCAGACCGGTTGCCGAGTCTTCGGACGATGTATTGAGCGCGGCGAGGAGCTGCGACAGGTACGCCTGCAGCTCTTCCCGCCACGCCAGCGCCTTGGCCATGTGGTTTACGCCACGCGCGATTGCGCCGAACTCGCCCGGCTGATCTTCAGGCAGAGGTTCGACGAACTGTCCCTCGGCCACGCGCTGCAGCGCCTGGGCAATGCGAGCGAAGGGCGTGGCCAGACGGCGGCGGTTGTACCAGAAACCCAGACCCAGCACGCCCAGTATCGCGGCGAAGAGTACGCTGGCGGCCAGCGCGGCCTGCACGGCATCGTCCCCCGCGTCGACGGCCAGCTCGGATGCGGCGGAGGCTTCGGCGGCGATAACGGGAGATGGATTTAGGCGCTGAATGCGGTCGAGTCGCTGGGCCAGCTCGACCATCGCCATCTGCGTGGCGCGAGCGCTGCGCCAGGTCGCGACCTGCGTGACGAGGCCCACGAGTGCGACCGCGATGAACGTCGCGGCGAAGAGGCGGGTGATGCTGGGCGTCGCCCGCATGGGGCTCCATAATATGCGGGCGACGTGTACCTTCCAAGCCGTGCGGCCCCACACCCTCGGCCTGATCGGGCTCGGCGCGATTGGTGGCTCGATTGCCCGTCAGGTGAAACAGCCGGGCAATGGAGCGGCAGGGGGAATCGCCGTCGTGGGATGGTCGCCCGAGCCCGCCGAGCGGGCGCTGGCAGCCCAACAAGGCGCGCTCGATGACGCGCCCCCGCGCGCCGCCGACGTGGCGCGCGTCGCCGATATCCTCGTACTGGCCGCACCGCCCGCCGCCAACCTCGCGCAGCTCGACGCGCTGATCCCGCATCTCAAGAGCGGCGCCTTCGTGACCGACGTCGGCTCCGTCAAGCGCGGCATCGTCGCGCGCGCCGACCGGCTGGGTATCAGCAATCGTTTTGCCGGCAGCCATCCGCTTGCGGGCACGCATCGCCACGGCTTCGAGGCGGCGCGCGCCGATCTGTTCCGCGGCGCCGTCGTGTACGTGACGCCGTGCAGCGGCCCTGGGGGCGGCGACGCAGCGCGGGAGATCGTGCACTTCTGGGAGAATGTGCTGGGGGCGGAGCCCGTCGTCCTCGATGCCGCGCGGCACGACGCGCAGCTCGCCGCCACCAGCCACGTGCCGCAGGTAGTCGCATCGCTGCTCGGCGGTTTCCTCGCCCAGCACGCGCCGCCCGGGTCGACGTTCGGCGCGGGCGCGGCTGATACGACTCGACTGGCCGCCAGCGAACCGGCACTGTGGACGGAAATCCTGCTCATGAACCGCGACGAGCTCCTCCCGGCGCTGCGCGCGCTGGAGGAGTCGCTGGGAACCGTCGAGCACGCGCTCGAGGTCGGCGATGCCACGGCGCTCATGGCGTGGCTCACCCGCGCGGCGACCTGGCGGCGACGGATTGGTGGCTCCTAAGGTGCGACGCGTTGGCGGCGTCGTCCGGCCGCCCGGCGACAAGAGCATCTCGCATCGCGTGCTCATGCTGGCTGCGCTCGCCCGAGGGAAGAGCGAGCTGACGGGATTGCTCACCGGCGCCGACGTAAAGAGCAGCGCGCGCGTGCTCCGTCAGCTCGGTGTTGATGTCAGTACCATTCGCCAAGGCGCGACGGTGCAGGTGACCGGTAAACGCCTCACGCCGCACGCCGCACGTTTGCATTGTGGCAACTCCGGCACCACGGCCCGACTGATCCTCGGGATCTTAGCGGGCCAGAAGTTCTCAGCGACGTTGACAGGAGATGCGTCGCTGCGCCGCCGCCCGATGCGGCGAGTCACCGAACCGCTCAAGGAGATGGGCGCGGATATAAAGGAACGAGGCGACGGGCTCCCGCTCACGATCCGCGGCGGCAAGCTGCGCAGCCTGACCTACCGGAGCCCTGTGGCGAGCGCGCAAGTCAAAAGCGCAATTCTGTTCGCCGGCCTCACTGGCGGCGTCCCCGTCACAATCCGCGAACCGTACCGCTCACGCGATCACACGGAACGGCTGTTTGCGCATCTGGGGCTCGGCATTCACGAACGCGACGGCGCGATCGTTTTCGAACCGTTTTCGGCGTCCACCATTCCAACATTCCGACTTTCCGTCCCAGGCGACGCTTCTTCGGCCGCATTCCTGATCGCCGCCGCCGTCCTGGCGGAGGGCGGAGAGCTCACCATCGAAAACGTCGGCGTGAATCCGACGCGCATCGGCTTCCTCGTCGTGCTGGAGCGCATGGGCGCGCACGTCGAGCGCGTGAACCTGCGCGATGAGGGTGGCGAGCCGGTCGCCGATCTGCTGGTGCGTCCCGCCGGGCTGAAAGGAACCGAGGTCACGGCCGCGGAGGTGCCGACGCTCGTGGACGAGGTGCCGGTGCTGGCAGCGCTCGCGAGTCGCGCGCGCGGCGCGACGGTGTTCCGGGAAGTCGGCGAGCTCCGTGTGAAAGAGAGCAATCGGCTGGAGCTCGTTGCCGCCAACCTGCGGGCGGTGGGTGCCAAGGCCGAGGCCCGCGGGAATGATCTGCATGTCGAGGGCAGCGTCGCGCCACCGAAGGGCCGTGTCGAGACGGCGTCCGATCACCGACTCGCAATGGCGTTCGCTGTCCTAGGCACGTTGCCCCGTGCGAACGTGCGGTTGTCGGAAAAGAGATCGGTCGCGATCAGCTATCCCAACTTCTTTCGAGACCTGAAGCGATGCTTCGCGTAATCGCGATCGACGGTCCGGCGGCATCCGGCAAGAGCTCGACGGCCGGCCGCGTCGCCGAGCAGCTCGGCTGGGCGCATCTCGACTCGGGCGCGCTGTATCGCGCGCTCACACTCGCCGCCCTCGACAATCTGGGTGAAGGGGGGGAGGAGTGGCCCGCACAGCAGGTCGTAGACCTCGCCGCCCGGCTGCCGGTCCGGCTGGTGCTCGTCGGCAATCGGTTTCGGCCGGAGGTCGCCGGTGCGGACGTCGAGGAAGCGATCCGGGGGGAGCGCGTGACTCGTTACGTGTCGGTGCTCGCGGCCATCCCCGACGTCCGGACCTGGGTAAACACCCAGCAGAGGAGAGCGGTGGAGGGTTGTGGAAGTCGCGGGGTGGTCGTGGATGGACGCGACATCGGTACGGTTGTGTTCCCGGACGCGCCACTGAAGATCTTCTTGACGGCGACACCGGACGAGCGCGCTCGGCGCCGGCTGTCTCAGCGGGGCCAAGAGGTGGATTTGGGGCTGGTGCGGCGCGAGAGTCAGGCGCTGGCGGCCCGGGATGCCGCCGATTCCAACCGGCGGATCGCCCCCCTCAAACCCGCCGCCGACGCCGTGTTACTCGATACGACCGCCCTGACGCTGGAGCAGCAGGTGGGGCGGGTGGTTGAACTGGCGCGGGCCTTGTTCCCTGGGTAGGTTTCCGCCCGTCTCAAAGGGGTGAAGACAACCTCAAACTCACAACCAAACCGGTGCACCGAATGCTCGTAGAAGCACGTGACGTAGAAGATATCGAAGAAGATCTCCCAGTCCGCAAAGCCCCCCGCTCGCAACTCCGCGTCCGCCCCGGTCTCGACGAGGAATACTCCTCCGACGAGATCGAGAAAATGACCCTGCTGTACGAGGGGACGCTTTCGAATATCGAAGAAGGCGAGATCGTCAAATCGAAAGTGCTGCGCGTGACCGACACCGCCGTCATTCTCGACGTCGGCTTCAAGTCGGAAGGCGCGGTGGCGATCGACGAGTTCAAGGATCCCAAGAGCCTCAAGGAAGGCGATGAGGTCGAAGTCTTCCTCGAGCACCTCGAAGACCAGGAAGGCGCGGTCGTCCTTTCGAAGAAAAAGGCCGATTTCATGCGCGTCTGGGAGCGGATCCGCGAAGCGCACGAAAAAGACGAAGGCGTCACCGGAACGCTGGTGAAGAAGATCAAAGGCGGCGTCGTCGTGGACTTGATGGGCGTCGACGCGTTCCTGCCTGGCAGCCAGATCGCGCTGCGGCGCGTTCCCAACATCGACGAGCTGCTGGGTCAGAGCTTCGAGTTCAAGATCATCAAGCTCAACAAGCGCCGCCGCAACATCGTCGTCTCGCGCCGCGTGCTGCTCGAAGCCGAGCGCAAAACGAAACGCGACGTGCTAATGAAGGAGCTGTCGGTCAATCAGGTGCGGAAGGGCGTCGTCAAGAACATCACCGACTTCGGCGCCTTCATCGACCTGGGCGGCGTGGACGGCCTGCTGCACATCACCGACATGAGCTACGGGCGCGTGTCGCATCCGTCCGAGATGGTGCAGATCGGCCAGGAGCTCGAAGTAAAGGTCCTCGACATCGACTGGGAGCGCGAGCGCATCTCGCTCGGTCTGAAACAGCTCCAGCCCTATCCCTGGCAGAACGTCGCCGCGAAGTATCCGGTTGGAACGCGCGTGCAGGGCAAGGTTGTGTCGATCACGAACTACGGCGCCTTTGTCGAGCTCGAGCCCGGCATCGAGGGGCTGGTGCACATCTCCGAGATGAGCTGGACGCGCAACGTGCGCCACCCGTCGAAACTGGTATCCATCGGCGAGTCTATCGAGGCGGTTGTGTTGAAGGTGGACGAAACTGAAGAGAAGGTCTCGCTCGGGATGAAACAGACCGAGCAGGATCCGTGGATGGCGCTGCCGCAGAAGTATCCCGTCGGCACGCGGCTGCGCGGCAAGGTCCGCAACCTCACGTCCTTCGGCGCATTCGTCGAAATCGAGCCGGGTATCGACGGGCTGATTCACATCTCCGACATGTCGTGGACCAAGCGCGTCCAGCATCCGTCGGAGGTCGTGAAGAAGGGCGACGAGGTCGACGTTCTGATTCTCAACGTCGACGCCGAGAACAAGCGGATCTCGCTGGGCCTGAAGCAGGCGCAGGAAGATCCGTGGCTGCGGATCGGGGAGACGTACCCCGTCGGCACCGAGCTGCGGGGCCGCGTCATGCGGCTGATGGACAAGGGGGTCGTCGTGGACCTCGGCAGCGACATCGAAGGGTTCGTGCCGATGTCGCAGCTTGGCATTCCGGATATTCAGCAGCCAGGGGATGCGGTGAAGGAAGGGCAGGCGGTTGAACTGAAAGTTCTGGAAGTCGATCCCATCCATCACAGGATCGTGTTAGCCGCTACAGGATTCCCGAAGGATGACATCATCCCGGTGCCGGCTCCGGTCAGTGACGAGCCGCCCAAGGTAGACGCCTAGAGGCCGAGACGCCTAGCGGGTTCGAGGTGTGAGGGGTCAGGAAGGCTTCCTGACCCCTCTTTCTTCCGTATCTTCTCCTTCCATGTCCATGCGAGAGAAGCTGGAAGTCCTGCAGCAAAAACGTTCTGAGTCCGAGCAGGGTGGTGGCACGGAACGCATCGCCACGCAACATCAAAAAGGCAAAATGACGGCGCGCGAGCGGCTCGATGTGCTGCTCGATCCCGGCTCGTTCGTCGAGCTCGACCGTTTCGTCACCCATCGCGCGACCGATTTTGGCCTCGCCGACCAGAAGGTCCTCGGCGACGGCGTCGTCACGGGCTGGGGCCGAGTCGAAGGGCGCCTGGTCTATGTCTTCTCGCAGGATTTCACCGTCTTCGGCGGCTCGCTGTCGGAGGCGCACGCCGAAAAGATCTGCAAGGTGATGGATCTCGCCGTGCAGAACGGTGCGCCGGTTGTCGGCTTGAACGACTCGGGCGGCGCGCGGATTCAGGAGGGCGTGGCGTCCCTCGGCGGGTACGCCGACATCTTCCTGCGCAACACGTTGGCATCGGGGGTCGTGCCGCAGATCAGCGCGATCCTCGGCCCCTGCGCCGGCGGGGCGGTGTACAGCCCCGCCATCACCGATTTCATCTTCATGGTGCGCGGGATCTCGTACATGTTCGTGACCGGCCCCAACGTCGTGAAGACGGTGACGCACGAGGAAGTCGACTTCGAGAAGCTGGGCGGCGCCGATGTGCATGGCGGCACCTCCGGTATCGCGCATTTCGTGCACGATTCGGAGCTCGAGTCGATCACCGCGATTCGCAGCCTGTTGTCGTTCCTGCCGGGCAACAATCTGGACAGCCCCCCGACCCGAACCCCTGATGATCCGCCGGACCGGCGAGAAGAAGCGTTGCTTGACGTGGTTCCGGATGAGCCGACCAAGCCGTACGACATGCACGAAGTACTGCGCCATGTGGTGGACAACGGCGCGTTTCTCGAGGTGCAGCGCGACTACGGCAATAACTTGATCGTCGGCTTTGCGCGTCTCGCCGGCCGGCCTGTTGGTATCATCGCGAACCAACCCGCCGCACTCGCCGGCGTCCTCGACATCGCCGCCTCACTCAAGGGTGCCCGATTCATCCGTTTCTGCGACGCTTTCAATGTCCCACTCGTGACCTTCGAGGATGTCCCCGGGTTTCTCCCCGGGGTCGCCCAGGAACATGGCGGCATCATCAAGCACGGCGCGAAACTCCTGTTCGCCTATTGTGAGGCCACGGTCCCGAAGCTCACGGTCATCACGCGCAAAGCCTATGGGGGCGCCTACGACGTCATGAGCTCCAAGCACATCCGCGGCGACTACAACGTGGCCTGGCCGACGGCTGAGATCGCCGTGATGGGCCCCAAAGGCGCGGTCGAGATCCTGTATAAAGGAGAAGCGAGCGAAGAGCGCACCAATGAATACCGCGAAAAGTTCGCCCACCCCTACCAGGCGGCGGCCCGCGGTTATCTCGATGACATCATCGACCCCCGCGATACTCGGCCGCGCTTGATCGAGGCGCTGCTCACGCTGGAGACAAAGCGCGGCAAGAACCCGCCAAAGAAGCATGGGAACATTCCTCTATAAGGCGGCGCTGGCGCTGCTGCTGGTGCAAAGTCCTCGCCCGGACTCGGTGCGGGCGGGACTGTGGGCTCGCGTCGCGGCGGACTCGACTGACGGACCGGCGTGGCTCGAGCTCGGGCGGGCGTATCTCCAGCGTGCCGCCGACTATCACACCCATCGCAAACCGATGACCGTCGATACGGTCTGGGCCCACGCGACGCTCGATACGGCGCAGCAGGCGTTCGAGCGGGCAGCGCGCATGAGCGCCGGCACGCGGACCGCCGATTCGGCGCGCGTGTTCCGCGTGTACGCGTTCGGCGAATGGGCCTACGTCGACTGGGAAGCGGCGGGCAGCGCCGCCGCGACTCGCACCTGGCACACGCTCCCCGAGGGCTTGCGGTTGCCGCCTGTGCTCGAAGAGCTGGGCGAGAACCTGCTGCGGGCCTGTCCCCACCAGGGCATGCTGTTCACCGCGGGCGAGACGGATACGCAGGCCGCGTGGTACCTGCGGTTTTCGCGCGGGCTGCGGCCGGACCTCATGATCGTGCCGTACAACCGCTGGTACGCTGACAGTGTGTTGCGCAATCGCGTGCTGCGGGAGATGAAGACCCGGGATCCTTCGCTGAAGGCGCTCAGTCAGTCGCGCGCGGTCTGCGCCGGCATGGGATTCGAGCGCCCGCCGGACGAGCGAGCGGTCAAGTGGAACAAGCGCCCGCTGGTCTGGGTGACGGGCAAGGAAACGAAGGCCGACCGGGTGCCGGCTCAGGATTTTGTATTCGCGGCATTGCGGCTCGCCGTCGATGAACACGAAACGTGGACCGCCCCAGTTTCGGCGATCTACCGGCGCGCCGCGAGCAACGTCGGCGGGTTGTGTAAGGCGTTCGACACCTTTGGACTGTCGGCCGAGGTTGGGTGTCGTTGAGGCGGGTGTTGGTTGCGAACCGCGGCGAAATCGCGGTTCGCGTGATCCGCGCGTGCCACGAGGAGGGTCTCGCGGCCGTCGCGGTCTACTCCGAGCCTGATCGCCTCGCCCCGCACGTCCGCGATGCCGACGCCGCCGTCCTGCTCGGTGCCGCGCCGTCCTCGGAGTCCTATCTCGACATCCGCAAACTGGTCGCGGCAGCGAAGGACACGGGCTGCCAGGCGGTCCATCCCGGCTACGGTTTCCTGTCCGAGCGCGCCGCATTCGCGGATGCCTGCAAGGACGCGGGACTCATCTTCGTGGGCCCGCCGGCCTCGGCGATCCGCGCGATGGGGGACAAGACCGAAGCGCGACGCCGTATGCAGGCCGCCGGCGTGCCCGTGGTCCCCGGCACCGCGGCGGCGGTGCGCGACCCGGCCGAGGCACGGCGCGAGGCCAAGCGCCTCGGCTTTCCCGTGCTGCTGAAAGCGGTCGCCGGCGGGGGCGGGAAGGGGATGCGACTGGTCGGCACTGACGCGGAGGTGGAGGGGGCATTTCAAGCCGCCCGGCGCGAGGCCCAGAAGGCGTTCGGCGACGGCAGCGTGTACGTCGAGAAGTACCTCGAGCGGCCGCGGCACATCGAGATCCAGATTCTGGCGGACAACCGCGGCCGCGTCGTCGCGCTCGGCGAGCGGGAGTGCAGCATCCAGCGGCGCCATCAGAAGCTCATCGAAGAATCGCCGTCGGTCGCGGTGTCGCCGGCGCTGCGGCGCCGCCTGTCGGAGGCCGCCACGGCGGCGGCAGGTGCGGTCGGCTATGCCAGCGCGGGCACGATCGAGTTCCTGCTGACCCCTTCGGGGGAGTTCTACTTCCTCGAGATGAATACGCGCATTCAGGTCGAGCACCCGGTCACGGAGCTCGTGTACGGCGTGGACCTGGTGCGCGAGCAGCTGCGCATTGCGGCCGGCCAGCCGATGCGCGTGCACGGCGCGGCCGGCCCGGGGGGCCAGCTCCATCCGCGCGGTCATGCGATCGAGTGCCGCATCACCGCCGAGGATCCGTTCAACGATTTTCTCCCAGCGACCGGCGTGCTGCAGTACCTGCGCGTGCCCGGCGGGCCGGGCATTCGGTGGGATGCGGGGATCGAGGCGGGGAACGAGGTCACACTGTTCTACGATCCGCTGCTGGCCAAGCTCATCGCGTGGGGCGAGACGCGCGAGATCGCCATTCAGCGCATGCGTCGCGGGTTGAGCGAGCTCGTGATCGTCGGGTTGCCGACGAGCCAGCCGTTTCATCTCCGCGTCATGGAGGATGCCGAATTCCTGAAGGGCGACATCGACATCAAGTACCTCGAGCGCGCCGGCGCACGGCTGCTCGCCGTGCCGTCGCGCGGCGGTCTCGACCGGGCGCTTGCAGTCGCCGCGGCGATGGTCGCGGACGAGCAGCACGGTCGGACGGTCGGACGGTCGGACGGCCGGACGGCCGGTCAAGCGCAATCGCTGTGGCTCCAGGAAAGCCGCCGGCTCGGTTTGCGAGACGGTCCGGAATGACGGATCTCGTGACCATCACCAGGATCGCAGTAGGTGGAGATGGTGTTGGGCGACTGGCCGATGGCCGCGTCGTCTTTGTGCCGCGCACCGTGCCGGGCGATCGGATTCGGCTGCGCCCGGAGTCGCTGCAACGGCACCGCAATTTTGCCCGCGCCGAAGTGGGGGACATCGTGGACGCGGGGCCGGCCAGAGTCGCGCCGCCCTGTCCTCACTATGTGCATGATCATTGCGGCGGCTGCCAGTTGCAGCACCTGGCCTACGACGAGCAGCTCAAGGCGAAACGCGCGATCGTCGGCGATTCGTTGCGGCGGATTGGAAAGCTGGAGATCGAGGACCCCGAGGTTGTCGAGGCTCTCGAAGAGTGGCGCTACCGGTCCAAGATCTCGATGGCGGTGAAAACGTCGATCGGGTTGCATCCCTACGATCGGCCCAACTTTGTCTTCCCGCTCGCCGATTGTCACATCACCGACTTCCGATTGATGGCGCTCTGGCGAGAGCTGCGCGGCAGACTGGCGATGCTTCCACAACCACTGACGCGTCTCACGTTGCGACTCGACCGAGAAGAGCGGCGACACATCATCGCCGAATCGGCCGACGAGCCCTGGCTCAATGCCGAAGAGTTGCGGCACGCATTGCTCGGCTCAGTCGAAGGCGAGGTCGTGTGCTGGTGGCAGCCCGTGGATGGCGCGGCTCGCGTCGTCTCGGGACCAGCCACCGGATTCCCGGCGACCGCGTTCGAGCAGGTGAATCCGGGGATGGGGATGATCGTGCGGCGCTGGGCCGTGGAGCAGCTGGGCGATGTGCGGGGCCAGACGGTGTGGGACCTGTACGGCGGCATCGGCGACACGGCGGCATTGCTCGTCGAGCGCGGCGCCAGCGTGGTGAGTGTCGATTCCGATGAGCAGGCGGTCAGTTGGGGGCGTGGTCGCCTGCCGGGGGCCCGCTTCATCGCCGCACGCGCCGAGGACGTCTTGCCGAGCCTGCTCGCGCCCCATGCGGTCGTCGTGAATCCGCCCCGCGCTGGACTGCACTGGGACGTGTCGCTGCGGCTGACATCGGAGCCGGTGCCGAAGCTCGTGTACATCTCGCGCGATCCAGCGACCCTCGCGCGCGATCTGCAGCGGCTCAACGTCAATTATCAAGTCACGGCGGTGCGCGCGTTCGATCTCTTTCCGCAGACCGCGCACGTGGAGACCGTTGCGGTAATGGAAGCTGCTTGAAATACCACGTCACTCTCCGTTCCCGCACCTACGTCATCGACGTCGACGGAGGGACGGTGACGGTCGACGGCGAGCGTCTCGAGGCTCACGCGGCGGCGATCCCTGGCACGCCCCTCCTTCATCTGTTGCTGGGTAAGGACTCCTGGACGGTCGCCTGCCAGCAGTTGGATGCACGGCGCTGGGCCCTCGGCGCGGCCGGCGAGCGCGTGGAAGTCGAGGTTCAGGACGACCGCTCGAAGCAGATCGAGGCCCTCATGGGGCAGGGACGCAAAGCGGCGGTCGGCGGGGTCGTGAAAGCGCCGATGCCCGGGCTGGTGGTACGCGTCGAAGTGCATGCGGGCCAGGTTGTGGAGCTCGGCGAGGGTTTGGTCGTGGTCGAGGCGATGAAGATGGAAAACGAGTTGCGCGCCGCGCACGCGGGCGTCGTCGAGCAAATCCATGTCAGCGCTGGTCAACGCGTCGAAAAGGGCGCGCCCCTCGTCACCCTCTCTCCAAAACTATCGCAACCCTCAGGTTGACAGTCCCTTACGCCTCGGTTAGAGTTCGCGTCTGCTAAAAACCAGGGCGTAGAGGGGCATGAAGACGTACACATTGAAGCCGCAGGACATCGAGCGTCGCTGGTGGCTGGTCGACGCGGCGGGACAGCCGCTTGGCCGGCTGGCGAGCCGTATCGCCCAGATCCTGCGGGGCAAACATAAGCCGACGTTCACGCCGCACGTCAACGGCGGTGATTTCGTCATCGTCATCAACGCCGAGAAGGTGCAGCTGACGGGCCGCAAGATCGAACAGAAGCGCTACTTCCGGCACACGGGGTACATGGGCCACGAACGGTTTACGCCAGTGCAGAAATTGCTCGGCAAGCACCCCGAGCGGGTGATCGAGAAGGCAGTCTGGGGCATGCTGCCCAAGACCACGTTGTCGCGGCAGCATGTGAAGCAGATGCTGAAGGTGTACGCCGGTCCTGAGCATCCGCACGCGGCGCAGCAGCCAGCGCCGCTTGTCGCCGTGGAGGCCAAGTGAGCAGCGGGATCACACCGGAGCTGCGCTGGCACGCGATCGGTCGCCGGAAGCTCGGCATCGCGCGCGTCTATCTGACGCCGGGATCGGGGAAGTGGAGCGTCAACGGGCGGACGCTGGGTGACTATTTCCCCCGGCCCTCGCTCGTGTCGCACATTCAGCAGCCGTTCACCGCAACCGACACGCTGGGCGCGTTCGACGTGAAAGCGCGCGTGGTTGGTGGCGGATTAACGGGGCAGGCGGGCGCGATGCGGCTCGGCATTGCCCGCGCGCTCGTGATGGCCGACGATCGGCATCGCAAGAAGCTTAGAGAGCAGGGGCTCTTGACGCGCGATCCGCGGGCCGTGGAGCGGAAGAAGCCTGGCCGTGCTGGAGCACGGAAGCGGTTCCAGTTCTCGAAGCGGTAGTAAAAACACACGTCGCTCGATTCCACGCTGGGTCCCTTCGGGGTTGCGTGGAAGGTGACAGCGACGGCGGCCTAACCCAGGAAAGGGAGTAAATGCCTCAGCCTCAGTTGCAGGAATTGTTGGAAGCAGGTGTCCATTTCGGTCATCAGACCCGCCGCTGGAATCCCAAGATGCGGCGGTTCATCTTCGCTGAGCGCTCCGGCATCTACATCATCGATCTTCAGAAGACGGTGCGGCAGCTCGAGGTGGCCCAGGAGCTGTTGCGCGGTGTCGTGCTCAAAGGGGAAGGCGTTCTGTTCGTCTGCACCAAGAAGCAGCTGAAGGGAATCCTCGAGGCCGAAGCGAAGCGGTGCAGCGCCTTCTACGTGACGGAGCGCTGGCTGGGCGGGACGCTGACGAACTTCCAGACGATCAAGAAGCAGATCAAGCGTCTCAAGGACCTGGAGCAGGGCGCGGCGGACGGCGACTTCACGAACTACACCAAGAAGGAGCAGCTGCTGTTCGATCGCGAGCGCGGGAAGCTCGACAAGAACCTCGCGGGTATCAAGAACCTCGGCCGGCTGCCCGGCGCGCTCTTTGTGGTGGACGCGAAGAAGGAGCGCATCGCCGTCGCCGAGGCGAACAAGCTCGGGATTCCGGTGGTGGCGATCGTCGATACGAACGCCGACCCCGATCTGATCACGGTGCCGATTCCCGGGAACGACGACGCGATTCGCGCCGTCTCGCTGATTGATTACGAACGCGATCTCGGATGTGATCGCCGAGGCACGCCGGCAGATGCCGCTGCGGGACGCCGGCACGGGTGAGGAAGGGGAAGGCACGACCTACTCGACCGAGACGGGTGAAGCGGACGTGGATGGCGACCGCAAAAAGCGGCCGGCGCGGCGCAAGCGGCGGCCGAAGCCGGAGGCGATCGCCGCCCGGATGAAGGCGGAAGAGACCCCAGCCCCGGTGGAACCCGTTACCGGGGGCGAGGGGGGGGGGGGCGCGTAACAACTCTGGGTCGATGAACAACCGACCGCCGCCCCCGGGCTACACGGCGCGAGGGCGGCGTTTTTATGAGGGAGTGAAAGGACGCATGACAACTGTGAAAGAGATTCCGGCAAAACTCGTCGCTGAGCTCCGCGCTCGTACCGGCGCCGGCATGATGGACTGCAAGGGCGCGCTCCAGGAGACGGGCGGAGACCTGGAGAAGGCCGTGGACATTCTTCGCAAGAAGGGGGCGGCGAAGGCCGACAAGCGCGCGGGGCGCGAGGCGTCGGAAGGGTGGATAGGATCCTATGTCCACCATGACGGTTCCGTGGCCGTACTCGTCGAGCTGAACAGCGAAACGGACTTCGTGGCGCGCACCGACGACTTCAAGGCGCTCGCGAAGGAGATCGCGGTCCACATCGCCGCGACCAAGCCGCTGGCAGTTCGCATCGAGGACTTGCCGGCCGAGTTGATACAGCGCGAACGCCAAGTCTACGAATCTCAGGTCGCCGAGCAGAAGAAGCCGGAGAACATCCGGGCCAAGATCGTGGACGGAATGCTGAAGAAGTTTTATGAAGACAACGTCCTGCTCGAACAGAAATTCGTGAAGGATGACAAGCGGACCGTTGGCGAGCTGGTGAAGGAGTTGTCCGGCAAGACAGGAGAAAAGGTGGAAGTCCGGCGCTTCGCCCGGTTCGAGCTCGGAGGCAACTAGGTGGGCACGAAGCTCGCCTACAAGCGTGCGCTTCTCAAACTGTCCGGAGAGGCCTTCGCGGGTGGGCGAGCTTCTGGCATCGACTTTGCCGTCATCGAGCGGCTGTCCGACGAGCTGAAGTCCGTGGCCGCCACCGGCGTGCAGCTCGGCCTCGTGGTCGGCGGCGGGAACATCCTGCGCGGGACGACAGCCAGTGAGCAGGGGATGGACCGCGTCTCCGCCGATTACATGGGGATGCTCGCCACCGTGATCAATGCGCTCGCGCTGCAGGACATCCTCGAGAAGAAGGGCGTCGATACGCGCGTCATGACGGCGATTCGGATGGAAGAGCTGGCGGAGCCGTACATCCGGCGGCGTGCGGTACGTCACCTCGACAAGGGGCGCATGGTGATCTTCGCCGGCGGGACCGGCAATCCATATTTCTCCACCGACACCGCCGCCGTGCTGCGGGCGCTCGAGATGGAGGCGCAGGTGATTCTCAAAGCGACGAACGTCGACGGCGTGTATACGGCCGATCCGAAGAAGGACCCTGCAGCGAAGTTCCTGCCGACGCTGACGTTCCAGGAAGCGTTGGTGAAGGGCTATGCGGTGATGGACGCGAACGCCTTCGGGTTGTGCAAGGAGAACAAGCTGCCCATCGTGGTGTTCAACATCAACCAGCCCGGCGCAACGGCGCGAGTCCTGGCCGGAGAGCGCGTCGGCACGATCGTCCAATGACCCCTGCACCAGCTGGCACTCTCACCGACCACGTCAAACACGCCAAACAGCTCATGGACAAAGCCGTGGAAGCGGTCAAACGGGAATTCTCCACCGTGCGCACCGGCAAAGCGACTACGGCGTTGCTCGATCTCGTGCGTGTCGAGGCGTACGGGAACGAAATGCCCCTCACGCAGGTGGCCAGCGTGGCGGCGCCGGAGCCGAAACTGCTCACGGTGCAGCCGTGGGACAAAGGGTTGTTGAAGGCGGTGGAGAAGGGCATCCTGGCGTCCGATCTCGGACTTACGCCGTCGAACGACGGCAACATGATCCGCATTCCGATTCCGCCGCTGAACGAAGAGCGGCGCAAAGAGCTGGTCAAGGTCGTGCACAAGTTCGCCGAGGAAGGACGCGTCGCCATCCGTCACGCACGCACCGAGACGATGAACCGGATCAAGAAGACCGAGCATGTCTCGTCCGATGACCAGAAGCACGCCGAGAAGGAAGTGCAGAAGACGCACGACGATCATCTCAAGGCGGTCGATGCGGCGGTGAAAGGCAAAGAAGCCGAGATCATGGAAGTCTGATGCTTTCCGGTCCGATTCCTCGCCACGTCGCGATCATCATGGACGGCAACGGCCGCTGGGCAAACGAGCGCCGGCTGCCGCGGCCCTTTGGCCATCGCGCGGGAATGAAGGCCGTGCGCGAGGCGGTCGAAGGCGCGATCGACGCGGGCGTCGAGGTGCTCACGCTGTTCGCCTTCTCGGAAGAAAATTGGAACCGGCCTGCCACCGAGATCTCCGCGCTTATGGATCTGCTCGAGGAGTACATCGCCAAGGAAGTCGCGGAGCTGAAGGGCCAGGGCGTGCGGGTGCACGTGCTCGGCGACCGCAGCCGGTTGACTCCGGGCGGCCGCGCGGCGGTCGAGCGGGTCGAGCGCGAAACGGCCGGCGGGCAGAAGCTGTCGCTCAATCTCTGTATCTCGTATTCGTCGCGCGGCGAGATCGCGCGAGCGGCGCGGCTGCTTGCGGAAGAAGTGCTCAAGGGCACGAAGAAGCTCGAAGACATCGACGAAGAGGCGATCCGCGCCAAGCTGTACACGGCGCCGTGGGGCGACCCCGATCTGTTGATTCGCACCTCCGGTGAGCAACGCCTGTCGAACTTTCTGCTGTGGCAGCTCGCCTATACCGAGCTGTACATCACCCCGGTGTTGTGGCCGGACTTCAACCGGCGCACGCTGCTCGACGCCATCCTCGATTATCAGCGCCGCGAGCGACGCTTCGGAAAAGTCACCGCGTCCTGATGCCCGCCAACAACCTCGTGCAGCGCATTGCGGTCGCCGTCGTGGCTATTCCACTGGTGGTGGTCATCATCTGGCTGGGCGGCTGGACGCTCGCGGCCACGCTCGCAGTCCTGGGTGTGCTTGGCGCGCGCGAGATCTATGATTTCGGACGGCGCCAAGGTGTCGAGCCACTGGAGCGGACGGGGTGGCTCGCGGCCGCGGCGATTCCCCTGCTGGCGTACTGGGCCAAAGCTCCCAATTTTTTTCTCGGCGCAAGCTGGCTGATGTTCGCGATGGCTCTGGCGATGGCGCGGCGCGGGCCCACCGGGCGGCCGCTCGCGAGCGTCTCGATCACCCTCTTCGGTTGCGTGTACGCGTCCGGGATGCTGGCGTTCTTGATCGCGATCCGGCACGGTAGCGCAGCGGCAACCCGTCCGCTCGCCTACGTCCTGCTCACCTTGTTCCCGCTCGTGATCACCTGGATCTGTGACACCGCGGCGATGGCAGTGGGAACAGCCGTCGGTGGGCCCAGGCTTGCCCCCGTACTATCTCCGAAGAAGACACACGCTGGCGCCGTGGGAGGGACCTTCGCCGGAGTCATTACGGCACTCGCGCTCGGCAAATTCGTACTGAATCGCCAGGGCTGGAGCTTCAGTCCCGGGCAGCTGTTGCTGTTTGGTCTCGCCGTCTCCATTGTCGGACAGGTCGGCGATATCGCCGAATCGCTGTTCAAGCGGGAAGCGGGCCTCAAGGACTCCTCGACGCTGATTCCTGGTCACGGCGGCGTGCTCGATCGGCTGGATTCCTTGTACTTCGTGATTCCAACGGCGGCGGGATTGTATCGCATGTTTGGAGTGAGATGAGCGTCGGCGTTGCGATCCTCGGCTCGACCGGGTCAATCGGCAGATCGACGCTGCAGGTGCTGGCGAGACAACGCGAGCGATTTCGTGTGGTCGCGCTCACCGGGCACTCCAATAAGGATCTCCTCGCCCAGCAGGCGGCGGAGTGGAAACCGGCATTCGTGGGGCTGGTGAATGGAGGCACCGCTTCCTGCCTCGTCGAAGCCGCGACTCATCCCGACGTCCGAATTGTCGTCAATGGCATCGTCGGCGCCGCGGGACTCGAAGCGACGCTGGCCGCGTTGCGCGCCGGCAAACGCGTGGCGCTTGCCAACAAGGAAACGTTGGTGATGGCCGGTGAGTTGGTCGCCCAGGCGGCACGCGAGGGCGGCGGCGAAATTGTCCCCGTGGACTCCGAGCACAGCGCGGTTCTCCAATGCGTCGCGGGACGCAGGCCGACGGAGCTCGCGCGGCTCATTCTCACCGCATCGGGCGGGCCGTTCCGTACCTGGAACGCCGAGCGGGTCTCGCGGGCGACCGTCGCCGAGGCACTCAAGCATCCGACGTGGACGATGGGTAGAAAGATCACGGTCGATTCGGCGACGCTCGTCAATAAAGCTCTCGAGGTCATCGAGGCTCATTTTTTGTTTGAGGTTGGTTATGGAAGGATTGATGTCGTCATCCATCCCCAATCGGTGATCCACGGGTTCGCGGAGTTCGTGGACGGCTCGGTGCTCGCGCAGGTCGGCTTCCCGACGATGGAGCTGCCCATCCTCTACGCGCTCACCTATCCGGACCGCGTGCCCGATCAGGGGGTGCGGCGCTTCGATCCCGTCGCGGCCGGCACGCTCACCTTTGAGGCGCTGCAACCGGATCGGTTCCCGGCCTACGTCGTGGGCCGCGAGGCGGCGCGACTCGGCGGTACGGCGCCGGCGCGGTTCAACGCGGCCAACGAGGTCGCCGTGCAGCTCTTCCTGGAGGAGCGCATCACGTTTGGACGGATCGCCGAGATCATCGAGCGTGTCGTGGTGCAAGCGCATGCCGGTGACGCGACCGCGCTCGAGGACGTGCTCGCCGCGGATGCGGAGGCCCGTCGCATGGCGCAGGAGGCCGCATGCTCCTGACGATTTTCTCGCTCGTGGTCGTCCTCGGCGTCCTGATCTCGGTGCACGAGTTCGGCCATTTTATCGTCGCCAAAGCCGTCGGCATTCAGGTGCTGCGATTCTCGCTGGGCTTCGGGCGGCCGGTGATCTCGTGGCGCCGCGGGGAGACGGAGTACTGGATCTCCTGGATTCCGTTGGGTGGCTATGTGAAGATGGCCGGGCTCGAAGACGAAGGAATGGCCGGCGAGCTGGAGGGCGGGAAGGCCGCCGTCCCCATCGATCCCGCACGCGCGTTCGATCAGAAGCCGCTCTGGGCCCGGATGGCGGTGATTCTCGCCGGCGTGACGATGAATCTGGTCCTCGCGTTCGCGATTTACACCGCGCTCACCGCCGTCGCCGGTGCGCCGCGGTACGCGATGACCCCCGTGGATTCAGTCGAGGCCGCTCGGCTGCCACCCGGCACCGAAGCCTTGGCGACGCTGACGCGCGGCGACAGCATCACGGAAGTGAACGGCGATTCACTCAAGAGCTGGGACGATTTGGAGGAATGGCTGCTCCACGGCAAGTCGGAGCTGCGCCTGCGCGTCGCGAGCCGCGTCGAGCCCCTGGTGATTCATCTTCCCCAAGACACGACACTGCGACATCAGCTGGTGGGCGCCGTGTATCCGCTCTTCCCGGCGCGTATCGGGCCAGTCGCGCTCGGCAAACCTGCCTACCGCGCTGGGTTGAGAGGCGGCGACGTCATCCTGAAGGTGAACGGCGACACGATCTATTCGTGGGCTGAGATGTCCCGCAGGATTCGCCAAAGCCCGGGCCGCGAGCTGGCGCTCACCGTGCTGCGGGGCGACAGCGTCCTGAAGCTGAAAGCGGTCCCCGAGACCAACGACTCAGGTGGTCGAAAGTTTGGCATCATCTGGGCGTATGCGAATCGACCGATGGTTCGCGTTCCGGTCGGCATCGGGACGGCGCTGGCGATGGGCGCTCAGCAGACGGTGCTCCAGGTCGCTGGAGTCGTCGTCAACGTCAAGCGCCTCGTGACCGGCCAGACTTCGGCTCGTGATCTGGGAGGCGTGATCTCCATCGCGCAAATGTCAGGACAGGCGGTGCGGCTGGGCCTCGACTGGTTCTTGAACTTCCTCGCCTTCTTCTCCGTCAGCCTGGCGGTGTTGAATCTCCTGCCGATTCCGGTGCTCGATGGCGGCCACGCGATGTTCCTGATCGCGGAGGGCATCCGTCGTCGCCCGCTCTCGCCCCAGCTGCGGCTGCGCCTGACGCAATTCGGCATGCTCGTCGTGCTGGCGATCATGGTCGTCGCCATCGGAAACGATGTCCTCCGGCTCCTCCGTTAACGACGCCCTCACCGGCTACGCGGAGGGTCGTATGTCTGCGGAGCAGCTGGTGGGGGTCGTGGCGGCGGCGTACTACAGGGAGCGGGCAGCAGGGAGCGGGGAGCAGCTGAGACCGATAATCGAGGTGATTGAGAGGGCGCATCCGGGAGTCGTGGAGCTATCCGGAAGCGCTGAGAAGCCTGGTTTTGCGGTCCGGCTCGCTGAACGACCGTTTCCGAAGCGATATGACGCCGAGTTAAGACAAGCAGTTGCCGGTTTGGTGACTGCTCCCCGCTCCCCGCTCCCTGCGCCCGGTTTATTCACCAGGATTGTACGAGCGATTCGCAAAGTCTTCAGCGCATAAGCTTTACCGCCAAGCCGATTAGCAGCAGCAGGCCGATCCCCGTCCCGGCGACCACAAGCCACACCCGGCGCTTCGCCGGTGGATCGTTCAGCGCCTCCCGCTGTGGCGTTCCCACCGGCGCCGCGCCCATGGTGACAGTCGGGCGGCGCTTTTGCTCGACTTCATCGAGGTCAGCTCGCAGCTCGGCGGCGTTGGCGTAGCGGTCGTCGGGGTGCTTCGCGAGACACTTCATCACGACGCGCTCGAACCGCTTCGACAGCTCCGGGCGTTTGCGGCGCAGGGATGGCGGCGGATCCTCGACGTGCATGCGCGCCAACTCGAACCAGTCGTTCGAGCTGAACGGCACCTCGCCCGTGGCGGCCTTGTACAGCGTGACGCCCAGCGCGTAGAAGTCCACCCGCTGATCGAGGGGGCGCCCCTGGGCCTGTTCGGGAGACAGGTAATGCGGCGTTCCGATCGTCATATTCACGCCCGTGGACGCCACATAGCCCGACACAGCGCGCGCGATTCCGAAGTCGGTCAGGACCGCCGCGCCATCCGAGCGAATTAGCACGTTGTCCGGCTTCAGGTCGCGGTGAATGACCCCCTGCTGGTGTGCGAACTCGAGCGCTGCGGTGATGTCGTGGGCCAACCGCAGGATGTCCTCCTCCGGCAGCGGACCCTCGCGCGCGATGCGGGCGCCGAGGCTGTCGGCGCACAGGTCCATGGCGAAGTAGACGTGCTCACCCGTCTTCGCGACGGAGCGGATGCGGATGATGTTGGGGTGCTCGAGCTTCGCGGCGGTCTCACTCTCGTTGCGAAACCGCGATTCGAACTGGGAATCGCCGGCGTAGCGGGGCTTCAAGACCTTGATCGCGACTGGAGTGCCATCCGGCTCCCGGCCGACGAACGCCCAGGCGAAGCCCCCCTGGCCGAGGAGCCGTTCCAGGGTATACGAGCCGAGGGTCTGGCCGACGAGGTCGGTGGCAGCGTTGGTCACGGACGCACTTTACAAAGGGGTGTAAGCCGGTTAACCTACGGCGCTTCCAACGATTAGGGAACAGGGACGATGTACGACAAGACGACGCCGGTCAGGAAACACGGGCTGCACGACCGGGATACCGGCTCGAGCCGGGTCCAGGTCGCGCTGCTCACCGAGCGCATCAACAGCCTCACCGAGCACTTCCGGGTCCACGCGAAGGACTTCCACGGGCAACGCGGCCTGCTGCGCATGGTCAGCCGCCGCCGCCGCCTGCTGGAGTACTTGAAGCGCACCGATCTCGCGAAGTACCGGCAGCTCATCGACGAACTCGGTCTCCGACATTAAGTCGCGCAAGGCGTCGTGCTGGGCCGCCCCGGGAAGAGCACCCGGGGGGGAGCGCTCAGCACATTTCCAGTGCTCTAGACAGGTATCGCAGTGAAGCGTGTTGATACGAATTTCGCCGGCCGCACCCTGAGAATCGAGTCGGGGCGGCTGGCCAGGCAATCGGCTGGGGCATGTCTCGTGCAGTTCGGAGAAACGGTTGTCTTGGCCGCCGTGACCGTCTCCGATAACATCGCGAACCTCCCCTACTTTCCGCTCACCGTCGAATATCGCGAAAAAGCCTACGCCGCCGGCAAGATCCCCGGCGGCTTTTTGAAGCGCGAAGGACGGCCCTCGGACGACGAAGTCACGTCAGCCCGCGTCATCGACCGGTCGGTGCGACCGCTCTTCCCCGAGGGCTTCAAGAACGAAGTCCAGGTCTTCGTCTACGTCCTCTCCGCCGACCAGGAGAATGACGCCGATGTGCTCGGCGTCGTGGCGGCCTCGACGGCGCTCTCCATCTCGAAAGTACCCTGGAACGGTCCGATCGCGGCGGTCCGCGTGGGCCGCGTGGAGGGGGCCTGGATCCTCAATCCGACGTTCCAGCAGCTCGAGTTTTCGGATGTGGACCTCACCGTTTCCGGCTCGCGCGAATCGATCGTCATGGTCGAAGGCGGCGCGCTCGAGCTGACCGAAGCGGAGATCATCAAGGGGCTCGAGGTCGCGCACAAAGGCATCAAGGAGCTGCTCGAGGTCGCCGATCAGGTCGTGGGGGCCGTGCAGCAGCCCAAGATGGAATGGACGAAGGTCGAGCTTCCCGCTGACCTCGTCGCGCGCGTTAAGGAACTGGCGGCGAATAAGATCAGTGAAGCGTTAACGCTCGCGGTGAAGGCGGAGCGGACCCAGGCATTGAGCGCCATCAAGCAGACGATTGTGCAGCAGCTAGCGGAAGAGTTCCCTGACAAGCTGCGTGAGATCGTGGCGGTCATCGAGGAGATCGAGTACCGCACCATGCGCGAGCGCGTGCTGGACGCGGGTGAGCGCGTGGATGGGCGCGATCTCGATACCGTGCGGCCGATTACCTGCGAGGTGGGCTGGCTGCCGCGCACGCACGGCTCCGCCTTGTTTACCCGCGGTCAGACGCAGGCGCTGGTCTCGGTGACGCTCGGCACGACGAGCGACGAGCAGCGCATCGACTCGATCGACGTCGCGCAGGAGACGACGAAGTCGTTCATGCTGCACTACAACTTCCCGCCGTTCTCGACCGGTGAGGTGAAGCCGATCCGCGGCACGTCGCGGCGCGAAGTGGGGCACGGCGCGCTCGCGGAGCGGGCACTGCAAGCGGTGCTGCCGCCGTACGAGCAGTTCCCCTACACGATCCGGATCGTCTCCGACATCCTGGAGTCGAACGGCTCGTCCTCGATGGCGACGGTGTGCGGCGGTTCTCTGGCGCTGTTCGACGCCGGCGTGCCCGTGAAGTCCGCCTGCGCCGGGATAGCGATGGGACTGATCACGGATGGTGGGCGCACGGCGATCCTGACCGACATTCTGGGCACCGAGGATCATCTGGGCGACATGGATTTGAAGGTCGCGGGGACACGCGAGGGCGTCACCTCGATCCAGATGGATATCAAGGTCGAGAGGCTTGACTGGAAGGTCATCAGCGAAGCGCTCGAGAAGGCCAAGAAGGCGCGGCTGCATATTCTCGACATCATGCAACAGGCGATGCCGCAGCCGCGCTCGCAGCTCTCCAAGTACGCCCCGCGCATCCTCACCATTCAGATCCGGCCGGATAAGATCGGCGACGTCATTGGCCCAAAGGGGAAGACGATCCGCGGGATCCAGGAGCAGACGGGCGCGGAGATCAACGTGGACGACACCGGACTAGTCACCATTTCGGGCGTGGGCGAGGCCGCCGAGCGGGCCCGCGACATGGTGTCGGGGATCGTGCAGGAGCCGGAGGTAGGGAAGGTCTACGAGGGCGTCGTGAAAAGCACGACGGCGTTCGGGGCGTTCGTCGAGATCATCCCGGGGGTCGAGGGATTGCTCCACATCTCCGAGCTACAGCACGGTCGCACCGAAAAGACGGAAGACGTCGTGAAGAAGGGCGATCATTTGAAGGTGAAGCTGCTCGAGGTGGACGAGCGGGGCCGGATGCGGCTGTCCCGGAAAGCGCTCATCGAGAAGAACTAGCGTGGCCTACACGCTAGAGACGGTCCGCCTGGACCGGGAAATCCACCGCACGGCCGCCCCGAATGGGGTGACTGTGCTCAGCGAGCGGGAGCCCAACGTCCGGTCGGTAGCGATCGGCGTCTGGGTCCGGACCGCCAGCGCGCACGAGCCGCGCCCCAAGATGGGCGTCTCGCACCTGCTCGAGCACATGGTGTTCAAGGGCACGGAGCGGCGCACGGCGCAGGAGATCGCGCTGTCGCTGGAATCGCGCGGCGGCTCGCTCGACGCCTACACGTCCCGCGATTCCACGGCGTATCACGCGCGCGTGCTCGATGCCGATCTCCCGCGGGCGCTCGACGTGATCACCGACATGGTGCGCCGGCCGGCGCTGCGCGACGGCGATCTCTCGCTGGAGCGCCAGGTGGTGCTCGAGGAGATCAGCACCGTCGACGACACGCCCGATGACGAAGTCTTCGATCTCACGTACGAAACGATGTGGCCAACCCACCCCTACGGCTTCCAGATTCTCGGGACCAAGGAGACGGTCAGCGCGCTCTCGGCTGACGACCTGAAGCATCTGCATAGCCACGCCTACTTCCCCGGCAACTGCATCATCGCCGCCGCAGGCAACCTGACGCATGACGCGCTGCTGAAGGAAGTGGAAGCGCAAGGATGGTTCGATGCGGTTCAGGCGATTGATCAAACGCCGCCCCCGGTGCCACCGGTGCCCGCCGCCGTGCGCGGCGTGACGCGAGCGGTCGAGAAGGACACCGCGCAGACGCACATCGTCTTCGCGACCGACACGATCCCGTACGCGGATCGGCGTAAGTACGGCCTCATCGTGCTCTCCAACATCTTCGGCGGCGGGATGTCGAGCCGGCTCTTCCAGCGTATCCGCGAAGAGCTCGGGCTGGCGTACTCGATCTACAGTTTTACGTCGTTTTACCGGGCGGTCGGCATGGCGGGCGTCTACGTCGGCACGCAACCTGGTCGTTCGGAAAAAGCGGTCGAGGCCATCCGGAACGAGTTCGCCCGCATGGCTAACGAGGGCCTGCGCGGTGAAGCATTGGAGGATGCGAAACAGCAGACGTTGGGACAGCTAATGCTGTCGCTGGAGAGCCCGACCGCCAGGATGTATCGTTTGGCGAGTACGGCGCTGTACAACGAATCGTATCGCAGCCTGGATGAAGTGCTGCGGACCGTCGAGGCGCTCACGGCGGACGAGGTGTCGGCACTGGCGGCGGAGTTCTTCGCGCCGGAACGGCAAACGGTGGTGTCGTTGGGGCCCAACGGAGGAAAACCGTGATCGTCGGCGTGCCGAAGGAGATCAAGACCGCGGAGCACCGCGTGTCGCTCGTGCCGGCGGGGGCGGAGTCGCTGGCCGGCGATGGCCACACCGTCCTGGTAGAGCAGGGCGCCGGGCTCGGCTCGGGCTTCAGCGATGATGCGTACCGCTCAGTCGGGGCGCAGATCGCGCCCTCCGCCGATGCGGTGTGGTCGCAGGCCGAGATGATCATGAAGGTGAAGGAGCCCATCGAGGCCGAGTGGGCGCGCATCCGCAAGGGCCAGGTGGTGTTCACGTATTTTCATTTCGCGGCGTCGGAGCCGCTCACGAAGGCGGTCATCAAGTCCGGCTGCGTCGCGATCGCGTATGAGACGGTCGAGCTGCCGAGCAAGGAATTGCCGCTGCTGACGCCGATGAGTGAAGTCGCGGGGCGGATGGCGGTGCAAGAGGGCGCGAAGTATCTCGAGAAGGTGTTTGGCGGGTACGGCATTCTCCTGGGCGGTGTTCCTGGGGTGCTGCCGGCGGAAGTGCTGATTCTTGGCGGCGGCGTCGTTGGGACGAACGCAGCCAAGATGGCCGCGGGGCTGGGCGCCCACGTGACGCTGCTCGATATCTCGCTCGACCGACTCCGGTACCTCTCCGATGTCCTTCCCGCCAACGTTGATCTGCTCTATTCCAACCGCCACAACATGCTCGAACAGCTCGCGAAGGCCGATGTTGTGATCGGGGCCGTGTTGCTCACCGGGGCGAAAGCCCCGAAGCTCGTCAAGCGCGCTGATCTCAAGGTGATGAAGCAAGGATCGGTGATTGTGGATGTCGCGGTGGATCAGGGTGGCTGTATCGAGACGACCAAGCCGACCACGCACGATCAGCCGACGTATGTCGTCGACGGGATCATTCATTATGCCGTGGCCAACATGCCGGGCGGTGTGCCGCGCACGTCCACGCTGGCGCTGACGAACGCGACGTTCCCGTATGCGAAGCGGTTGGCGCGGGCAGGATGGAGGGACGCCTGTAAGAAGGATCAGAGCTTGGCGTTGGGATTGAACGTGGTGGACGGCAAGGTGGTGTATCCTGGAGTGGCAGAGGCTTTCAATCTTCCGTTGACTGATCTGAAGACGGTCTTGTAGACAGCGCGTAGAGCTCGAGGAGGGATCGATGATGCGTATCGCGGTCGCAGGAAGTGCGTGCTTGTGGGCCTCACGGCGGCGGCCTTTGGGGTAGCATTCTACGACGCAGTCTCGGTGTCATCCATAGAGAGCCCGGATACCACTATGCGCTTCCAAAGACTCGTGTTCTTATCTGTTGCTCTCGTCGCATGTCATCGCCCGACCGAGGTTCGTGGACTCTACCTGAGTGCCGCCGACTCAGGGTGGTTCTTTCCGTGCGATGATGCCAAGACCGTCGTCAGCGTACAGGACACGGCCTTGTTTGCCAGGTACCAGCACATCGCCACCTCGAGCGAGCCGGTATTTGTGCGGTTACGCGGAATAAAAGGTCACGAAGGAAGCATCTACGGTGGACGGCGCTACTTTAGCGTGCAGCAAATCCTCGAGGTGCGGCCGCGAGCAAGTGGCGAGTGTCCTGCGGTCGCGCAACCAGTCGGTCCACTTTTGCCTGTGACCACGACGCGATGAGGCGCGCGTAAAGCTTGATGTCTCCGTCGTGTCAGCGATCGTGACGGTGCGTCGTGCCAATGGAGAGATCTCGTACCGCGCCCGAGACTCATTCGTTTGGCATCCCAACGAGTGAGGGTGGCGGCTCCTTACCTTGCCGCGCCCGGTGCCTTCTTCTGCCTGTCCCCCAACCACACCAAGCCATCGATGATCAGTTGATCCTGAATTGTGTTATTCAGCGTGTATGACAACGTCTTGTTCGTAGCATCGTACTTGTGCTCATAGTCAATGTCGTTATGACCCATGTTGAGATAGATCATCTTGTAGTTCTTGTTCGTCCAGACCACGGGATAGTAGCCACTGTGCCAGATCTCGTGCGGTTTTGGTCCGGTGCCCAACGGAAAGCTGGCCGAGTCGATCGATAGCAGAATGTCGATGGCAGGATTCTGTCGCAGATCGTGTTGCCAACGGTACCACTCATTGGGCGAGGACTTGAACGTCTCCGGCAGATGGGAGGTCGCCGGATGGTTGCGGTCTTCGACACGGAGAATGGCCGACGTCGGTCTCCAGGTGTTGCTGACGTAAGATCCTGAGCCGAGAAATGTGTTGTGGTACCAGTCCCAGTTTGCGGGATAGGCTGAAGGGGTCAAAGCAAACCCAGCAAAGTGAAAGCCCATCCAGCCTCCGCCATGCTCCATGAACGACTGAAACGCCGCTCGTTGTGCGGGGTCTTCAGGGCGCGTGTCTAGAAAAACCACGACCTGATACGCAGCAAGAAAGTCTGCATTCAGATCGTGCCAATTGGATGTGGTGTCGAAGCTGAAATGGTACTTCGCCGCCATCTCCGGAAACCATCGCTCGGCCTCATGCACAAAGCTGATATGAGCCGGATCCTCTTTGGCGGTAAAGAACGCGATCACTCGAAACGCTGGCTTGTCGGTATTGGCGCTCACGCGTGAAACGGATAAGATGAGCGCGCCGATGATAAATGCTTTGAGGGTAGACATGGCTCTTTTACGATAAGGCATCCAATGTCTCTCATGCGCAACCGACTCCTTCCTGCTTTGACCGCACTGCTGCTGACCCTGACCGCCAGGGCCGGCGCCCAGACCGCACTCCCTCTGCAGCTCCGGTGGGAGCTTGTGGCGGATAGCATCACAAACGATCAGGGCGTCTCCCGCGTGGCGTTCACCATCACCAACCGCGACACGAAAGGGCTCGCACCGACCGGCTGGGCGATCTACTTCAGCGCGCTCCACGGAGCGTATCCGGGAAGCGTGGGGAACGGATTCACCATCGAGGACGTGCTGGGCGACCTGCACCGCCTGGTACCGGCAGCGGGGGGGGGCTTCGCCGGACTGGCCCCAGGTGCCAGCCTTCGGATCCCGTACCTCACGGACCTGCTGCTCAACCGGAGTTTCGTCCCCAAGGGACCCTACATCGTATTCGATAGCGCGAAAGACGTCGGCGTCCCCGTGAGCGATTACGTGGCGGTCCCTTTCGAGCGCCGCGTGGCGACGCCCGAGAACCAGTTCGCACTCGACTCCGTGATCCGCGTAATCCCCGCGACCGAACTGCCACCTGTGTTCCCGACTCCGGTAGAGGTGACACCAGGAGCAGGAGCACTGCACCTGACGGCGATGCCCCCGGTCGAGGCGTCGGAGGCCCTCAAGAACGAAGCGGCGTTCGCGGCGGAATACCTGCGCCCCTACTTCGGCTCCACTGGAAAAGCAGGCGCCCCAGCTCTGCGACTCGATGTGGGTCCCGTGGAAGGTCAGACTTCACCCGAGGCGTACTCGCTCGTCGTGGATCCCGTCCAGGGCGTACGTATTGTGGGCGTGTCGCCCACCGGCGTCTTCTACGGTCTCCAGTCCCTGCGCAGCTTGCTGCCAGCGCTGACTCCTCGCGCAGGTCTTGTCCTGCCAGCGATCCGCGTGGTGGATGCTCCTCGCTTCGGCTACCGCGGGTTCATGCTCGATGTCGCCCGCAACTTCCACCCGAAGCCCCTCGTGCTGCGTACGCTCGATCTCCTGGCACGCTACAAGCTCAATGTCTTTCACATCCACCTGACCGATGATGAAGGCTGGCGCATCGAGATCCCGAGCCTGCCCGAGCTGACCGCGGTGGGCGCACGACGCGGCCACCCGCCCGACTCGGACCGGCATCTTCAGCCCGCGTTTGGATCGGGCCCGCTGGTCGATCGGCCATGGGGCAGTGGGTTCTTTTCCCATGCCGACTACGTCGAGATTGTGCGCTACGCAGCGGCGCGGCACATCGAGGTGATTCCCGAGCTCGAGATGCCGGGCCACGCGCGCGCCGCGATCAAAGCCATGAAGGCGAACCCGCAGTACCGGCTCAACGACCCCGAAGACCGTTCGGTGTACACGTCG
>WNFB01000305.1_pt1 | contig 37140 bp, 38 predicted proteins | sample 5400501 | NCBI WGS metagenome assembly WNFB01 (sample SAMN13153341, study PRJNA577476) | soil metagenome | isolation source: 200 cm saprolite under Douglas fir tree site 2 hole 1 | place: USA:California | collected 2015-04-18
AGAATCTGAAAGTCCCATCTGGATACTGTGCTGTTAGCGTGTAATTGAGCAGTTTTGATGAGGATGTTAGGATGTTGTACCAAGCGGTGCTGGAGCATGATCTGAGATCGTTTGCGATCGAGAGCATGTGATAGGTGCCGGTCGGGTAGAGTCCTTCTCCATTGTCCGGAAGGGAGAAGTTCCCGTTAGACTGGAGATATCGGCTCGTGAGGTAGGACTCGGCCCGGTACGCCGAGTATGCGTAGGTCAGATTGTTGTGGAGGTAGACGCTCGCGTCTAGATCTCTCGCGAAGTCCTCTACAAGGTAGGATTTGTAGGGGTTGACGGTGACGATGTTACCGTCTGACTGTTGTCTCTTGACAAGCTGGTTCGCAAGACCTGTCTCTAGTGTCTGATAGGATTGGCTGAGAGAATTGCCTTGGAGCCTGAAGTAGCTGTCAGTGTAAGTGATTGGCTTGAGAAAGCGGAGAAGCTTGGCAAAGTCGATGAGCGGGTCTGCGGCTGCTGATGTGGCCCCTGACAGATTGTAGTTGGTGTTCAGGTCTTGGACTGCTGTCGTGAAGTCTGAAGCCGGGGGTAGCGATGATCCGCTATAGTATGCGAACCAGACAGCATTCGAGAGGGTCCAGGCGATGGTGTCGAAATAGTCGCTTCTGAGAGGCAGGTTGAGATGCATGTTCTGGGTGACGTTGATCAGGTCTGACCTTGCGGTCGGGTCGAGCGTTAGCCCGTAGGTTCTTGACAGGAATTTCTGTGCGTCGAGGTGTACTTGGAACTGTGTATTGAGGTTTGCAGGGGACCATATTCCGTAGTTGACAAAGGACGGATTCTGAAGCAGAATGTGTTCTGCCTTGGTCATGTTCTGGATAATTGTCTTGGTCGTTGAGTTGCCGATTTCTAGTTGTAGGTAAGTCATAGTTCTACCTACTAGGGATGTTGCCCAGAGATTGTTCGAGGTGCCTTGAAGTGTCGCGGTGCCATTAGGGAGAACTCTTGACTCGGCCCATGTGAGCACTTGCCTCATTGAGGCGTTGAACGCGCCGGTGTTCAAGGCGGGAGGATTTATCGGGCTGGCTGCGGCCGAGGATTGGAACGAAGGAAAGGTGTTAGAGGCAAGTGGGATGCTCAACAAGATGATCCCGATTAGGAGGAAGACGGGCATTCGAGCCATGGAAGCTCTAGACGCCATTCTACACGCCTCCTCTCGCTCGCGTCTGATCGCTGGATAATTTATGATTGTTACTGCTCAGTCAACTTGTTGAAGACTCTGGTCGCTCTACAGGTTCCAACCGGCATAAGCCACCCGGAACTGTGACTAGTTGGCGTCATATCGAATCCTCGTTTTTTTCTGGAAACCTCTCGGAGGTAGTGAGGCGGGAAGGCGTCCTGCGGTCCCACGAATCGTTCTAGCCTGGCGCTGAGGATACGTTTCATAATCTAGAGCTTCGGAATTCAAGTGGGATGCAGAACCGAGTTCGTCTTGGAATACTGGCTCTTCCCACTTCAGGCCTTGTAGGCATAGTCTCCCTCTTTCCTCCAGGAGTTTTCATCAATCCAGCCGTGGACCCTGCAGGCTTTGCCCGGGCGTCTGGCACTGTTGGCCTTGGGAACATGATTGGAATCGTATCTCTGGTCCTCTTGCTCGTAGGCGTGCAATCCCTCTACTCGATATTGGTTGGCGGGCCTGCTAGTCGATGGGCATTTGCAGGTATGACGCTCACAGTCGCCGGGATAGGACTTTTCCTGCCTTTTGCTGGAATCTTTGCTTTCGTGGCGCCGACGGCGGGGAGAGTCTACGTCAACGCTGACCCTAACGCGATCAAGATCATCACTGACTCTGTCGCCATCTCGAACTTGTCTGCATTCCTCTTTGCCGGATTGGCTGGGCTCTTCTCAGTTATTGGTTCGATCCTTTTCGGGATTGCCATATAGCAGACTCAACGACTGCCCAAATGGTCCGGCATTCCGTATTGCCTGGCAATTCTCCTTTCTTTTCTCTCCGCCCCGTTCTTCAGCTTCATCCTCGGATTTCTTGGTGGGGTGTTACTTTTGACCAGTGGCGTATGGATCGCCGCTAATGTCTTAGGAAGTAAGAATGCGATGATGATTTAGCTTTGCCGAACCTTTTTGGGCGGGCCTTCACCTGTTTCTCTGAACTTGACTGGCGCTTCGACGAGCTTCGCCAGTTCTCTCTTGAGCCTCCCGGAGATCTGTACCGCTGTTCTGGTTTTGTAGTCGTAGGCTACTTGTGTAGTCCTGCCGATCGCGTACTCTGCCCTTGCGGGTCCGTGGATGGTGTAGTCGAGATCCCATGATCGATCTCCTATCCGGCTCACCCATACTGAGACAGTTATCCGGCGTTCGGCTCTGATCGGTTTCTTGAACTCGCAACGAGCAGAGGCGATGATGAAGTCGGGACGGAACCCTTCTCTTACCTGTCCGAGGCTTCTTGCAAGCTCGACACGCGCAGTCTCCATATACTGGAGGTACGTCGCGTTGTTGACATGGCCCATTACGTCAATGTCGCGGAACTGGACCGGCAGATCAATGCTAAACTTCAACGGCAATCCTCCTTTGCGTAGAGGAAAACTATCAAAATTCTATTGTGGTAAGTCATTTGAACACTCAGTATCTCACGTCTCATCACTCGCAGACACACGCGAGCTGGAGGTTTCGTTCTTAAGAGGGTTCAAACAAAATACTTTCGACCATCCATGGCCAGATTAGAGTCTCGAACCCCATCGAAGGTCTACACTGTCTATAGCTGGATAACGAAGGACGGGCACGACAGGGACTTCGTCGCTGCCTGGCAAGAACTCGCCAGATTAGTCGTCAAACAAGCCGGTTCAACAAAATCAACTCGTCTCTTCAGAGATATGTTGGACGGGAGGCATTTTCTTAGCGTCGACGCTTGGAATGACCAGAATGCCTTGAGAGCCCTACGGGAAGAGCCCGAATTCGGCCGTAAGCTTGCTGAACTCCGAAAGCTCCTCGACAATTTCTCTTCATGGTCACTCGAGCTTGAGGCCGAAGAAAAAGCCCAGTGAGCGCCCTCGACTTCTTTCTAGTACATTCAACCAACCCGGCTCGGGACGGTGATCTATCGACGCGGAAAACTAGCCGACTGATCCGTTTTCTTCCATCTAGTTCACTAGTGGTAGTAGAGCTTGGGCTCAAGCACAGACGTCATCAGAACCAGCTTGTAGTAATTGCGATACTCTTTTTGGCCACCTTCTGTCTCATAATTCGGCCAGTACTCTTTCTGGAATTTTTCAAAGAGACCTTTGGATTGTAAGAGCAGAATCATGTAACCGGCCCGGACAGCTGACGTCCGGCTCTTCCACCGAAGACGCTTTTTCCTGATTGCTTCAGCTTGCAATCCGAGGCCATTGGCTGCCGCAAACTGATAAGCAGCTGATAGCGGAAGATCCCACTGAATCTTCTTCTTCGAGAAAGTTTATTCCTCAAAAACCATAGGCGTCGCACGCTCACTAATATTTGCAGGTCTTGTCTTGGAGAATAAGTTCAAGCATCCGGTTCATCACTTCCAAATCCAGGTCTCGAATATTCAGAAATCCGCAAAGTTCTACAGCGAGCTGCTAGGCCGACTCGGCTTTACCAAGATATTCGAAACGGAAGGAATGGTAGAATGGCAGAAGGAGGGAACCAGAATAATCGTTGCCCAGTGTCCCAAGAGGTTCCTCGCCCATGGCTATCATCGAAAACGTGTCGGTCTCAACCACATAGCCTTCCGAGCACCGAGCCGCGCGGCAGTCGACGAGTTTTATCACAACTATCTTCTGCCCAAGAAGATTGCGATTCTCTACGGCGGCGCTAAGGAATGGAAAGACTATGATCCGGGCTACTACGCAGTCTACTTTGAGGACCCCGACCGGATTAAGCTAGAACTAGTCTACGTTCCAGGCGATCTGTAAACGAGATAGTTGGTTTGGTTGTGGGCGTAGTAGATTGTTACATGCTCAGTGTTGATTGAGGCGATTCTGCCGAATCCGAACTGTACCATCTGGATAAGAGAACACCTCAACAACCAATCATGGGTCTCCAGATATGATTCTGTATGAGACGAACTTGCTTCGAGGTTGTGGAGAACCATTCGAATGGTCAGATTCGGCTTCGGAAGAATCGACTCTACGGAACAGCCATTGACTGAGCCCTTCGCCTAGTGAGCCGTGCTCCCAAATCCTTCTTGAAGGACTATGGAGTAGTGGTGAACAGAAGCCAGGTTAACTGTAAACGTGAAGATGGTGCCGCGTCCTGTCACCGTTATTATGGTGTGTTGGTTTCCGCTCGTGAAGGTGAATGCTGAACCATGGAGAACGCACTGCGAACAGCTCGAACCGATGCTGAATGTTGTCGTCGTCACGCTATTCGGAGCTAGTGACGGACCGTTCCAGTTTGCGAGCGTATATTCGTTGCCGCTTGAGTCCGTGACGTAGTAGGATGTTAGTGTCGTCGTTCCGGTGCCATTGTTCTGAAGATCAACAGCTACACGTGTGGAGTCTTCGAATGTGGTGGACCTCGGAGCTATGTTTTCCGTGTAATTCGCTGGATTAGCAAACACGGTCATGAACTGGTTTCCCGCACGATGTCTTGACTGGAATCGAGGTTTCGGAGTTAGGATCTTGGACTGTTGTGAACGTTCCGTTCTGTCCTGCTGCGATTGCTACGTTGATGCTGTACAACTGTGTCCCAAGCGTGTAAGACGTGAGTGTAACCGCTTGTGATTGCGCATTATGGACGTTAATATTGTAGGTGAAGGACGTGCTTTGACCTCCCGTGAAACTTCCCGCCAGAAGGTTCGAGTTTTCAGTATTGCAGGAGGACGTGGAGGCTTGCTGAGGGCTGAGTGCTCCAGTTGAGAAGGCGAATCCGATTACTCCTACCACAATTGCGCTTACGAGTACTGCAATTACTTTAGTATTCAGCTTTCGTCCTTGTCGTGCATGAGCCGGACGTATTCAATCTTCTTGTAACTGGCGCTCTAAGAGCGAGTGGAAGGGCACAAAAATTATTTTTAACGTCTCCAAAAAGGGGGCGACAAGACCGAGGTCTGCTTCACCCACCAGAGTTTAGTTCTCCAATTCGAATGCTAAGATAGCTGTTCAGACGCATGGAGCGGTATCATTAAGGGAAGTCTACGGAGTCTGATTACTACAGGTAGAGGGAAACCCAACTAGAAAGAAAAAACGGCTCCGGTCGATGTGCCACCTACCACCTGGATGGGTTCTATATCATGTTTGGATTTATGTTCCATGCGTTTCTAATACCACACTGATTGGAACGGAAATGGTATGTGACAATGCGCCGCTTGATGCTATTATCCTCACAGTATAGCTGCCAGTAGGAGTGGAACCCTTCGCGGAAACCGTCAGAGTAATGCTGGCGGAACCACCAGCCGACAAAATGACGGTTGTAGAGGTCAAGATTGCAGAAGGACCCTGATTGACGATCGGAACGACAGACAGAGAGAGTGTTACAGTCCCAGCAAAGCCGTTCTGACTTGTCAGCGTTATAGTCGACTTTGAAGAAGATTCTTGCGGAACAGTGAGGGAGGTTGGGCTCCCGGTTAGGGTAAAGTCTGGAGTCAGTGAAACTGTGATTGATGCTGTGAAAGCATCTTGGTCGACACATCCGAACGCCGGGTCAAAGGTGTCACAGGCGTTCCTGTTATCGGCCCATACTGGGTGAACCGCTGTGGGGCTGGAGGCCACCTGAATGTAATCTCCAATGAAGGGTTGGAATGCTCCAGGAGAATCTGTCCTGCGTACGATGTTTGGATCAAAAGAGACACTAGTAACACGGAGGTTTGATGAGAAGCTGACGCCCGCGTTGATTGACTGGGCATAGAAGACGTCGAGGGAAGTCATTGTCGGAGCTGTGCTAAATCGGCTGTCGTACCATACGACGCTGATGATTCCACCGGAGGAAGCAATGGCTGGGAAGAAGTGTTGCCCAGCCACAACATCATTGATCGTCAGTGGGAAACTCCAAGTCGCCCCGCCGTTTGTTGAACGCGTGAATAATACATTGGCGTTTCCTGTACGGAAATCGTCCAATACCAGATAGACACCGTTCTGGTCGGCGGCCATTTGAGGAATAGTGAATGCTCTGAAGCTTCCCCCGGGGAGAGGCGAGGGTATTGGAAAGGCAGGGTTTACTGGCCTTGTCGTCCCAGCGATGCTTGTCCCGCCGTTCGTTATCTTCGTCACTTCAACATAGCCTAGAAAGGCTCCAGTCACTGGGTTGAAAGCAACATCTGAAACGTACACGTTACCAGTGGTGTCGACGGCCATGCCTGGTAGCTCGCCGGTCTCATCCGCCGGAGCGTAAAAGGGCGCTGAAAAAGTCATTCCTCCGTCAATGGAACGTGTGAAGAGTGTTGCGAAGAATTCTGTGGCTGTCCGGTTGGCGTCGTATGCGACATACACGTTCCCGTCGTTGGGTCCTCCCGTTGTGTCCACCGCTATCCACGGCTTATCAGGGAAGACGCCAGCCGATATCAGCGTAGTACCAGAGTAGATTGCGCCGTCATTTGTGAACTTGGCAACGAAGAGTGCGGTATTAGTGACAAACCCCGCGGAGGTAACGTTGAGAGCGAGGCCGGCGTAGTAGAGGTTTCCATTTCGGTCGAAGGCGAGGACCGGATCGGAAGTTGCATTGGACCTGTGTAGAGGTGAGGCAAGCCCTTGGGGAGAGATATCGCCCGGAAATCCAGGAAGGAGACCTGAAGACCAAGTCAGGCCGTTGTCGGTGGACCTGTAATAACCATGCCATCTATGCTCACCTACCGCTTTAAGCGTAAGGTCCTGGGCTCCCGCGACGATGATGCTGGGACTTCGCGGATCCACAGCGATGGTGGGTTCGACTCTCTGACGATCCGGAGAAGACTCTCCCGCAATGTCCACATTTGGACCCAGCCCAACCACCGTCCCATGGGCCATTCCTACAGATAGTAATATCACGGGCAAGAGGAAAAGAACAAGAACGCCTCGTTGCTTCATAACATCTTTCACAGGCAAGGTCTCCTCAGAATATAAAACGTTGCTATCCAGAGGACGAAGGTGAAACCTGCAGATGGCTACATGTAGAAGGCGATCGCATTTACGGGATGGAAGGAGCAGTAGTCTCGATGAGAAATCATAATGTCAGTTATTGGAAGTAATCCCCAAAATCGAAAAGCAGGTCAAAGAAGCGATGTTCGATCAAAGTGTGACCCGAGGGTATGACTTTTCTCCATCCCATTTAGTGAGGAACTGGGACCCAAATCTCAAGAGAGCCGAGATGCTAACCGGCAAGTACTCGACATTTGAAAAGGTCCAAGTCCCCGCTGTTTCATTGGGACAATCAGTAACTCAATTATTCCCTCAGATTAGAGTTAGTAATTCGCGTTTCTCGTAAGGTTCTGACTGTTCAACTAATCGTTCCTCACAGGTACTTGGTCATCCGTCAGCGACAAAGATACTGGGCATCTGTTGGAAATAGCCACAGACGGCCATGATTGGTCAAAGCCACTAACAAAGTCTTCTGGATTCAACCAATCATTCCTCAGAACAACTAAAGGCTGTCTCGACTGATAAGGAGAGCTCGGTTTTCTACGAGCTTGCCAGCATGAACCGCTTTGCTGTAGCATTCCAATGGTATGACCAATCGAGCGATTTGATACCGAGTTTGTTGCTACTTTGCTGAGTGTGGGTCTCTGGGTCGGTTTCGGACTAATTCCGCTTTTGTCGATTCCGGTTACGTTTTTCGGGTTGATTGCGGGTGCGGTCCTTCTCCTTAGCTGAGCGAACCAATGATTTCTCTTCTGATGAGGACTTTCGTGGTTCTTTGTTTCAACATAGAAAAACTAGCATGGACCCAAGGGCCCGTACTAACTGATGACATATCATGACATAAGCCGAGCACCAAGCCGCGCAGCAGTCAACAAGTTCTATCGCAACTATCTTCTCCCCAGGAAGATCCCGATTCTATTCGGCGGAGTGGCCTGATTATGATCCGCGCTACTACGCAGTCTACTTTGAGGACCCCGACAGGATAAGGCTCTAAGTAGTTTACGTACCAGGCGACTTGTAAAGCGAGCCAGTAGCTAGATGTGGTCGCAGTAGATAGTTATCCGCTCACTCGTAACTAAAGTCCAGACGCTCTCAGCCGAATAGAATTACGCTTCTTCACAACCGCCTCTATCCGATCAGCTAGTTCATTGTCCGGCGCAAACGATCTAACGTAATCGAGCAGGTTGCCTTTCGTACTCCCCTGTGCCCGACGTGGGATAGGCTTGGCGACATGCTCATGCTTAGACTTGAGCCGATCAAGGGCCCTGTACGCTTTCTCGGATAATGTTAGCGTCTTCTTAGCCATGACAATTTACCCGCAGGGCACGCATATATCCGTTCAGCGGACCCAAAGACCTCCCAAGCTAACATTGCCGAAAGGGTTCGTCGACTCATCTGTGAGCATAGTATACTGTTGCGTGCTCGCCATTGATGGAGTCGATTCTGCCGAATCCGAACCGGACCATCTGAATTATGCTCCCCACCTTCTCCTGGCGAATATTCGTCTCGACCGGACCCTTCGTTCTCGACGCGTCAGGCATCACCACCTCCCCGACCATGTTGTTCTCGCTTGGTAGCCAGTTGACCAGTGGCGCTTTGACCTCTCGGGCTTTCATGTAATCCTGACTATGGAACACGGCCGTAATCGAGTTGTTCTCGACGCTCTTGATTTCGACGTTGAACAATTCCATTAGCCGGACCACCTTGCTCTTTCTGAGAAGATCAATGTCCGATGAGGAGATCAGTAGGTTGGCTGAGCCGTTCTCTGGAACCACCTTGAAGATTCTGTCCGGGAGGTCCTTCCTTTCTGGGTGCAATGGCAGATGCGCCTCGAAGGTATGATCAACACCTGACACTGTTATTGTGATCGGGTTTGCGATGAAGCTGTACCTGTGTGCGATCTTGTCGATCTCTTTCCGGTTCGTCGCGTTCATATTGTCCCAGCTGAGGGTCGCGTCCACTGGCCTGGGTCCCATCTCGTAGACAATCTTCCTCAGCGCACTCGGAACATATCCTCTCCTCCGAAGAGCCGCCAGCGTCGGGAGTCTCGGGTCCGAGTAGCCGTCTACGAGGCCTTCCTCGATCTCCTTAACCATCAATGACTTGCTGAGCTTGATATCCGTCGTCTTCAACCGGCCATAATGCACATACTCCTGAATCTCCCAGCCCAACGCCTTGTACAGATACTCCGTCCGCGGAGCGTTTGTCAAATGCTCCTTACCTCGGATGACATGGCTTACTCCTAGCAGATGATCATCGATCGCAGCTGCAAAGTTGAACAGGGGCCAGACCCGGTACTTTGAGCCCACCCTCGGATGAGGATACTTCACAGGATCAATAATGCGAAGCGCGGGCCAGTCCCGGACCGCCGGGTTCGGATGAGCCAGATCCGTCTTTATCCGTAGCACCGCCTCTCCTTCGCCAAACCCCCCGTTCAACATCTTCGCCCAATCAGCCAGATTCTGCTCCGGGCTCTTGGAGCGATCTGGACACGCTCTACCAGCGTTGATGTTTAGACGGAAATTATCGGGAGTACAGGTGCAGATGTACGCGTCTCCGGAGTTCAGAACCCTCTCAGCATACTCATAGTAGACTGGTATCCTGTCGCTAGCAATGTACTCGGCGTCCCACTGGCATTCCAGCCAGCGAACATCCTCCCTGATCAGATCATAATACTCAAGCGCCGACTTTTTCAGCCGCGGATCAGTGTCATCGAACCGCAGGAGAAAGAGTCCCTTGTACATCCGCGCATAGTCGTGGGAAAGAATTACCGCCCGGATCGAACCCAAGTGCAAGACAAAATCCGGATTCGGCGCAAACCGCGTCACGATCGTAGCGTACTTGTCCGCGTAAGGCAACGGAGGAAGGGCTTTGGAGCCGGACTGGGTCTGAGGCGGTGCTCCCTTAGTGGACATGGATTGGATGCTGTTCAACTAGATTCTATCTCTTTTCTTCCGAAGCTGATTGAAGTACGAAGTTGAGCTCACATACGTTAGCCTCTTAAGAGGCCCGCCCTGGACATTTCAGGTCGATCGAACTTGTCGGCAGATAACTATAGAGCGAGGATGGCGGAACTCAATGTGGAAATCGAGAAAGTACAGCACGAGATGAATGAGAGGCAGGCGAAAGGAAAACCGACGGTTGCTCTTGAAAAGAGACTTGAGGAGCTGGAAAGTCAGAAGCATGAGCTCGTAGAGCGGATCGAGGCACTATGGAGTGCCTGAACTAGATAGCTTCCCACCAGATTCTTGGACGAGTAACTGAGCCCAGACCGGAGCGTCTAGCGAGTCGGCTTTAGAAGGTCTCCCAGCTGCTCTACTAGATTCTATCTCTTTTCTCTAGTTTAAAGAAATCGTCGGAGTATCCATATTACGATGCTTATGCCGCCGATAATAGCCATCCAGAATCCGATAGCGGCGATAACAACAAGGGCCGAGCAGGCAGTGTCCGTGCAGACAACCGTAGTTTCACCTCGGGCGTAGATGTTCCCCGCGACCAGTCCTGCGCCCCAGAAAATAGCGAAGCCGACGAGAATGAAGATGACGCGTCCGCGGAGGCCTATTCGCGGAATCCTAGACGATCTCGGGAGGTCTATGGGAGGCGCGCTGCTGAGCTCTCCGGTTCTCTCCCTGACGCTCGGGTTCCAGTAGGCTATCCAACCGGCTAGAATGGGAAATCGGAGGTTTGTTGGTATTCGTATCTGATCGAGATTCAGTATTTTTTCGAGAACCTGTAATACCTGGGGCGTTCCGAGCTGTTCGGCCACGTTTCTATCTAGTTCAAACTCCCGTCTTTGGAGAGATCTTCTCAGGGATCTCCGGATCCAGAGCGCGGCGATAAGAAATATGGGACTCGGGAAATAGAGAACCGGACCCGACAATCCTCCCGTGGCTGCGGCTGGGATGTAGAATAGCAGAAGGAAGAATAGCCCGCGTGGCGCGAGAGCGATCTTTCCAAGCAGTCTGCTCATCCTTGTTTGATTGTAGGCCTTGAATCTCACAAGGTGCAATGCGATGAGAATCTTCCATTCATCTAGTGACAGTTTTCCTTTCAGGAATTCCGGCAGCATAAGTTCGGCCTCCGGGAGCGACCCTGGAACATGGACGATTTCCTTTGAGGGGATTGTTGGTGTTGACCTCATCCAGCCTGTGCTGTTATAGCGGTCGAGTCTTCCCCAGACAACCTGTTTGTACCAGTACGGCATCTGGAATTGCACAGAAAGTTCTCTCGTCAATTCCAAAAGCGCGTTGTCTTCTGGACTTGGACCTGTCTTGATTCTCTCGTACCCGCTAAGCCGGCTCAGTCTATCCAAGAATAGTTAGTAGAATTGTGTTTGAATCTTATACATTTAGTGCAACTGCGATCAGGCTCGCTGTTAGCGAGGCCTGAAAGAGAGCACCGTTCAATTGGTTGGAAGCGTAGCTTGGATGAAGGTTACGATTAATTCGCCTCACTGTCTCGGTTCTGAGGATTGCCACTCGGAGGTCCTGCTGAAAGTCCTCTTCCCCTTCAATTGCTTTTCTAATTCTCTCAGGAACTTCTCTTTTGCATCTGGAACTAAGAGAAAGTAAGCTAGAGTCGTCCGGAAGAGAGAAGATTTTGTCAAACCTTTGATCTCTCCTCTCTTGACTGCACTGGAATAACAGCTCAGAAACAATTGATGGGACAGAACGTCGTGTTTGAGTTCGTTTAGTGCTTCGGTAATTGTCTGGTGAGAAATCCGTGTCAAAGATTCACTCTCGATTACGAGAAAGGCTTTTCCCGGATAACTTCTTCGATCGCCGATTTCTGTACGATTTTGGGCCGGGAATTTCCGAGTCCTATTGATGGTTAGCTCTCCGGGCTCTTAAGATCCCTTAGCAGGGCGTCTATGACGTCTTTGTTAGTTGCCATCGACCTTTTGTCAAAGCCGGCTGCTCTAGCGATGTCCGCTTCTGAAACTTGTAGCTCTAGGTCTCTAACTGCCTTGAGCACTATGCCCGCGGCTCTACCCCTATAACTCATCTTGGGAGTCAGGCCTTTTCCAACCGCTGCATCAAGGTAATCATAGGAGAGCCGGACCAGTTCCGCTTTCTCACTGCTGCTTACTAGTCCGCGCTCGGCAAAGCCCTCGGCCATGCTTTCCATCTGTCTTTTCGTGAGCTGCGAAACAAGATCCGGAAAAGGTATGATGCTGTCCTGGACCCTGAATGACTTGATGATGCGCTCCTCGGCATCGACAAGCTTTTCCCTGCTCACAAACATCTTGGACTCAAATTCATGATCAGTTCTCAGATCTCCCATAGCTTTTGCAGCGAGTGATACTGACGCGATTAGGAAGATTTCCAGATTCTTGTGATCAGCGTTGTATTCGCCGATCGGCCTACTCTTGAAGTCCAGATAGAGCGCAACTGCAGCAAGCTTCACCTCATTCGGCAATCCGAGCCTCTGCACTGCATCGAAGAATAGGCCGTGCTCCTCCTTGCTCAGAGACTCTACGCCTCTGTTTAGACGGTAGATCCTCTCCTGAGCTTTCACTCAAGCTCAGTCCTAATTGTCGGGCCGGATTCAATAATCAGTTCTACGGTTCGCAGAAGGTCTGCCACACTTGGAACATACCTGTATGGATGGATTAGTGTTGAGGCTATTACGATTGCTTCAGGGGGAAAGCCCGCGAGTTGTAGATACTGAAGCATCTGCCGGTATCCACTTTGGAGGAGTCTTAGAGAAATGGAGGCTAGGAGACTGGGACTAAAGATCTGGAGCCCATTCAGCAGTTCGCATTGTGTGACTAGTTTCTCGATGCAAATAGTCAATAACTCCTCTCAGCTGCAATAACGGCTGACGAGCACTATGAGCGATTGGAACGCTGGCGTTATTCAGGAGTTCCGCAAAAACCGTGGAAAGGTAGGCGGCAACTTCGAGGGCGCACCCCTACTACTCATCAATCACACCGGCGCCCGCACCCGCAAGATCCGGATCAACCCGGTAATGTATCTCAAGGATGGCCACCGCTACCTGGTCTTCGCTTCGAAGGGAGGAGCAGACACCCATCCCGACTGGTACCACAACCTCAAGGCTCACCCCGACGTAAAGATCGAGGTCGGGAATGAGACGATCGACGTACGCGCCGAGGAGATCACAGGCGCTGAACGCGACCGACTCTACAAGAAACAAGCCTCACTCTACCCACAATTCGCCCAGTACCAACAGAAGACCAAGAGGATCATCCCTGTGATAGCGTTCACACCCAAGACCGGACGATAGTAGGCAGAACTCAATAATCCTACGGGCTGCGGCCGTAGCGTTCTCTGGGCTACTCAACCAGGTCTTGATTTATTTCTTGGAATCCGAGATGTTTCTCGACGAGTTCCCGAACTCCTTTGATGTATGCTCGTCCCCAGATGGAACTCTTCCGACTGTAGAAGATGTTCCTCTGTCCAGGAGCCAACAGGACGGGAAACTCGAACTGATCGCCCCCATGAGCAGTTGGAGAGTTGTTGACAATCCAATCTCTCACCTCGTCATTGAAACCTTCTGAAACGATGACTGGAATGACTACAAGTCGCACCCTCGGAATCTGGTTCGGGCTAGCCTGAACGAGCCTCGGTTTGTTAAACTCGGAAAAAATCCATCCATAGTTGGAGAACTTCCCCACGATATCTTGAGTGGCGGAGTCCGATGTTGTCACCAATATCACGTGGGTCCAACTGTTGCGAAGAATCGAAAGTTGAGTCCGCGCAGCCACAAGTTCAAGATTGTATTGAGGAGCCGCCTTGTATTCTGGTCTCGACATAACGTCTCGCGATATGGAAAAACCGTTTTTGGCCAATCTTTCCGCCAACCCGTTCAAGAAATCCGTGTAGTTTCCCATAACTAGACCTGTTGATTTCATACCCCTAAATTAGGGTTCTAAGACGTCAAAGAACTGACTGCATCCCTTCTGCGCCTAGAAAAGGTGGTGGGAGATGATCTGAGCAGGGCCGCCTGGATCAGACGATATGACGGTATTAGACAGCGCCCTGATTCTCTTCTCAACCTTCGAAGCCGCCTTAGGTGTGGTGTTGATGAAGACTGAGGGTCCGGTATCGAGAGAATACCAAACCGGGACCCCTTCCTCCACACGCAGTCTCCGGACTTCCTCCATGATCCGTATCGACAGCGGGCTTACCAGAATCGTTTCCAGCCTGCCTGTCATCGTGATAGCATGCAAGTTTAGAGTGTCTACCTCGGCTAGTCTGCAGATCTCCGAGAGATCCTTCCTCGCTATGGCACGCCTCATCTTCTGAAGGATCCCCTTCAGATAACCCAGCCTTGCCTGGAAGAACGGAGAAGTCAAAACGTCCGCGTGAGCCTTGTCAGTCTTTATCTCAGATGGAATAGGGACAATCAGCGTCCTCAATCCGATAGAACTCGCAGACGCAAGATGCTCAGCATACGAGCGTCCCTTCCGGTTCGCATACCATATGGAGAATCCACCCACGAGACTCCGAGCGGCGGACCCGGCTCCAAGCCGGACGACCTCGGATAATTCCCGAGGCTCAAGGTTGAGCCCTAGAGCCTTTGATGTTGCAAGACCCAGCGCCGCGAAACCAGACGCGGAGAAGCCCAGACCCTTCCCTTTGACATTCGCGTTCCTCGACTCGACTTTAACCCGAGTCTTCTCGCCCGCGAGTTCTCTGAGCTTATCGATAACAGCACGCGCTCTCGCCTCTTCGCCCGTCGTTGGAATCGTCCCATTGATCCGAATTCTGTCTCGTTGGAGGCTATTCCCCGTCTCCACTGTCGTAATGGTGTCTAGCGATTTCATGCAGACGGAGATACTGTCATGGTAGGGAATCCGGAGCCTTGGGTTCTTCAGCCCATGATACTTGACGAGTCCCTGGATGGCGTAGGCGCGCGCAGTACACTTCAACGCGGATTATCCTATTACTCCAGTCGCGCGGGCGACCTTCTCCGCCGCTGCCTCGTTTATCCCCTTGTCGCCGAGGATCGTGTACCTCTCCGGTCTCAGGCTATGAGCCATCGTCAACGCCTTGACAACCTGTTCGGGCGAGACCTTCAACTCCTTAGCCGTCGAAGGCGCGCCTATCTCTTGGAGAAACTCCTTGATTGATTGCCAGTTGGACCCGTGAAGATACGCACACATTATCGCCCCCACACCTGTTCTACCCCCATGTAGACTGGTCTCACCCGCCACAATATCCAGCGCATGGCTGAAGAGATGCTCCGCACCGCTACAGGGCCTTGAGCTACCCGCGATACTCATCGCAACACCACAACTGATCAGCGCCTCTACAACCGTCCGGACACCTTCCTTGCTGCGCTCGACAATCTCCTTCACATTCCGCGTCACCAACTCCGCACTCATCAAGGCCAGCTCCGCCGCATAATCACCATAGTATTCGTTCTTCAGCTTGTGAGCAAGCTGCCAATCCTTCACCGCGCTGAACTTTGCAACAATATCACCACATCCAGCAGCCAAGAGATCGTAGGGGGAATCCCATATCACACCAATGTCGCCTATGATAGCTATCGGTGCCTGAGCACGGATCGAGTAGGGCTTGGGACCTCCCTTTATGGAAGCATACGGGCTAGCGATACCATCGTGACTCGCAGCGGTCGGGATACTCATGAAAGGAATTGACGCTTTCGCGGAGGCAAGCTTGCCCAGATCGATATCCTTCCCACCTCCTACCGCCAAGACGATAGATGGTCTGGTCTTCTTGATCGTCTCTATGATCTGGTTCAGAACTGCCTCCGTCGATTCCTTGACTATGATGTGGTCGACTCGGAGCCCAGCTTTCGCAGCGGACTTTGCGACGCCTACCCCTGCAAGAGGATACGTCACTGGTCCAGAGACAACTAGGGCCGTGCCGTGAAACCCTTGCTTGGTGCAGATCTCTCCAACTCTGTCGAGAATATTGACGCCGACGATGACCTCTCTCGGAAGCTGCATGTAATGGATCGATTCTTCAGACTCCAGAGTTCGATCACACCACAAATACGATTATGACAGCAATCACGAACGTGGCAATTTCTAGCCTGACGAATGATCTACCGATCCGCCGCGCGATACGGCCTATGAAACCGCTTATCGACTGGAAAGCCTCCGAACCCAACACTTGGAGTTGCAGGGAGAACTTGGAAAAACCTGCCGATGAATCTTCCAGACTACTCATCGCCTTCTGGACTGACCCAGTGATCTGTGTCAGAAAAGTAGCGGTCGGCAAGGCGGCTCCCACCGGATAGTATCCCAGCGGCGATCTCACAAGACCAGTGACGAGGTGAGTGTCAGTCGTCATGACTTCAGCGTCGCTGACTCCTATCTCTCTGATTGATTGAAGGATCTGGTCTCGAAGACCTTGCTGCATGTTATTTCCATCTATCGTGATGTACGATACGGTGTCATTCTCGGTTTTCACAACCATCACGGACAAGCCTCCTGGGCCGATCCCGTCCTTGAGAGTGTAAGTGTTCAAGGAGTCGTATGCTGATCCGACACTGAAGGGTCCCTGTGACAAAGATTTCAATCTGCCAAGCACTCTGACCGCGGCCGCGACGATTCGGTCAGCCTGCTGGGGTGTTATAGAAGTTTGACCCACAATGCTGTTATGGGCGTCAACAATGAGCACGTCGAAGCCCAGTCTCGACGCTTCCTTCTCGATTTCTGTGGACACTAAGGTCGGTAGGTCCTCCATCTCGTTAGGAGCCAGCGTAATCGTCAGAAGTACGATGTTCCCAAAGGCTTGACCCGAAACGATAGCCTCTCCCTCCTTCTCTCGAATCATGGAAGAGGCTTTGCTGATCAGATGATCCGAGGGATATTTCTCCCTCGCCGCTGAAAGAAGCCTGTCGATGTCCCGGTGGGAGACGATGTTCAGCTTATGGTTCGAGATGCCATGCGGCACCTGGACGACACCATGTTGCGATTCTTCCAGTGACTGTTTCAGCTCGGAGGGGAGACCCCCGCTCCCCATGTCCCGATACGGCCCGGGATGAAAGTTGGACACGACAAACGACGCTTTCGGCCTCGAGCCCTCTCCAGAGAAGCTCAGAATCCCTGTCTCAATCGACCCTTCGGTCGAGAGAGTCAAGAGTCTCTCCTCGAGAGCGGTCGGGGTCTTACGCAACCAGTGATGAAGGAACGATCTGAATAGCTGCATAGGAGAAGAACCGATCTCTGATCTTCCGGACACCTCCACTCGACGGATGATGAAAGAGACTCCTAGGGCCGACACGACTGAGCAGGTGACTAGCAAGATCAGGACCTTTGGAAGCAGCGTCTGAAGAGGGGTAGCTGGTGAAACAAAGTAGCCTACGGCAAGAAAGGACGCCGTAGTCAGAATCGGTGTTGTGAGAGCGGCCGAGAGTTTCCTCCAAGCAGCAAGAGAAGACATCGCGTCCGTCGACAAGAATCGGACGGGAAGGGAGCCCGCCAAACCGACCAGAAACCCATACTCCCAGAGAGTCTTCTGCCCGACGAGTAGACCGACCCAGGAAAATAGGGGAAGAAGCACCGCAACTGGGAATAGTGAAATGATCTCTAGTCCCATCAGCCGCCTGAAATCCAGGATTTTCTCCTTCTGAAGAATCAAAGTTGCGTTCAGAAATTCGCCGAGAACCGCCGGCCATACCAGTATCGCCCCCACGAACACCAGTGTCTGGGCTAGACTCTCGTTTGACGGTAGTAGCGAGACTGATGCCGATAGAAGCGCAATTCCTGCGAAGATCTCGATGACTCGGGGGGTAGTGGGGAAGCCTACGCGTCTGATGAAGTTGAAGGCGCCGACTGTCCCTGACACGCCGCCTCTGCGATCCTGCGACATTTTGTCAGGCACGTTTCAGGGCTGCTAATATCTGCTTGACCCGTCCGGGTCCTTCTTGCTCTAAGACTGTTCCGGTAACGATCGCAGAGGCTCCTGCCCGGGCTAATCGTTCTGCCTGGCTCGGGGTTCGGATCCCACCACCAATTATCAGCGGAACATTGATTCTCTCACTGACTTTGCTCACCATTCGAGGGTCTACCATGCGCTCTGCTCCGCTTCCAGCCTCCAAGTACACAAACCTCATTCCCAGATACTGGGCTGCGAGAGCGTAGTCCGTCGCGAGATCGACCTTTGAGAAGGGTATGTGTTTCGCCTTTCCAACTGCGCTTACGGCTGTCTCAGATTGGCCAACGACCATGTACCCTAGTGGGATGGGCTCGAGGTTGAACCGTCTGACGACGGAAGCACCGATCACCTGTGACTCAATCAAGTATCGCGTGCTTGACGAGTTTAGCAGGGACATGAAGAATATCGCATGGGCGAATCTGCTGATTCCCACAGGTCCGTTGGGAAACAGTATTGTGGGTAGCGAACACGAATCGCGAATCGTCTTCACTGTCCTATCGAGTTGGGCAGAAGACCTCAGGGTTGATCCTCCGATCATTATCGCAGTTGTCCCGTGGTCCTCGAGATCAGTTACGATCTCTGATAGGTTGCTGGAGAATTTCTCTGGATCTATTAGCGCAAGGTGTATGCAACCTTTCTCCCGTATGCCGTCGACTAGAGCAGATTCTACAGGTCCTGGCATGGGTGAACTTGTCTAGCTACTCATTAGTTGGTGAGCGACTTTCATCGCGAGGATAGGGTGCCTAAGCATGAGACCCACTGCTTTCGATGGACTGAATCCGTGGGCCATGTCAACCAGATCCTGGCCATCAAGGAAGTCTGTTATTATGTTGAGCTCGTCATCTGAGAAGCGTTCGAACGATTCGAGGGCTCTGAGACTGGTTGAGATTTTCTCCCCCCATAACGTTTCGAATCTGTTCTTGTATTCCGAGAGTCGCTTTCCCCCTATGTCTCCGTCCATCGCTGCCTTCCCGGCAACCTCGCCGGCTATCTTTCCAGCTACCATGCTGGTGTGAATGCCTGCCCCGGTTAGAGGAATCACTTGTCCGGCTGCGTCGCCGCAGAGCATCATGTTTGATGTTACGTAGTCTTCGACTTCGCCTCCCACGGGCACGGGGGCGGCCTGCGATCTCTCGATCTTCGCATCACCGAATACGCTCGGATGTTCTTGAAGGAACTTGTCGAGGAGCAACTTGGCCCCGGACCCCTTTAGCCCAATTCCCACATTCGCGGTGCCTTTCCCCTTCGGGAAGATCCAGATGTATCCGGCAGGCGCTTTCTTGTGACCGATGAAGATCTCAAGAGAAGCCTCATCCTCGAGCCGGCAATTTGTCATGTCGTACTGAAACGCGGCTATGACTGGGTAGTTTCTTCTAGGGAAAAATTGACGCGCAAGAATTGATCCAGTACCGTCGCATCCCACGACAACCTTCGTCTTCAAGGAGAATGGTTGCGAGTCCTTCCTTCCTTCAGTAAGGACCAGTCCGTCATATCTCGATACGCTCTCGATTCTAGCTCCATAAACCACTTCGGCTCCAGCCGCGCCCGCTCTTTCCGCTAGACTCCCCAGAAATGCCGGCTTGTCCAGAATGTAGCCGTCGCCTCCAACGCGAACTCTCTTCTTCTCGTCTGGAGGATAGAGATAGGCCCCAGTGATTCTGTGAGCTGCAAACTCGGGCGTGGGTGAAATTTCCGCATCGTCGAGGGCCTCTGAGAGCACTCCTTCAGCGCATGGCTTTCGCCCGGCCGAAGTATCTCGTTCCAGCAGCACGGTGTGGGCCCCTTGCTTGGCAGCGGTCCATGCAGCCATGACTCCTGCAGGTCCGGCTCCGATGACCGCTACATCGTAAATGTCCATTTTCGCCGCACTATTTTGGCTGAGGGGATTCCGGAGGATCCTGTCCGTTCGTTGTGACGTCAAAGGAGTATGCTCGGGTCATGGGACTCGTCTTGATTGTGTTCGCATCATAAAGGTCCTGCCGTGAAAAGGCGGCCGGTGGGGTCGGATTTCGTCTTTCTATCTCCTTGTCTATCCTGTATAGGAACCAGAGAGAGTACACCGAAAGGCTGAACACGAGTATTACGACTTTTGTAACGAAGACCAAGTTTAGAGGCTTGGGTAAGGAAGGCCACCTACTGGAGATCACATCAGGACTACATGGCGATGGGCTGCAACTCTGGGTCAGGACTTCTAGCGCTGACCAGATCATGAAATTGTAGAAGATTTCGTAGAAGGCTCCAAAAGCTACGAGGGCAGTTACGATGAAGAGAAACCGTCGAGTTCGCTCCGAAAAACTGAGGAAATGTATCCTCTGTGCCTCCAGTCCGGCTGACCAGTAGAGGAAGGCTGCATAGATGAACCAAGTAATCGGTTTCCCGTAGAACCAGGGAGATATCGAAGGAGGAGGAAACTCAGCGTTCACAAACTGGGCTCCGACATCTGCTGGAGGGTTCCCTATAGATAGAATCCCATAGTAGCCGATAAACGATAAGGCAATGATCCCTGCGCCCCATGAGAGTATCGACCAGGGCCGTCTCTGGATGAGATCGCGGACCTCAACGGTGCTGAACCAATTCGGCTTCTGTACTTTCAAAGTAGCTCAGAATCACAATTAGAATCGGGTATCGCGCGGACAGCTTTCATAAGCCTTCGCCCCACAACGGCCTTCAGCCGTGAGAAGTTTTCAGTCTATCCCAGCGATGAGACAATACGCTTCGTAATCGCGCCGAGAATCATGTACGGCGATGAATCCTTCGTAACCATAGAACAGGAAAAAGGGGACTGAGGGAGGAGAAAAAATCCCTCGCCGGACTTATTGGATGACTTCGCCGGATGCGAAGCGGTTTGAGACCCGAGTAATTTTGACCTTAACATGGTCCCCGGGCTTCGTGTTCGGCACAAAGACAACAAGACCCTCAACGCGAGCTATACCTTCCCCGCGTCTGCTGATCTCCTTGATGTCAACATCGTACTCCTTGCCTTCCTCGACTGGCTTGGGGCCGAACCTGTTCGCGCCGCCACCACCATAACCTCTCCTTTCATAACCCATAGGCACGTTCCACCTCCGCTTTTCGTCTGTTCTCGTTTCGGTTGCTACGGGAGAAAGCAGCGGTCGTTACGGTAACGGACAGCATACGTTCCTCGGCGAGCTAACCTTCAACAAGAATCCAGCAACTTTTCCGATATAAAGTTGCCTTACGACCTTCCAGCGATAGGTCGGGACAAGCAGCACGCGACTAGCTTGAATACCACAACTGAGTCGCGTTTTTCCGAAATGTCACGCGTGCTGGAAATAATCCCGCTGAATCAGCTTCCGCTGCTGAAGGAAGGCGACGACCTTGCCGGAACAATAGTGTCGAGAGCAAGGATATTGGGCGTTGGAATCAGGAATCGTGACCTCGTAGTAATTGGACAGAAGGCAGTGTCGAAAGTAGAAGGACGAATCATCGATACGAGTGACGTGACACCGTCAGCGAGGGCGGCAAAGATCGCGGAGAAGACAGGAAAGAGCCCTGGATTCGTCGAAATTGTTCTGAAAGAATCTTCTAAAGTGCTCAGAGCCGACAAGGACGCATTTATCGTGAGGACGAAGCGAGGAGCGACTTGCCTGAACGCTGGTGTGGACAAATCGAACGTCAAGGGTGACAGTACGTACGCTCTACTACCTCAAGATCCGGACGCGTCCGCCAGAAGAATGAGAAAGAGAATCGAGCAGCTGACCGGGAAACAAGTAGCGGTTGTCATATGCGACACACGGAGTCGTCCGTTCCGGAAGGGTCAGGTTGAGGAGAGCATTGGGGTTGCGGGGCTCAATCCTTTGGTCGACTATCGTGGCCAGAAGGACTTGTTTGGCTACACTCTGCGATTCAAGAATGTCGCTATAGCCGATGAACTGGCTTCCGCCGCGGAGCTTGTCATGGGACAGGGAAGAGAGCGGACCCCAGTCGCGATCATAAGAGGGCTGACTAGAGTTCGACTTCAAGATCATGCATCAAGCAGATTCCTTGTAGTAAGTTCTCGAGAAGACTTGTTCAAAGGAACTCTATAGCTGACCGCTGTCGAGAATAACTCTATTCGAAAGAGAGCTACCGCGTTACTTAGCTATAGCGATTGAAAGGATAATATGAAACCCAGTCGGGTCCGCTCACAACTCCGCGCTAAGTGAGAAGCACCTTGAGTTCTCTGTTAGACCCCTACATTCCGCTTCTCGAATATCTAGGAGTATGGTTTGTGATCGTCGGCATAGGCCTGCTTGTGAAAGCCGACAAACACGGGGTGATCGTCAAGCCCTACTATCTGATGCTTAGAACTAGCGTCTTCAACAGCTGGATGCAGAAGGTCGGAAGCAAGTTCCGAAGGGGCTGGCTGACCTATTTCGACATTGGAGCAGCAATGGGAATCGGCCTAATGATATTCATCATTTACAGCCTAATCTTGAACGCGCTAAACTTATTCATTCGTTCATCCCAGGCTGGTCCAACGCTGCTGATAATCCCCGTTCCTGGCTTGACCATTAGCTGGGAAATTTTCCCTTACATCCTCATCTCCATCGCAGCATTACTCATCCCTCACGAAGCCGCCCATGGCATAGCCAGCGCTTTGGACAAGGTTCCGATCAAATCTTCGGGAGTATTTCTAGCAATATTTCTCCCCGGAGGATTTGTGGAGATTGACGAAGAAGATCTTTCAAAGAGAAAAGCACGGACGAAGCTACGAGTCTTCGCAGGCGGTTCCTTCACAAACGTAGTCAGCTGGTTCTTGGTCGTCCTTCTGATCACAAACTTTGCCCTAGTCATCAGTCCTCTCTACGACTCAAAATCATCGGGGGTCCTAATTACAGGACTGGTTAATGGCGGGGCAGCTCAGAGCAACAATGTACCAAGCTGGTCAGTCCTCGTCGCCGTCAATGGCACCACAGTCAATTCGATCGAATCCTTGAGAAACGTTCTCTCACCTTTGACTCCGGGACACCATCTCGTGCTCACGATAAATAATGCCGCATCAAATACCCAGACCACCTATTCGATAATTACTCAACCTGCCTCTGGCAACAGCAGCCGCGCAACTATTGGAATCTTCACCTTTCCATACTACAAGCCCGCCGCGTCCTTTCTTCCCGTCTCTTTGCCATACCATTTCTACAACACGCTGACCTGGATGTCCCTAATACTTCTCGGAGTGGCATTGGTCAACATGCTGCCTATGGTTCCTTTTGACGGCGACAGATACTTTGACACCATGCTAGCCAGCCTCGGTCTCTCGAAAGTTCCTAGGAAATATGTGAGAACGGCCGCCAGCGTAATAGCATTGGGCTTACTAGGGTTGAATCTGGTTCTCTCGTATGCCCAATACGGCACGATATTTCCGAAGTAGGGATCACCGTTAGAGAGGTTGACTTGCAGCACTTGTCGTCGCAACGCGCCTTACTACAAACGCGTGAACGAAGGCGTGAGCCTCTGTAAGGGATGCTTCAAAGACTCTATCGAGAGAAGGGTTCGGAGAACAATCAGCCGCTGGAAAATGTTCTCTCCCGCCGATCACATCGCTGTCGCAGTCTCCGGCGGGAAGGACAGCCTTACGATGTTGATGATTCTCAAGAAATTATCAGCCAAGTTCAAGCAGACCAGAATTACCGCGGTTACCGTCGATGAGGGAATCGCTGGTTACAGGGAGGAAGCTGTCGATCTAGCAAAGGAATACTGCACCAAGCTCGAGGTCGATCACGAAATAGTCTCTTTCAAGGAACTGTACGGTGACGGCCTGGATGATTTTCTCAGAGGAAAGCAGGAACGAATGACTGCGTGTTCCTATTGTGGCGTCTTTAGGCGAAAAGCAATCAACATAGGAGCCAGGAGAGTCGGAGCGACAAAGATTGCGACAGCTCACAACTTGGACGACGTTGTCCAGACATACTTGTTGAACCTGTTTCAGGGCGATGTTGAGAGGTTTGCCCGGTTCAACCCGGTCCTGCGGGATCCCCGTGGCGGGTTCCTACCACGGGTCAAGCCCTTGTGCGAGGTACCTGAGAAGGAGGTAGCACTGTACGGATACGCAGAGGGCCTAACTTTCCAGTCAGCGTCGTGCCCCTACATGACGGAAGCTTTGAGGAATGAACTGAGGACCATGCTCAATAGGCTTGAGCTCGCGCATCCGGGAGTATTGTTCTCGTCCTACCGTGCAATGACAAAGCTTCGAGCCCTTGCAGAGCCAGGAGTTCCTGATTCAGTGCTAAGATCGTGCCGATCTTGCGGTGAGCCCACTACCCTGGAGATTTGTGAGGCTTGCAAGATGGTCGGCGTTACAATAGACAAACTTGAGGTCGCCGCATAAACCGATGATGTCAACGACCGTCGCCAAACGCTTGACGGGACTGAGAGCTTGATCAACTCTTCAAAGGTCATAAGAAGAGAAACCGTCACAACCGCCACCGTTGAAGATGCTTGGAAGGCCTGGACTACCATCGAAGGAGTAACGAGTTTCTTTGTACCGAAGGCCAACATCGAATCAGTGGTCGGCGGTCGCTACGAATTGTTCTCGAGTCTGAAGGCACCTAAAGGGTTCCAAGGGACAGAGGGCTGTAAGACCTTGGCTCTCGAACTCCAAAAGCATCTCGCGTTCGAGTTCATCGCGCCTCCCCAGTTTCCAAACGTGCGAAGATTGCGCACGAGAGTCGATGTCGCGTTTGGGGAAGTTGCGAAAGGAGGAGTTGTAAAATTGGATCTAGTTCACTCCGGGTTCCTGGAGGGTGAAGAGTGGGACGAGTTTTTTGAATTCTCCAACTGGAACTGGGACCTTGTGCTGGGACGTTTCCAGTACAGATTCTCTGTCGGACCCATCGACTGGAACAATCCCCACATTCCTCACGGTATCAGTGCTCGTCCCGAGCGAAAGTTGCGAGACCACATTTCTGCATAGGCCGAACCGCAGCGACAGGCCATGCCTCGCTCGACGCTACCTTTATAGCAACAGGACCAGGGTCTCCCGTTTCGGCGCGATAAATGAGTGAAGAAGGCTTCATGCCCGGAGCCACGACCGTGGGAATCTTATGCAAAGACGGCGCAATACTCGCATCAGAGCGAAGATACTCATATGGCACCTTCGTCATGAGCAAGGTCGCGAAGAAAGTCTTCAAGATTACAGATAACATCGGAATAGGCTGCGCCGGAATAATTGGCGACATGCAGGTTCTCGCTCGCGAGGCGAACGCCTACATGAGCATCTACCGATACGAGCGCGGAAGACCGGGCACAGTCAAGAACACCGCGAAATTATTCGCGTCAATCCTCTCCAGCAGACGCCTCTATCCCTACCTCGCACAGACAATAATTGCAGGAATCGACAACGGTGTTCCTGAACTTTTCGTCTTGGACCCCATCGGGTCTGTTCTCGGAGACAAGTTTGCGGCTGTCGGAACTGGGGCAGAGATCGCCATGGGAGTCCTTGAATCAGAATACAGAGACGGCTTGTCCGTAGAGGAAGGGAAGCCTCTGATTCTCAGAGCGATAAAGTCCGCGGTAGCACGCGACATCTCAAGCGGTGATGGAGTTGACCTCTTGATAATTACACATAGCGGGATTAAGGAAGAATCCCAAAAATTCGCTTAGACACGATACTCGCGGGCAAATTCTGTTATACTGTCATTCGCCCGAGTGGGCTTTAGGCTGAACTCGTGTGTTGAGTAAGAGAGACCTCGCTTCAATTCAGAAGCAGCTCGTTCATTATGACGAGGCCCGCGAAGCGGTACTGAGCTTGTCGAGATCTGCGACAAGGCTCGCGGGATCGTCAATTCTGGAGATTCATCGCGGAGACATGGAATCCGCGTCAAACACGCTTCGCAAGGTTGAACAGACGTTGAGCAAGATACAGAGCCTCTCAAACGACTTTTCCGAGTTCAAGACCTCGTCAGGAGTGGTCGTCGCATTCCAAGAATATGTGGAGGCCATGACCCTTCGATCCTTCGCGCAAAGCGAGCGGATTCCTACAATTTCGGAATTGAAGATCGATAATCGGAGCTATGTTCTGGGACTGCTCGATGCCGTGGGCGAGTTCCGGAGAATGGCCCTTAATTGCCTTCGAAGAGGAGAAGTGAAAAGGGCGGAAAAGCTTCTGGGAGCGATGGAAGGCATTTACGACGATCTTCAGAGTCTCGAACACACCTCGATCATTCCCACGTTCAGAGTCAAGATGGATGCTGACAGGCGCATCATTGAATCCACTCGAGGCGATGTGGTTACTGAGGTAAGACGCTTCGCTCTTGAACAGTCGCTGGACAGGTTGGAGAAGAGGCTGAGTACCTCTTCGAAGAATTGACCTCAGAAAAACTATTCCAGTTCGTAGACACGAATCAAGCCACATCACTACAAAGAGATCTATCAACTCGTGTCAAATGTGTCGACGAACCCAGCTTCGAGCCTCGATACTTTTGTGGAATCGACGCAGCATACGATGGTGACACTGCCTATGTCGCTGCCTCCGTCTGGAATGTGACCAGCATGGAGATCATTGAGACGGCGAGAATAGTCAATGGTGTATCGACCAAGTATGTTCCTGGTTTTCTCGGGTTCCGAGAAGGACCCCTACTCGTAAAGATCGCGGAGAAAATCCGACAGAAACCCGACGTGTTCCTCATTGATGGACAAGGTGTCGCGCATCCTCGAAGATTCGGCTTGGCTTGTCATGTGGGGCTAGCATTGGACAGGCCAACGATCGGAGTGGCAAAGTCCCGCCTGTACGGAACCTCAGATAATAGCAAGATACTGGACCCTGAAGGTACGGTAATCGGAAGAATCCTAACGGTTCGCAATCGAAAATTCTACGTGAGCGTTGGCCACAGAATCTCTCTTGAGACCGCTTCCAATCTTGTTGAGAAATCCATTGTGAATGGCCATCCTTCTCCACTGAGACAGGCACATCTCGAATCGATTCGCGCTAAGCAGGGTGGTTCAGTCTGAAGCCTTCGCATCTCCTGGCATTGTACAAGCTCGCGGAGATGGGAGCCTATGAGCGGAACGTGCCCTACAGCACGAGCCTCGTAGCAAAGAGCATTGGCGTATCGCAGCAGACCGCCTCTCGTAGACTCATAGAGATGGAGAGGCTGGGTCTTCTCACGAGATCGGCTGAGGGAAAAACCCAAACAGTTAGGATAACAAAAGAGGGTCTCGACAGTCTGACCCAGATGTATCGAGTCTTAAGATCGGTTTTCGAAGCTCCGAGGGGTGAGGTGGAAATTAACGCGGTCGTCTTCTCCGGTCTGTCTGAAGGGGCCTACTACATGGGCCTAGAAGGCTACAGGAAGCAGTTTAGGTCCAAACTAGGATTCGACCCATTTCCCGGAACACTGAACCTTAGGGTTAGAAAAGAGGACTTGGGTGCGCGGCGAGAACTCGAGAGTAATCCTTTCATCGAAATAGAAGGATTTGCGAACAAGACACGTACCTATGGGGGAGTGAAGGGCTATCGAGCTATTATCAACGGGGAAGTTCAAGGGGCAGTAATTGTTCCCGTTAGAGCCCACTATGGAGAAGATGTCATCGAAATCATCTCGCCCGAGAAATTGAGGACCCGTTTCAACCTCAAGGACGGTGACTCAGTTAACATCAGGATAATCTTCGGGGCCTAACTCGCTTCGTCCACCGTTTTGCCACTCTTTGTTTGATCCCTGTACTGCTATTCAATCCGTCGGGACCGAACTTCGGAATCTGTACAACCCGAACAGGAAGGCGTTCCATTCTGAGAAGCTTCTCGACTGAGGCCTTGATCTGCTGTTGGTCATAGCCGACACAGATCATGTCCGGCCTTACTTCCCGCAATATGCCTAACAGATCTAAATGCGTGTGGCCTAGCATCGCCTTGTCAACTACTCGCAACGAGCCTACAAGTTCCCTTCTCTGATCTTCAGGCAGGATCGGCAGTCGTCCCTTCCGACCAAACACGGTTTTGTCTCGAGCAACCACCACGATCAACTTGGCTCCAGGGCCCCCCTTCCTCTTCGAGGCTTCCAAGAACCTAACATGGCCAAGGTGGAGAAGATCGAATGCTCCAGTCGCCAGAACGATTCTTCTACGAGCCAACTTAATCCATTTCCATGTTCTTAGGCAGTAAGCTATGGATGGAAGAATGATTCTAGGGTCTGCTTGCCGGAGTCCTTCACCATGGCACTCTTCGCTCTCTCCACTGCGGTTCTTACTCTCTCTTCATTGAAATCTCTCTCCCCGCAAAGGAATCTCACAAGCTCCTCTGTCTGAGGCTCCCTCCAATGAAGGTTGTAATGCGAAGTGACCTCGGGTTTGAGGAAGATTTGCCTGATCCGATTCAGGCTTGGAGGGGACTTGAAGTCGGGATTTTTCTGAGCAATACCCTCAATCGTGCCATTCTCCCGTAGGAGTTTAAGCGCGGTCTTTGGACCGATTCCTTTGAATCCGTCTGGATTGAAATCGGTGCCTATCAGAATTCCGAGATCTATCAGCTGTTCTCTCGTTAGCCCGAGCGATTCCAAGGTGGCTGCCAGCTCGATGATCTCAGGGTCCACCTGCACATACGCCTCTCTCATCGGCAACTTCCTCCTGCCGCTTATTGCAAGATTCCTGACTAGCCTTGTCGCGCCAAACAATAAGGAGTCGTAGTCCTGACTAACTGCGGCCCACACGTCACCGCGAGTGGCCATGTACGCCGCCTGCGCCTCTCCTTCGGAAGGCGCCTTTACGTATGGTACTCCAAGGTATTCGAGGAGTCGATGAGCATCTTCGACCATCAAGTCCTTCAGACTCGCGGTAGCCTGGGCGTATCTCTTGGCCTCTTCAACCTCACCTCGAGAAATTGCTTGCTCGTACTTCATCGTGGCCTCTTCCTTGACGGCTCGTCGCCGTTTGATCTCTGTCTCCTTCAGGGCTGGAGGTATCCCGTCGAAAACATAGACGAGACGTATTCTACGCTCTGCAAGATTTGTTGTCCGGTAGAGGAGACCACTAAGATGGCTCGTCACGCGGCCCTGGCTGTCCATCAGCGGAGCGCCCGTCGGGCCTCGTATTATCGCCAGAAACTGATAGAGTGCGTTGTAAGCGTCCACAGCGAACGTCTTGCCTGATAAATCATCGAGCGTTATCTTTCGATGCGAGACGAGATCTCCGAGATCGACACCCAACCTAAACTACCCTCAAGATCGTCCCACGCGGTATTTTGCTGCTCGATTGGCGATCAGAGCCCCTACGGATCCTGCTCCTACTCCACCATCTATATTCACGACTGCTATTCCCAGAGAACAAGACTGTAGCATTGCAGCGAGGGCTGCGATGCCCTTGTCTCCAAACCCATAGCTCCTGGAGGTTGGAACTCCAATGACGGGGACGTCAACGAGTCCTGCGACCACGGTCGGCAGAGCTCCTTCCCTCCCCGCGACAACGAGGATGACGTCCGAGTCCCACTTGAGCAGTTCGGAGAGCGGCTTGAAGAGCCTGTGCAGTCCTGCGACGCCGACATCGTAGTAGACCCGGGTCTTGCATCCCATTTCCTCAGCAATCACCTTGGCCTCTTCCGCGACAGGAATGTCTGACGTACCCGCCGTAAGCAGACCAACTCTACCTCCGGTCGCTTTATCCCGGTAAGACCTCAGCTTAGCTACAATGATGCCTGATCTTTCAAAGAACTGAATACTTGATTTTGGGATTCGTTTTGCGCGGATGAGGCGTAAATGTTTCCTAGTCGCTCGACTGACGATTGCCCGGCCGGTCCTCTTCACCATCGCTTCGACGATTTCTGCGACTTCTTGGGGAGCTTTTCCTTCGGCGAGAATTATTTCGGGCAGTCCTTTCCTTATTTCTCGCCCTACGTCCAAGTGGGCAATACGGGCCACTCTCTCTATGGCGAGAAGACTTTTTCGGCTTTTCAATCCCTCGAACCCAGCGTCGAATCTCGCCAAGTCGTCACGCGTGGCCATAGAGAAAGTTTCAGATGGACAGTTTAAATTACAATGTCCCAGTCATCTCCACGCGAACTTGGGAGAATCACTTCCGCAAGACCTTCAACAGAAATTCGACTCAGCCATTTCACAGATTCAATTGAGCAAGGGAGCGGTTGTCGCGTTATCCGCCGGTGTCGACAGCTCGCTCGTTGCCCTTCTTGCGTACAAGGCGCTCGGCGACAGTGCGGTCGCAGTCACCGGAGTCTCTGAATCATTACCTCCCCACGAACTGGAAATAGCTAAAGAAACAGCGGGGGCAATCGGAATCAAGCACTTAGTGGTACAGACCGACGAACTTCAGAATCCCGAGTACACGTCGAATCGCGCCGACCGATGCTACCATTGCAAAGATACTCTGTACCATGAACTACGAACCCTCGCGGACAGTCTAGGACTTGAAGCGATTCTCGACGGGACACAAGTTGACGATCTGAGTGACGATCGTCCCGGATTCAGAGCCGCTCAAGAAGCGGGTGTGAAGAGCCCATTGCTGATGGCATCTTTCTCGAAAGCGGACGTTCGAGAGACCGCTCGGGTTCTAGAACTCTCAGTCTGGGACAAACCTGCAATGCCCTGCTTATCCTCTCGAATCACTCATGGTGAAGAGGTCACCACGGACAAGCTTGGAATGATTGGTCAGGCGGAATTGTACATCAAGGAATTGACAGGGCTAAGGAATCTGCGGGTCCGCTACAGCAACTCTTCTGCTAGAATCGAGGTTGCTCCCGAGGAGAGGAAACTTTTCTTTGACGAAGCTGTGATGGACCGGGTTGACCGAGCACTCAAGCAGTTAGGTTTCATGACCGTCACACTTGACTTGAAGGGTTACTCTAGGAAAGAAAGGACGCCCGCGGCAGACCCGTCGCTTCTCCCGATGGCAAGCCTATCTCAGTAGTTGCCCGCTACTCCAAGAACAGCCAGCAGTTCGTTCAGAACTCTGTAGGTGAACCCCCAGGCGACTTTTCCGTCTACGAGAAACGCTTCAACCAATATTCTTGTTCCTCTGATCTCGACCTCGGATGTCCCCCTAAGTGAAGGAAGCTTCGCCAATGAGACCCAGAATGCTTGTTGAATCTCTGGTCCAGGCGTCACCACCGGTCGACGTTGGAGGCCATACACCCATGGCTGAACCCTCATTTCGAGACGTCTTCCGGGATGACCTACACTCAAAACACCGAGCTGCTCTCCTTCTCTGCCTAGTTCGAATCCCACCTCCTCGCGGACCTCTCTCTCCAACGCTTCTTGTGTAGTACCATCGAACTTCTCAACCCTGCCGCCGGGGAGACCAATCTGGCCCGACCAGGGATCGTCACTCCTCTCCACACGGTGAATCAGGAGAGTGCTGAGGTCGTCGGCGGAGTCTTGGTAGAGAAGAATAGCCACAACTGCATCTACTCTTTCGTTGCTGCTTGATCGAGGATTGGACGATAGCTTCTGCTTCAGACTCAGCAATCTCTGACTCAAGGCCGTGGTAGGCATCGTAACCGTAGTGCAATCAACATTTTAGGACAATAAAAATGCGGAATCGAAGGACAGACTGTTATGAGTCGAATCCTTCCTTCCCGATCAACGGGACGAAGGCGACCCCTCCCAGAGAAGTCCGTTCAATCCGTCCTCTCTCATCTTTCCGTACTTTCATAAGTTCTTGGGGAAACAGGCGGCCGCCAACTGGGATCACGAGAATCCCCTCTGGTCTTAGCTGTCCTAATAGAGGATGGGGAACTTTGGGCGCTGCCGCAGTAACAATTATTCTGTCGTAGGGGGCTCGATCTGGGTAGCCCAGCGAGCCGTCACCCTGGACCAGCGTTATGCGATCAGAGTAGCCAGCTTTCTCAAGATTGGACCGTGCAACCTTGACCAGATCCGGGATTAGTTCTATGGTGTAGACATGACCTTGGGGTCCGGTCTGCTCTGCGACTGTTGCCGCATGGTAGCCGCTGCCTGCGCCTACCTCCAGCACTTTGTTGCCGATCCCCAGTTCCGATGCTTCGTTCATTATGGCCACCATGTATCGCCCGGCTCTGCTTGCCGTGTGGCGCACTGATGGTCTGACCTCGATCAGTCGGCAGAGGAGTATCGTTGTAGGCGTAAGCGCGAAGCTCGTTCGAGACGAACAGTTCCCGTGGAACCTTCCTCAATGCCGCGATCACTTCGGGAGATCGGAGTAATCCTTCGCTGACTAGTCTCTGGACCATTCGCTCCCTTTCACTAGCGAAGTCGACTGACCTAGCTATCGCCTCCGCTATCTTTCTAGCATTGAAGGATATTTAGCATGAAATGTGCACTTCTCCTCAAGGTCTTTCATTCGATCTTTCATGCCTACGGTCATCCTGCAATCCTCTCGACGCACCCCACCACACTAGAGATAACCACGAGCCATGAACTGACTCATCGAGGCGACTGCGTTGTCGCGGTGAAATCCTCCAGCGCAGTTCGAAACCTACCAGAAGATCTGAAACGAGTTCTATCGAGTTCGACCGGGCGAGGCCGACTCCGGCTGCAGGTTGGACAATTCAAATTCACGGTGGAGGGCAGAGGAGACCCTAGACTAACCTTCTCGCACGAAGCAGACCTCGTAGTCAGAAAAAGCGGCTTCATTTCTGATCGAACTCTGATGATCCATGCGGACAAATCCTCGATGGACATCCCTCGGGACATGGTCTTATTACTTCAGGACCCGACCAATCGAGTGAGCGTCGAAATCTCCGCTACTTACGCGGGACGACTCTGAAGTCAACCGCGACTTGCCACCTCGTAGGGGCCACCTCACGAACTCTGTGAATCGCTAAGACACGTTCCGCGACGTAGCCAGAGCCTTCGACGCCATGTTCTATCTCACTTCGAGAATCTTCTTCCCAGCTCGAACCTGCAAATGTGTAGTAATGGATAACGCCGCCTGTGGGCTGTAGCGCATCACAGGCTGCTTTGATGAAATCCTTCGATGCGGATGGATGATTCATTATTACCCGACTCGCACGGTGAGTAAGTCTCTCCCGGATTATGTCTCGAGCGTCGCCAACGTGAGCGTGGACCTTCGACTCGACCTTGTTTGATCGCACGTTCTCTCGGACTAGTTCTATCGCTTGCGGATTGGCGTCGATGGCCTCGATGTGTATATCGTCAACCCTTTTCGCAATCAAGATCGAGAATGGTCCGACTCCCGCAAACATGTCCACCACTCGTTCACCCTCGTCGACCAGCTGCGCAACCCTTTGATGCTCGGTAGAGAGTCGTGGCGAGAAGAAAACCTTCGACAGATCTACCTTGAAGAGGCAGCCATGCTCTCTGTGAATTGTGTAGGTTCTATTCTCTCCCGCGATGTATCGGAGAGGCATGATTCTCTCGGCTCCAGAGACCTCTCCGCTCTTTGCGAAGACCGCCCGCACATTCGGGTGAACTTCCATTATCGCTTCGGCTACGCTGGTTTCGTAAGGGGCTAGATCAGAGTCGAGTTGAAGAACAGTGATGTCGCCCACAACGTCGAAAGACCTGGGCAGGCTCGACAATAGGCTGGGCGGTATGCGGTCTGCGAGAGCCTCGTCTAGGGTTCGTGCATGCCTCGTCCGAGGTTCGAAATCTTCGGTTCCCGGACTCGCATTCGGAACAAGCTTCCGAAGCTCGTCAATCTCAAACCCAGTCGGGTCTCGGACCAGCGGTAGTATGGTCGTTTGATCGTCTGACTTTACGAAGAAATTTCGATCAAGAATCTCCGTCTTGACCAGGCTCTTTATGGCGGTTTCGGCCATTGACCGAGGTACTCGAAAGCTCGGTCTCTCAACCCGACGCTCTGTCGCTGTTGTCTCCCGAGAAGTCAACTAGCGGTCTCGGCAATCGCCTGAATCTCCGTCCTGCTTCTCAATCTCTTCAGGAACTCCAGATCAGCTAAAGCAACCTCAGCTGAGAGTCTCACATCTTCGTCAGTATCTTCCAGGGCTGAAATCAATCCTTCCCTAGCTCTCTCGTCACCGATGGAGCCCAACGCTACGGCTGACTCGTGTCTGACAAGCACGCTCTCATCCTTCGCCATCGCCTCTAACAATAAATGTACGGCAGACTTGAACTCTAATTGTCCCATAGCGAACGCTGCTTCGTGCCTGACGAGGGGACTAGGGTCTTCTCTGAGCGCCCGGGCCAACACCGGAACCGCGTCCTCTCTCTTCATATCCGCCAGCATACAGACTCCGTGAATCCTAAGCACTATGCTAGGTCGACTATCCAGGACCTTGTTGATGTAAGCTACATCTCCCTTCGAAAATGCCCACTCCATCTTTTCCAGAGTGTCAAAGTCCGGTGAGTAGTCTTTCCGTCGAGTTGTCATTGACGTCGACTCCAACTTCAACATGTTCCTATTTGTAATTCTTCTCTCCTGCGAGAATCTTGACAGGAAGCTTGTTTTCGACAGGAGGAATCGGACATGTGTATTCTTCGCTATAGGCGCAGTAGGGATTGTAAGCCATGTTGAAGTCCAGTTCGTAATCGTCCCCGCCTTGCTCCTCGATGTCCAGATATCTTCCGGCTGCATACGTTTCGCGACCAGACGTCTCATCGGAGAACCGTACGAAGAGTGACCGAGCGTACGGGTCCTCGGTAGATTTGTGGACGATTAATTTCAGGCTTCGTCCTTCAATCTCGAAAGTGAAAGCACCATACCGCAAGTAGGCTTGTCGCGTTCCTGTGCTAGTGGCGATCATGATTTGTTTCGGCATGTCGAATCGTTCGAGCTTCGACGTGACCCGATAGCCCTGATCAGTTGGAAAATACTTCAATCCTTTGAAGTTGGGGCGTTCGTTAGGTGGAATTGGGGAATCCATGTCATTCCTGAGGTAGGAGTCTTTGTCCGCCCGCAGCGAGAGAACTTCCTGTTGAAATTGGGTCTTCATTAATTGCCCCTGATCAGTCCGATTACGGCTTGCTCTATTTTAGTCGGACTGTAATTTCTCATCCACGACTGACGGTTCGTCGGAGCCCATCGCTTTCTCATAACACTCGGGGCAATATGGTCCGGTGTATGCCCCGTGCTTCGTACAGGATCGCTGGATGATCTTGGGGTTCTTTTGAATACGTTTCAAACCTGGGACGGGTTAACTCTAGTACCGGTTCGCTGTCCTATCAAACTAACCCGTCGGGATCGAGAATTACCTGATTTAGTATGTGGCGGGCCCGGAGGGATTTGAACCCTCGACCATTCCCCGAACGAGACTCGTAGGCTCGTTCTTCAGGTTAAGAGCTTCAGCCTCGTTGAGCCTGCTGCTCTACCTGGCTGAGCCGCCCGGCCAGACCCTCGTGAGGATCCGGCTTACGGGCCCACAAGACCCGCCAAATGCGCCGCAAATCCAAGATTTCTAATAAACATTGTCGGAGTTTTCGCGAATACCCGCATTCCTTCGATTTGAGAAGGCAAAGACTCTCTTATCGTCCGACGACGAGGTGTTCCTACCCTAATTCTCTCGTGGTAACACAACCCTTCCGCGGCACGCCTCCGGACCCCCTCTGGAGACATACCATCGGCCGTCGACACTCGATGCTAGCCAGACTGCGCGCCGCACTCCCTCTAGTAGCCCTAGCTCTAACGCTTTTTCTAGCTGCAACTCCTCTGGTCGAGGGGATACCCCCCTACAATCTTACAATCAGTCCATCGGTTCCCGTCAGCCTCGGCAGCACAATCACAATGACCCTGAGCATATCAGGGGGAGTGAGGAATACCGCGTATGCAGTCACATTCGCAGTTTTGAAACCCAACGGCACGGGAAGCGCGACGGCTAACAGGATCATAAACACGGATAATCGTGGAAATGGTGCGGTGACACAATTCTATCCAGACCTTTCGTTTACCGCTAGCAGCGGGACAGTCGCCACCGATGTAGGGGGAGTCTATAATGTGTACGTTAACCAGACGTCTCCAAGCAACATCGTCAACGTCGCCACAGGCTCGTTCACTGTGAGCTCAAAGTTGAACGTGGTGGTTACCCTACCCGTTCCGGGAACTGTGCTGCAGAGGGGACAGACCGCAACCATCAGCGCGACGGTCTCGGCCCTCAGTGGCCCCGACAATGCAGCAAGTGTGTACGCGAATACTCCTTCGAGTGGAAGGCTTCTCCTCCCCCAGACTAGCCCAGGTGTGTACACGCTCAACTATCTGGTCTCGAGCTCGGACCCTACCGGGTCGTGGACAATAGTTGTGCAAGCAAACGATACCATTGGAAACTCTGGTATGAGTTCCCCAGTAACTGTCGCAATTGCCAAGAATGATCTGATCATCGATTCACTGGTTGCCTATAACTCGAAGGGAGATCCGGCGACAAGCTTCTCTCCCGGAGACACGATCCATGCCTTCTTCCGAATACGATACTCCCTCGGTACCTCCTACCTTACTTCGGGTCAATACGCAGTAGGTCTAAGAAACCCTTCAGGAGTCTTGACCGCAAATCTCACTGCTGCGTATGACGTCTCCCGTTTTGGATTCTACACATCCACTGGCTATCCAGTCTCTGCCTTTGATCCAGGCGGAACATGGACCCTTATCGTCACTGCTAACAGCATTAACGATGGATTTGGAAATACAGGGCCTGGCCTTGCAACTTCTGTTCCGCTGCAGATTGTAACCTCGCCTTTGAGCTATTGGCCGTTCGTGGTCGCAGGAATTGTAGCGATCTTAGGAGGCGTCGTAACTGTAAAGCGGTTTGATACTACGCTCGAAGGGTTTCAACACTTGGATCAGATGATGGGCGGACCGCTACCCAGAGGGGCAAGCATTCTCCTCCTTGGGGACGCGGGGAGCGGGAAGACGATACTCTCCTATCAGCTGCTTCATGACGAATTGGAGTCGGGACGATTGTGTGCGCTTCTCTCCTACGACGCGTTCCCTGAAGACGTTCAAGCCCGAATGACGGATTTTGGTTGGGACATTATTTCTCATCTCAGAAAAGGGCGGTTGAAGATCATCGACTGCTACTCCAGTCTCGCGGGCCAGGGAGAAGGGGCAATCAAGGATCCGTCGGACTTGACAGAGCTGAATATTCAGATCACAGCCTTCATTGCCAAAGCGAAGGGTAGCCCTGTAACGGTGGTTTTGGACTCTCTGACCCCAATTTTCAACGGAGTTGATGAGAAACAGGCGATCAACTTCATTCAGACTATTGGTGCGAAGGTGAAGAAGACTGGAGGATTATTCATAGAGACTGCTTCAAAGGGCGCGATCCCTGACGATGCCGCGGCGAAGCTCAAGACTATGGCTGA
>WNFB01000966.1_pt1 | contig 37124 bp, 30 predicted proteins | sample 5400501 | NCBI WGS metagenome assembly WNFB01 (sample SAMN13153341, study PRJNA577476) | soil metagenome | isolation source: 200 cm saprolite under Douglas fir tree site 2 hole 1 | place: USA:California | collected 2015-04-18
ACGCTGATCGCGACGGATGTGCTTGCAGAAGGCTTAAATATGCAAGACTGTGACAAGATTATCAATTATGATCTGCATTGGAATCCAGTACGACTCATCCAGCGTTTTGGACGTATTGACCGCATTGGCAGTGAATATGCTGTCATCTATGGATTCAACTTTCTCCCTGAGACGGGTATAGAAAAGAACCTGGGGTTGCGCCAGAAGCTACATAACCGCATACAAGAAATTCACGATACTATTGGTGAGGATTCCGCCATTCTTGACCGTACCGAGCGCCTCAATGAAGAAGCTATGTATGCTATTTATGAGAAAAAAGGAAACCAGTTAAGCCTTTTCGAAGAGGAGGATGAGGATTTCTTGGATCTCAATGAGGCCGAAGAAATCATGAGACAGTTGCGGAAGGAAGATCCAGCTGAGTATGAGCGTATTGCAAACCTTCGGGATGGTATTCGCACAGCGAAAGCTTCAAGCTATAAGGGGCTTTATGTTTTCTGTCAGGCGGGACGCTACCAACAACTGTTTCTACTGAATGACAAAGGCGAAGTAGTATCTCGTGATATTCCTCGCATTTTAGGAACGATCAAAACCACTCCAGAACAAGCAGGAGATGCCTTACCTTCTGATTACAATAAGGCAGTCATGCACGTAAAACACCACTTTGCAGAAGAGGTGAAACATCGCCAAGCGGAGCGCGAACACACGCTCTCTCTTACTCAGGGGCAACGCTATGTCTTACGGGAACTTCGTGAGCTTTTCAGACTTGTGACAGACGAAGACGAGAAAGCTCAAGTCAACCTGCTAGAAAAGGCTTTTCGTGGGCCGATTACGACGGCCATTAATCGAGAACTAAATTTCTTGCGCAAGAACAGTGTGAAGAATCGAGCTTTATTGAAGAGCTTAGGACAGATCTACTTTCAACACAATATGCAAGATTGGGTAGACAATCAACAGAGACGAATAGGAGATGACGAGTTTCCCAGGCTGATTTGCAGTGAAGGACTCATCTGAGCCTGATAACAATGATTTGGATCATGTGCACTTTCGCTAATAATAGTGACAAGCATCTGCCTTCCAAGCAGGAGGCCATAAACCCTAACCTGAACCAAACCTCACCGCAACATTCTGCATCTTCGCCGCTTCTAGTGATGATAAAAGGCGCGGTACCCGCGCTGGAATCGAATTGCAGCCGCCTGTTTACAGGATATCTCTCTATTGGGTGAGAGTCTCACACCCGGTACGTAACCACCTTCCCTTCATCGTCTCCTTCTCTTCTCACCACATTCTTCTCCGGTATCGTATATGCTACTTCGCGTCCTTGCTTGAAGACGTGCAGGCGGGCAGGGATGAGACGCAGCGCTTCAAAGGCGGATGGAGCATCCAGGATGAGGAAGTCGGCGGATTTGCCTTCTGCTATGCCATAATTGTCTTGAATGCGTAGGGCTTTTGCGGCATTGATGGTGATCAGGTCGAGGACGTCGTTGATCTCTTCATAGCCACTCATGTGGCAGAGGAAGAGCGCCAGTTGGGCGGCGGCGAGCATGTCGCCTTTGCCTAGAGGGAACCAGGGGTCCATGATGGAATCGTGACCAAGTGCGACGTTGACGCCTGCTGCCAGTAGCTCTTTGACGCGAGCGATGCCGCGCCGCTTGGGATACGTGTCGAAGCGACCTTGCAAGACGACATTGTCAAATGGGTTGGCAACGACGTTCACCTGTGCGCGTGCGAGTAGCCGGATCAGTTTGAAGGCGTAGGCGTTGTCATAGGAGTGCATGGCGGTGCAATGGCTGGCGGTTACGCGGCCCTGCCATGATTGCTCAAGGGTGTCTGCTGCCATGACTTCTGTAAAGCGTGAGAGCGGATCATCGGTTTCGTCACAATGGCAGTCAATGTCACGGTCAAACTCTTTGGCCAGGGCGAAGGCGTAATGTACATCCTCAACGCCCATATCGCGTGTCCACTCGTAGTGTGGAATGCCTCCCACGAGGTCACAGCCCAATTCCATTGCCTTACGCATCAACTCACGTCCGTTGGGGAAGGACATGATGCCGTCCTGGGGGAAGGCAACAAGTTGCAGATCACAGATATCGCGCACTTCTTCGCGTAACTCGATGAGGGCACGCAATGCGGTAAGGTTGGGGTCGCATACATCGACGTGACTGCGAACGTGTAGCGTGCCTTGGGATACTTCCCAGCGGATCTCCTCCAGTGCGCGGCGCTTGACGTCTTCGAGCGTTAAGCTTGGCTTGCGCTCGCTCCAAATCTGGATGCCTTCCAGGAGGGTGCCGGTGGTGTTGTAACGCGGCTGCCCGACGGTGAGGACGGCATCAAGATGCACATGGGCATCGATGAAGGGGGGCGATACCAGTCGGCCAGCAATGTCGATTTCGCGTGTGGCACTGTCTTTTGTCGCGGAATCGGTTGGTTTGATGGTGGCGAAATGTCCATTTTGAACGGCTATGTCGACGAGGCCCTGATGACGGTGGAGGTGTGCTTGACGGATGATGAGGTCGTAGTGCATATGGGTGAGGTTCTCCTTGCAAGAATTCAGAACGGGACACTTGGGACACTTGGGACACTTGGGACAGGGTAAGATTGCTGCCTTTGGGTTGATTACCATTGTCCATGTTAAATTGCTGGTCAGGGAAGGAGGTTCCCTGGTGGGATTGCGAGGCGAGGCAGGATGAGAAGGGAGAAATCTCTGCCTCTGTCTTGTTCTGAGTATAGAGTATAGCAAGCGGACTGTCAAGGGAGAGGATTTGTAGCAGTCAACATGATGGCAGGAGTAAGCTGAGCTTACTCCTGCCATTGTGCTAGGGAGTCACGAAGATGGTTGCATGCATATACAGATGAATGTTACAGCGGTACTTGAAGGTCCCTGCTCGGATAAAGGTGAACTTGAAGGTGTGATTCTTCGTGAGAAGGCCGCGGGTGTTGAACACTCCCGTGATGCTCGTGACGGTATGGGCCGCATCGCTGACATTTTTCCAGACCACGATATCGCCCGCTTTGATGGTCAGGCTTGCAGGTGAAAAAAAGTATCTCTCATGCTTTTCCATGATCTTGACGGTGTGAACGACGTGACCTCTCTTGAGCCCAAGAGTTGATGCCTTGGTTGACGCTGCTGCTGTGGTGGCACTTCCACCCCAGGCAACCAGGACAAGCGACAACACTACTATTGCCGTTAAAATAGCCCCCAAAGACCTGAAGCGCCGGCTGGACAGTGACCCAAATGGTTTCATGAAATACCTCCTTCATACTTGAAAAGTATTTTGTTCACGAAAGCTCATCCTGTACGTAAGATGGCTCTATAGAAGTATACGGAGGGAGGTTACACAACGTTTCGGCAGGAGCCGTCCATGAAAATATTCATAAAGCCCAAACCTCACAAAAAGCCGCGTCGTATTAACTTTCAGAGTGTTGACTACGCCTTGTCGGATGCATGCGCATAACAGCAAAAGACGTTTCCTGCAAAAGAGCTTGTCCGAGGAAGGTCCCGATTTCAGCGGATACTTCCCTGGGTACTAAAGTGATTGCCGGATCTTCTATACAAGAGAGGAACCTGGTGGGGTAGCCTTGAGGCGAAGCCCCACCAGGTTCTCAAGCATTTCCAAGAAGTCTTGTAGCTTCTTCCAACTGGCCTCGAAGAATTGGCAAAGGTGAAGCCAGCGTGACCTCAACGGTCAGAGGGAGCAGCTACTCGCCACTGCTCGTGCTTGGTTCAGCACTTTTGCTGGCGTTCAGTTCCACTCGTCGCAAGAAGAAGTAGGCGATACCAGCAAAGATGAGTCCCAACTCGAAGCCAACGTCCATACCAAAGGGAGGATTGACCAACCTGGCGATAGGACCCACGTAGTACACCTGCGCGGCACCCAGCAAGACACCTACCAGACCGAATACCATCGATACGATGGCAGCCCAACCAATTGGGAGTCTGCTGCGGTTATTCCAATCATCGACGTTGTACTGTCCACGACGGAAGACAAAGTGTTCCAGGATGAGAATGATTGACCAGGGACCGAGCCAGTATGCAATGATCAGCAGGAAGTCGGTGAGTGTATGAGCAAAGTTGGCCGAAGCAGGAAGCGCGATCGCAACGTAGATGATGGCACCGATGAGTGTCCAGACGTAGCGCTTGACGCGTTGGAAAGGCTTCCCAAATACCTGCACGGACAGGCCCAGGCTATAGTCGTTGGGAATGTTGTTCGCAACGACGCTGAGAGCAAGCAACGCCAGGATCAGTGTTCCAAAGCCTCCCAAGGGACTGACGACCGCGGCAAGTAGATCACCAACCAGTCCATTCGAAAATTTGGTTGCCCAAGGGCCAAAGGTGGTAAAGGCCATGCCGAGGGTTTCTAGCAGCACACAAGGGACGAAGACACCCAGGAAGGTCAGCCAGAAGACGCGGCTGGACGGGGTGTCCTCAGGCTGGTTGACGTTGTAGTCAGCAGCGTAGGAACTCCAGCCTGTGGCGAAACCATAGACGGCTCCGCCAAAGGAGAGCAAGCCGGCAATTTCTGCCGCTCCGAAGGCAGGGGTAGCTACAATACTGAAGTGCGGAGCCGCTACAATCAGCATGATGGCAAACAAAATAGCCATAGGTATCCAGGCGTAACGCTCATAGCGATGCACATACCTGTAGCCATAAATGCTGACCAGAGTAGTGAGAACCGCTAAGATGAGAATACCAGCCCAACTGGGTACTCTCCCACCACTCAATGCAGCGATCAACTGACCGCCGATAATGACGTTAACAACGGACCAACCAATACAAGCTGCAACGTTGAAGAGTGCCATAATGATCCCACCTACCCAGCCAAAGGAGAAGCGGGAGATGGTCATCTGGCGCAGTCCCAACTTCGGGCCAAGGGTAGAGAAAAAGGCTACGGGTAGAACACCAAGCGCGTTGAAGATGATGATAATGGCGACGCTATCCCAAAACCCAAGGCCGAAGATGGGGATAGCCAGAGCGCCAAGGGCAATTGTGGAGATGACCAGGTTGGCGGAGAGCCACATGGTAAAGTTGTCGAAGATGCGCACATGCGTACGGGTTGTGGGTGAGACACGTTCAATACCATGTGTCTCAATACCTTGTTCTTCGGGGATAGTGACGACATCAGTAGCCATAGTGCTGTCCTCCTAAAGATTGTAGGGGAAAGGAAGCATAGGATGTTCCTGACCCAAACCAATGAATACTATCTTGTAGGGGTCCTCTTCTATGAGAAGAGGTGTACCCTTGTTACGACCCCTAAGAGAAAAAACAGAAAATCAGGCCAGTCGGACCTCATCTCATCGGAGATGCCTGGGATGGCACTCAGAGGTTCTCCTGTCCTCTGAGGACTTTCACTCAAATAACCGTGTATGTTCAATTATACCCTAAATGGCCTCGGCATTGTAGGGCTGTAGTCCCGGTTACAATAGTGGACGCGTTTCATACAATATCCCTTCCTTCGGAAAAGAACAAGGCGTCTACATGACCAGTGAGAGCAATGACGAATCGGTCTCTGACTGTAACAGAGCCATGGTACCCCTCTTAGAGAGATACGGGTGAAGGTTACTCAGTGTCCTTTTCTCGAGAGGTGGAAGCCTGTTTACCAGTTGACAAAATGTAAGGAAAAATGGTACAATCTCCTTACCATCTAGTAACACTTTTTCATTGGAGCGACATGCATGAAAGAGATCATTTCCACCATCACGAGCAAAGGACAAGTGACCATTCCCGCTGAGGTTCGCAAGTATCTTGGTATCAAAACCAGTGACAAGATTGCGTTCGTAATTGATGCGGAGGGAACAGTAAGGCTAAAAGTTCCTCGTTATCCAGATATTGCCTCGCTTCGTGGTGCTGCGGGCAGCCTGAACAAACCATTGAATTGGCAGCAGATGAAAGAAATAGCCTATGAGGATCGATTACAAGCCAAGCACGAAACCCAACAATGACACAACCATTCATTGATACTGATATTATCATTCGTTTTCTTACGGGAGATGATTTGAGGAAACAAGCCGCAGCTGCAACCCTTTTTGAGCAAATTGAACAGGGCTTGCTCACGGTTGCAGCTCCTGATACCGTTATTGCGGACGCGGTGTATGTACTTTCCTCCCCACGACTCTACCACATAGTTCGCAGCGAAGTACGGGAGTTATTAGCTCCCCTGGTGCGTCTTCCACACTTTCGAGTTCAAAACGATGCTTGTGTCTTGCGAGCACTCGATCTTTATGCTTCTACCAACCTGGATTTTGGAGATACCCTCATCATTGCATCGATGGAACAACAAAATTCGCACGTGCTCTATTCTTACGATACCGGCTTTGATCGTATGCAAGGCATTGCCAGGCGAGAGCCTGAAGCTCTTTAGAGGAAAACTGGAGAAGATGTGGCGGACAAGCAGGTAACAGCCTAAAGTCTAGACTGAGGAAGAACTATTCATCCCCATACTCACATGTTTCGCCTGTCCGTGCCTCATGTAATGCCTCGCGGCCTTCACGTACAATGAAATAGACGAGGGCGAGCGCAGCCAGGGGATCGGCCCACCACCAGCCGAAGAACCTGTTAAGCAGGAGACCGGTTAGCAGCGTAAGGGACATATAGGCACAGGTGACGCTGCACGCAGCGTCGGCTTTGAGAGCGGGGCTGCCGATGCGTTTCGCGACACGCAGCTTGGCCTGCCACAAGAGCGGCATGATGATCGCGGCGGCTAGCGCGAGGCCTATGCCCCACCAGGACGCTTGCGGTCGACTGTGCGTGAGCAATGTGAAGGCGCTGTCGCCTACAATGTAAATAGCCAGCCCGAAGAGGCTTAGGGCGGTGATCCACGATGCACGACGTTCCGCACGCTCAACTACTTCGACTGCACCAGCGCGTTGCTCGATCAGCAAACGCCAGAGTAATACGGTGCCGGCTATGAGTTCGATGATGCTGTCGATGCCGAAACCTTGTAAGGAGACGCTATGGGTTGCGTAGCCTGTGACGATGGCTATTGTTGCCTCGATGGTCATCCAGGAGATGGTAAAGATTTCGATCCATACGCCCAGGCGTAGCTGCGTACGGTGTTCTTTACTCGCATCGTTAGCCTGGCAGCCGCAAGGGCCCCTCCGCCTCTCCACTCCTCCCCCTGCCACTACATTTCTGGTTTCACCAGCATTTTCGTGGATCATGGGGATTCCGATCCCCGCCTGATGAAGGAACGAGATCGTTTTGTTGGAATCGAAGAGGACATACCGGACTCGTGAGTATGGCCGTTGCAGGCGTCTTCCGGCGTTTTCAAGTGGCAGTAGAGGCCATCCATGCAGGCGCCTTGATGGGGGTGGTTCTCAAATTGTATGGTTGTATGGCCGATATGATACCGCTCGTTGAGCATGGTGGTGAGCGATTGCAGGATCTGTGAGCTGCCGCTAGGTGGAAGGTCGTCTATCAATACGTGGCATGAGAGCGCGTACATGCTGCTGGTGATGCTCCAGACATGAAGATCATGGACATCCTGTACGCCTTCAATGCGCTTCATGTCGTCTACAAGATTTGCCATAGAGATGCCTTTAGGGCAAGCTTCCAGCAGGATGTCGGTCGTTTCGCGCAGGAGACGCCAGGCACCGAAGGCGATCAGTACGGCAATGCCTACAGAAAGCAATGGATCAGCCAGTGTCCAATGAGTTAAGAGGATGATGACGCCGGCGATGATGACGCCTATGGATGCAGCTACATCGCTGAAAACATGGAGCGCTGCTGCACGCATGTTGAGGTTATTGCTCTCTTTTTGCAGACCAAAACCAATATAGAGGTTGACGACAATGCCGACCCCGGCTGCGAGGAACATGATCAGTGGCTGCACCGGTTGAGGATGCTGGAAGCGCTGAATTGCTTCCCCAGTAATGGCCAGGGCAATGACGATCAGTGTTACAGCATTGATCAATGCGGCTAAGATGCCGACACGATGGTAGCCGAAGGTTTTGCGTGCGTTGGCAGGCCGTTCCGCTTGTACAGTGGCGAACCAGGCCAGGCCAAGCGCGAAGATGTCTGTCACGACATGGCCGGCATCAGAAAACAAGGCGAGTGAATTTGCCAGGAAGCCACCGATGAGTTCCACAGCTAAGATGATTATAGTCAGAAAGAAGGCCAGGCGCAGACTATGCTTGGCCAGCGCATGAGTATGGCTGTGTCCCGCATGTTGGTTGTTCACGCTGATACCTTCGTCTTTCTTGCAAAAGGAGTCAATGTTTCTTCATTCGCGTGGGTCATGCCCATTTCGAGCACCAGGCGAATGTGTTCATCGGTCAACCGGTAGTAGACAACCCGCCCGACTTTGCGTGTGGCAACGACCTTCTGATTGCGTAGGACACGGAGCTGGTGTGAGATGGTGGTGTCATCTCGGCCAAGCCCGGCTGCCAGATCACCGACAGATAGCTCACCGGATGGAGCGCGTAGAAGTGCGTAGACGACCTGCAAACGGGTAGGGTCGCTCAGAACGGCGAAAAGCTCGGCTACGCGCATTGCTTTGTCAGCCGGTATCAGGTTGTGCCGTACTGCCAATGCATGCTCAGGATGAATGCAACGATTCTGGCATATATCCTCTGGTGAGACATCGGCCTTTGCTAGACCGGGTGGCGATGTCATTTGCAACTATCTCCTATTTTTGAATACCTGTACATCCATGCAACTATTACATAGTTATAATATCACAAGAACACAGGTGACTGCAAGGGACCAGGTCTATCCTATTCGACGTTGATACGACTTGCGCCGATGGGTTTGCTGATTGACTACATCTGCCTGGACAGGATAGACATCGTCGAGGACATCTCCAGCCTGGCGGGGCTGATCATCCTGTTCTGCATGGACGACATCTGCCAAGGGCACCGTTGGCCTGGCACTCCGCCGAACGTCACTTGCCAGAAAGGGAACCGCCATTCCAATTAAGGCGGCGTCACTTGCCAGAAGGGCGGGTACGACCTCAATTGTGGTACCGACTTGCGTGGAGGAATGTGCTATGAGGGCAGTGCGGAGCTGGGTGAGCAACAGGTCACTGGGATCAAGAACGCTACCAGCCAGGATAAAGATATTTGGGTCGAAGATACTGATATAGCGGGCGGTCGCAGCAGCCAGCCAGCGACCAAGCTCACTATAGACCTGCAAGGCAACGCTATCGCCTTGCAGAGCTTCTTCTGCCAGTAAGCGTGGGCTGAAATATTCGCGATTGCTCAAACGCTGCGACAGGCTTGTCTCCTCACCACGCCGGAGCGCACGCTGGACCATCTTTTGCATAGCATCGATCGAGACCAGGGTATTGATACAGCCACGTTTGCCACAGCTACAGCGGGACCCATTCGCTGAGACGGTTATATGACAGACATGCCCCACATACTGCTGCGCGGAGGGCTCTAGCTTGCCGTCTACGAGGAAGGCAGCGCCTACCACGGCATTGACGGAGAGGAAGAGCAAGCGTCGAAAGCCTTTGCCCGCACCGAAACGATACTCCCCCACAACGGCAGCATCGACATCTACATGCAGTTGGGTGGGTAGGCAGTAGCGAGCTTCGAGCAGGTCGCACAGAGGAAAACCGTTGAGTGCGGGCAGCGTGGGAACGAGCAGTGGGCGACGCAAGGAGGAATCCAGCGAACCAGGAACTGATACTCCCAGACCACAGACGTGAAATCCTTCAGCCGAGGCGTAGGCCAGCATTATTTCGATGGCGCGTAAGTAGGGCTCCAGTGTGGCAGCAACAGGCCGCCCCCAGAGAGTTTTCGCATAGAGGCGATGGTGTACCCTTCCGTGGCGATCAACCAGTGCGATAGTAGCTCTGCTCACAGCAACCTCTACCCCTACTACCGCACTCTCGTCTGTTCTTATGAACGACAACCCGCGGCTCAATTTTCTAGTATTTTTGTAGAACGAATGTTCTATATGTTGGTAGGCCTACAGCGACGGCTACAAGAACAATAACGACATCTTATGTAAAAAAAGTATAGCTGGCATGGAGAACATTTGTCAAGAGCATACGTTCGAGATTGCAACAGAAGGGGAAGGCTTCTGTGTTTGAAAACTGAAAATACACTGAGCAAAAGTAACTACTCAGGTATCTTTCTTGTGCCGCCTGCGGTGGACGAGGAAAAAGGGAAGGAAGCGAGGACACCTCGCGCTCCGGCCAGGGGACTGCGTCCCCCGGCACCTCCTGCTGAGCAGGTACGAGGTTTTTGTTGTAACCATGGGACAAACCCTATTCGTAAGTAAAGTGTAAACACGAAAGGGGGTAATGATGGTTTCGAAAGCTGAAGTAGAAGGCAAGCGATGGTCCCACCCACTCCCCATCGATTGAGAGTCACAATAAACCTTTAAAGCTCCTCGTTCCTCTAATACATCCAAAATTTCTACGAATTCGTCTCATAGTAATAAAGTACCGTTTAATACCAAACTGGTAGACAGCTATATCGATGAGTATCTATACTATAGTTAGTGATACCTACTTGTCCAGTTTGTACGGTGCTGTACTACTCATGTTCGGGAAACTGCTGATGCCCGATTTGATCTGTAACAGTCTGTGTGGGAGCGCATCGGTCCAGCGTTGCTTGCTACCCACCAGGTGGCTCGTGGGAGGAGACAGCCACCGCTCCACTGGCAAGTTAAGATGTAAAGAGACAAAGCACTGTGTACTAGCATCGAAGCAGGCACTCCTGCCAGGAGTATGTCAATTGCTGCGGCCTACCTCTGACATCCCACAAAACATTGTATCTCGGGTGTATGTGCTGTCTTTCGTAGGATGTTTCCTCTTGCTTCTGCCGCTGTTGCCCGCACTGCATCCAACTTGATATTGAGTTCGTACGTTTCTAGAGAAAAAGAAAGATGTTTATCGATGTATTACGAGTATAAGAGGTAAATGATGATAGAGCAAGTATCTTATGAAAGGTTTATTGGGGCCACTGTAGGAGACTACCGCCTGGAACGGCTCATGGGGCATGGCAAATGGGGACCTACCTTTCTCGTACGTACGGATGCCGCAGCAACAACCTATCTGCTGCGCTTCCTGGTTGGGTCAACCACCCTGGGAGTCAAGGATCGTGATGCTTACCTGGAACGCTTTCATCATCAGGCGAGCCAGATCGCGATCTTGCAACACCCCTACATCCTCCCCCTGCTTGGCTACGGAAGCTATCGTGGCATACCCTACCTGGTGTCACCGCACATTGCGATGCGCTCACTGCGTACCCGTCTTGCCAAGAGCGGGCCCCTGGATGTCCTGGTTGTCGGCCGCTACCTGGATCAGATCGCCGCCACGCTGGAATATGCTCACCAGCATGGCGTGCTCCACGGTGACCTTACGGTAGACTGTATTTTCATCCGGCTCGATGGACAACTCGCTGTTGCAGACTTTGGAGTGATGGGCATGCTTGAGTTGCACAGACAGAATGCCCAGCAGGATTGGCTCCTCGAGGGAGGCGAGGTATGCGCTCCAGAGCAGCTCCTGGGCAAGCCTGCCGGTGCCTCTACAGATGTGTACTCGCTGGGAGCAGTGCTCTACCACCTGCTGACCGGCTCTCCCGTGTTTATTGGCAACACACCCGACGAACTTTTCCAACAGCACCTCTATGCTTCTGTCCCACCGCTCAACCAGTGGCGCACTGACCTGCCCGCAGGTCTATACAGCATCATTGCCCGCGCTATGGCCAAAGACCCATCACAACGTTTTCACCAACCGGGAGCGCTTGCTAATGCCTACCATCGCATTGCGGACCCTCAGAATAGGACGCGTGTGCCTTTTGTTATCCCGACATCACCAGCCGTGCAGACCCAGCAACCTCTTGCTACGGCAGCGTCACTGCCAGATGTACAGATCAGAGAACTAAACAGGAGCAATAGTGGGTCAACCGCCTTCGATGGGAATCATGGTACGCAAGGCCCGGTCCCCCAGACCCCTTTCCCGCGTGATCTGCCTTTTTTATCAGAATCCGATCCCCTCAGCCAGCCTGGCGGCCCACGACCGTCATTGCTGCGCCGACTGCAGCGGAAGCACGTGCAGCGCAATGTGCTGATCGTCGTCTTGATCTTCCTCCTGCTGGCCGCAAGCAGTACGATCGGGATCGCGTTCCTCACACATCAGGGTGGTGCGACGGAGCTGAGTGGACAAGTGATATACTTTGACAGTCAGAACGGACCACCAGGGCACACTAATGCCCTCACCATCCTCGCCCATGGCCTGGATGCGCCGCCTGTCGGCTTCCAGTATGCTGCCTGGCTCATCAATAACGAGAATGAGGAGACCGTGCCATTAGGCACACTGGCGATGAAGCAGCAAACCTTTGTACTAACCTATAGCGGCGTGAGCAGCAAAGGGCAAGTAAACACGAACCTGCTTGCCGCAGGGGATAAGCTCGAGATCACCCTGGAACAAGGTGCGATCAAGTTGCCAGCAGGCAAAGTGATCCTCACCGGCGCATTTCCCTTCAGAGCCTTTGCGCATATCCAACATCTGCTCGTCAGTTTTCCTCAGACTCCGGGGAAGATTGGGTTCCTGGTCGGAGTGCTCGAGCAAACACACGTGTTGAACATCCAGGCAGATGTCTTGCAGAGTCTCATAGCCAGCCGGAATACTACGGCGCTTCAATGCGTGGCCCAAAGTATCATCGATATTATTGAAGGCAAGCAAGGTCAACACTACCGACCCCTCGCAGCAACGTGTGCCCCCCAGAATGTGACGGTGATTGGCGATGGCTTCGGCCTGCTGGGCAATGGCTACCTGGCCGATGCAGCAGAACATGCCACCTTTGCGATCACTCAGCCCGACGCAACGAACACGATGCACTTGCATGCTAAATTGCTGGCAATTGCTCTCTCGAATATCAAAGGGTGGGTAACCACCGTTGATCAAGATGCGCTCAACCTGCGCGAGAACCCAGCGGACCTGACGAAGGTCCAGGAGATAGCGACGCTTGCCGATGAGGCCTATCACGGTATGGATGTCAATGATGATGGGCTGATTGATCCTGTCGTGGGCGAAGCGGGTGCCCTCACCGCCTACCAGCAAGGCCAGTTGATGGCAACGTTATCCCTCACTCCCGGCACATAACCAGCTGCTCGGTGCAGAAGAGCCACCAGAATGCGCGGACGTTGGTGTATGTTATCGCTGAGCAAACAACTGAAAGAGCAAATGTGGGTCTCATAGCGCTGTACTGAATGGGCATAGCACTACTATTCCAACGAGACAGGTGTGGCGCATGGCCTGAGCACAGGGGATGGCGATCTGTCACGCCTCCGCGCGAGCTTTGGGTCTCTGCGCGGAGAGAAAGCCGAGATGCTTCGCGTGCGCTGATCCTTCGCTGCGCTCAGGATGACAGGTGCGAAGTCTCGTTGGAGATATTTCCCACCGATATTGCCGAAGATATCCTGAATGGGAGCCTGTTGTGGCGGATAGAATGCAATGCGTGTGACGTGGAAGTGCACGCGGGTGCCGTCGGTATTGATCACCCACACATCATCGCCAACATGTAGATCGCGTAGACGCCAAAAGACGGCAGGAAATCCCCCTGGGCGGTCTAGATGCCCATCAATAACCGCGCTGCCGCGTTCGCCTGGATGGGGCCCGGCGTCGTACCAGCCGACATCCTCCCATGGACTGCGCGTGGGCGTTGCCAGGTCCCCATTGGGCAAAATGCCCAGCGCTTCCACAAAGGCGTTGATCTCGATGGCCGGAACGAGTAAGCGTGCTGGAGTAGTGGTCACACCGGCTGTCCCTGCCAGGCGAACAGTCGGCGTCACGACAGCAGGGGTGCTGACAGAGTGAGAAGACGATGTATGCAGCATCTCGGTCTCCGCGGTGGGCGAAGGGCCGCACCCGGCCAGGGCAGGTAGCAGTGTCAGAAATATCAGCCAAAATGGTAATCGAACCATGCGCATACAAGCTCTCTCCTCTCTAAGCATGAATTATATCAGATCCAGCTGAGGAGAAGAGAGGAAGTCTGGAGGTGTTCTCCAGACTCCCGTCAATGGGCAGCAGCCCCTGGAACCCTTGCAGGGAGAGACCCATTCTATACCAGATCAGAGATACTAATGCATCCTTGCTCGGTGGCGAACTAGCAGATTAGTGCCAAACAGGAGCATAGCAAACGTTCCGAATAGCCACGGCAGCCAGGGAGCCAGGGGTTGCACACTACCTTGCCCTGGTAGGAGCGCGTTTGGGTCACTTCCTGTTCCAGGCAAACTCGGCAACCCATTCGTTTGTGCAGGCACCAGTTCCAGCTTGGGGGTCCCGTTGACCACTCCCACCGTAAAGATGCTTGCCACCGTATTGGCTTTGAGTGTGGTCGAAAGCGGCAGTGTCACGCTGGCGTTGCTCGTATTCACATTGAAGGTATACGACCCCGCCGACAGATTCAAATATTGGCTCGCTTGTTGGTAAGCAATGTTTTGCACCAGCGGAGTACTCCCGGCATCCACACTGATCGGGCCGGCATCGGGCGACAGTTGATAGATCCGCAGCTTGGCAGTGCCTGCAGTAACCTGGTTACTGTCGACGAAGACCTGCAGCGAGAGAGTCGAAGGTGTTGCCCCGATGGCTGCGACCGTATAGGCCAGCCCAGGGCTGACCGATAGGGTCTGGGTCAGGGCTGCGGCCCCAATGCCTTTGCCGACCAGGGCAATCTGAATCTTATGCGGTCCTGGGGGAACGGGTACATAGTCGGTGACAGCACCGAAGGCAAAGCTACTGAGTAACTTGGTGCCATCCACGAAGACGTCGGCGGTGCCAACGAAAGGCGAGGCATGAATGACGCGCACAAATGCTGGGCTCGTGGCAGAGGCGGATAGCACAGGTGTACCAAAGAATGCAAAAAGCGCAAAGAGACCAAATGTTAGGGACGTAAGATGGATGAAGATGGTTCGAGGGCGACTGATTCTCACGGTTAACTTCTCCTTTTTGTTCAGGTATACCAAATAGTACTATTTAGAGATACAAATAACGTACTCATACTTACGTAACGTTGATCCTCATCACCAGTAACAGGATTTTCATAAATAAGGATTATCACTCCTGCTGTATGTAAGAATCGCGTCCTTCTCCATGAACATTGCGTCATCTTGGACTGTGGGACTTATTCGAAAGCTTCTAATCCTATATAATGAGCGTCGCTCCTGTTATGCGCAAAGAATCGCAACTTTCTCTATGAAACTTTTGTAAAGATGGACTTGCTCGAAAGCTTCTACTTCTGTATAATGAGGGCGCGTCCAAGATGACAAAATGTTCAGGGAGGGCAACGTGCAACAAGAACAATTGATACTCCCCAGGAGAATAACCGTACGAGGCCCCTCTGGTGGGCGCTATGTCATCGAAGGTTTGCTTGGTAAAGGTGAGTCTGGTGCGGTCTACCTGGTCAGGGACCGGCGCGACAGGCAGCACCTATTTGCTCTCAAAGAAGTGATCAACCCGGACAAGCGAGATCGCGAACGCTTCATTTTTGAAGCGGAGGTCCTCAAACGGCTCGATCACCGGGCATTACCTCGCGTCTACCATGTATTCGAAAACGACAGACTCAAGCGGGTGTATATACTTATGGACTTTATCAAAGGCAGAGACCTGGAAGCCTTGCGCGGAGTGCAACCCGAACAGCGTTTTCCGCTACCCTTAGTCCTGGCGCTGATGGCTCCGATCGTGGATGCGATCATGTACCTGCATCGCCAAGACCCGCCAATTGTGCATCGAGACATCAAACCGGCGAACATCATCGTGCCGATAGGGGCTGATGAAGCGATGCTGGTGGATTTTGGCTCCGCCAAAGAGTACGTGGCAGGTGGACCCACGACCGTTATTCGTCACAGTTCCCCAGGCTATGCTGCACTGGAACAATACGGGGGTGGAACTACCCCGCGGACGGATATCTATGGACTGGGGGCGACCTTCTATACGTTGTTAACCGGGACTGTTCCTCTCGATGCCATCACCCGTGTCACCAGGAGGAGGAGCAGCGGGATCGATCCTCTCAAGTCGGCCCATCTGCTCGCACCGTCAATTCCTACGGCGGTAGCTCAGGCCATTCAGCGCGCACTGTCCCTCAGCCGCGATGAGCGTTTCGAGACGGTCGAACAGTTCTGGCAGGAGCTAACGGTTCTTCCGACACAGCAACCGGCGCAGATACCTCGTTTCACGTCAGTAAACACATCTCAACATTTGACTATCCCTGAGCAAGACATGAAAAGCAAGATGTCTACATTCTGGCGACATCAGCGAGATGTCCTGCATTCTAGAAAAGGTAGAGTACTCCTCCTTCTCTTCCTTATATTACTGGTAACCATAGCAGTTGGAACGGCTTTCTTCACTCATATCTGGGGACTTACCCTTCTTCTTCTGCTCTGTATAGGGGTACTTCTCTCATTGTTCCTGCTAAGTATCCGTTACTGAGGTGCAGTGTGCAACAAGAGCAGACGACACTCAAGCTTGGAGCCACCGTACGAGACCCTTCTGGCGGGCGCTATGTGATCGAAGGTCTGTTGGGAAAGGGTGGGTTTGGTGCCGTCTACCTGGTCAGAGACCGGCGCGACAGGCAGCGCCAGTTTGCCCTCAAAGAGGTAATCAACCCGAACAAGCAGGACTGTGAGCGCTTTATCTTCGAAGGGGAAATCCTCAAACGACTCTATCACCGGGCATTACCCCGCGTCTACCACGTGTTCGAAAACGACAGACAGCGGGTATACCTGCTCATGGACTACGTCCAGGGATGGGATCTGGAAGCCTTGCGCGAAGGGCAAGCTGAGCGGCGTTTTCCGCTATCCTTAGTCCTGGCGCTGATGGCTCCGATCGTGGATGCGATCATGTATTTGCATCGTCAAGACCCGCCGATCGTGCATCGAGACATCAAACCGGCGAACATCATCGTGCCGATAGGCCCTGATGAAGCGAAGCTGGTGGATTTTGGCTCCGCCAAGGAATACATGCCAGATGGAACCACGGCCGAAATTCGCCACGGTTCCCCTGGCTATGCTCCACTGGAACAATATGGAGGTGGAACCACCCCGCAGACGGACATCTATGGACTGGGGGCGACCTTCTATACGTTGTTAACCGGGACGATTCCCGCCAATGCCGCCATGCGAGCTGAAGCAAGTAAAAGGTTCGATCCGCTCGAACCGGCCCACCTGGTTGCACCCGAGGTCCCCTGGACAGTAGCCACGGCGATCGAACGTGCCATGAGCATCAGTCGCGATGATCGCTTCGAGACCGTTGAGCAGTTCTGGCAGGAGTTGACTGCTCTTGTTCCAAAGGGCATACCTCTATCGGGTAGTACGTCAGTAGTCACTCCCCAATCTCTTCTGCAACTACCTGGGCAAAAGCGTGAGAGGATGAAGCTTGCATCCGCGGACAGTCAACGGCATGTCTTTCGTGCGATAGGGCTTGGTGGGCTCCTGTTCATCGCCCTGCTACTCCTTCTCAGCGGTATCATTGGCGCAAGTTTCCTGGTTCCTCTTTTGAGTTCTAGCCATTCGCCTATTGCTTTGCAGAAGGCCACACCTGTTCTTCCTCACCCCACGATGACTAATGGGTCATCCCTCTATCCACATTTCGCTGACTCGTATGCAGGTACTGTGTCTGATCTGATGAACAATGAGAAAACGGCTATGTTCCTCACACAGTTGCAACAAAGCCAGGGGAGCATTCGCGGTGACTTCCAGGGTCTGGGGCTGGTTGGCTCGTTCACAGGAACTGTCACCCCTGCTGGGCAGGTACATTTCACGGTGAAGGTCCCCACAGCAGATTTAACGCTGGCTTTTGAAGGGGTAATCAAAATCGGTGGGGATATGGTAGGGACCTTTAGTGTCCTGGATGCGAATGGAACCCGCACAGGTGAAAGTGGCCTGTGGAATCTGGCCGCGAGCCCTTGATTAGGGGCTCGTGGTGGTAGGGCCTGTGCAAAGATATACCACGCTGCTCCTTGACGTAACCGAATAATACAACACGATACTCGGTATATGTATCCTAAAGCCTATGCCTTGTGGCAATGTTCCTTTCGGCGTGATACATTACGAGGTAAGTGTTACGAAAAGCAAGCTGAGCAAACGAAGGAGCAGAATTGTGTCCGATACGTATGATCCCAATCGGGGTGAACAGAAAGCGAGACCCAGGAAGCCGCCTATCTTAGGGCAGGCGCATGGTCTCTCTGACGAAGAAGGGGCTATGATTCAGCAGATGATTCGCGAGGAGCAACACTCGGCGCGTGCATTATATATTCCTAAGGAAGACCTGGCGCAGGAGGCGACGACGCAGATGTCTGCTGAGGCAGCGCGGGTGATCGCAGAGAGCAAAGTACGGCAGATTTTGCATATGTTCAATCGCGATTACCTCTATGGCCAGGGGCGTTTCGATGAATACAAGGACGGACTGATCTTCAAATGGGGCGATGGGTACTCGCGCAAGCACATCTGGATAACGGTTGAGGATGGGAATTTAGTGTTCGAGACCAGTCACTTCAAAAAATGTGGCAAGTTCTATTGCACGGGCACGCATCATGTCTTGACACCCGACCTGTACACAAATTGGGATGTAATCAACGAGGAGCTGGGCGACCTTTTCCGCCGGCCGGTGCATGAGCGTTCGGACGATTGACGAGGACGATAAGAGTAATGCTGTGACAAGACGTATTCTGGCATTAGAAAAGGACCTCTTCTTCGCAGTGAAGATGCGCGACACGCTGCGTCACTACGATATGGAGGTAACGACGGTACGGACGCTCCCGGCCTTCGAGCAACACCTGGCGGCGGCCGCGAAGGAGGGACCTGAGTTAGTGATTGTGAACACTGCCACTACAGGGGTTAACTGGGAGGAGGCGATTCGCCAGGCACGTGCGCACGGTTTGTCGGTGTTGGCTTTTGGTTCACATATGGATTTAGAGGCGCGTGCGAAGGCTCTCAAAGCGGGAGCTTTGCGCGTGGTTGCAAATTCCAAATTCACCAGCGATATGCCAGGCCTGGTAGAGCGGATGCTCAGCGAGCCGGGCACAGCCGCATTTGACGACGAGGTAGAGTAGGGCTTAGCCTATAACAAAACGATGCGCAAGGTGATAGCCAAAGGGCACAAGTAACAGACCTTGCCCTAATGGGCGTTTCTGATAGGGTATGGTGAGACGACGGTACGTCCAGCGGACGCGGAAAAAGTTTTTGGAGGGATGTCGTGGAGATTGTGGAAGATGGCGCATAGCCTGGGGTCGCGGGCGGTGAGCGATACGGGACACTATTGGTTCTCCTTTCGTGGAGGTTCTAATACTACGATAGTATGCTACTATGCTGACCGCTCCTGGAACCAGGGCGGTTCGCGTTGGTTGTCTCTTATATTATACGTTACCAATGTTATCCATCTCACGAGTTGACGAAAAAGCCTCGTAGCTGCCCCACACACATTTTTTTGCTTTTCTGACAGCGTAGCCCGTTAAAACATGAGCGCACAAGACGTGTAGACACAAGATGTAGGAAGTAGAGGCTGGAAGAGCAGCAAACTCTCCAAATACTTTCCCGCAGTTGTGTCTATATTGAACTACGATAGAAACCTACGAATAGACCACTTACCTGTAACTCTGTTGCCTGTCTTAGCTCTCCTTGACCAGTTTTCCCAGCAATTTGAGTGTGATGCCAAGGGCAATAAAAAGACCTTTCTTACTCTCCATTAGATAGAGGCAAGAAAGGTCTCCGAGTTCTTAATATTTGCACTCACGGCGTGAGCGACAGCGGAATAATTTAGTGTCCGCAGCCGCAGCTTCGAGCATCGCCACCGCCACCACCGGCAGTCTTGAAGGAATGGCCACAACCGCAACTGGATACCGCGTTGGGGTTATTGACGGTGAAGCCTGCACCCATCAAGCTGTCAACATAGTCAACCTCACTACCGGTGATGTAACCCAAGCTCATTTCATCCACCAGCACTTTGAAGTCGGCTTGTGAAATGACGGTGTCGCCCTCTTGCTCTTCGTCGAGGGTCATGCCGTATTGGAGACCTGAGCAACCACCACCAGCGACGAAGATGCGCAGGGCAAGGCTAGGATCATTTTCCTGTTTGAGCAGTTCGCGAACCTTCTCTGCTGCAGTGGGTGTCATGGTTATGAGACTTGTTTCGATCATCGGTTGCTGGCTTTGCTCGATCATGTATTTGTACCTCTCTGTGAAGGGGGGAACAATGCTCAACCCCTCAGTTGATTTAGAAATGTCTATTGGACGTTTTTGACGTTACCATTGTAACGTTATTATATCCTACAAAAAATGAAGCGTCAAGGCTGCTGATCTCAAAAGTGATACAATTAAGGGAAGGATGAGGAGTATAGACACGAGGATAGCGTAATGAGCCAACTTATACCACCTGAATCGCTTACCGACCCAGACTACAAGCGGCTGCTGCAGCAATGTATTCATTGCGGGTTATGCCTGCCAGCCTGTCCCACGTATGCCGTGTTTGGCACGGAAATGGATGCTCCTCGCGGACGCATCGCACTGATGCGAGCTGCCTCCGAAGGCCGTATTGGACTGGATGGAGCGTTCGAGGAACATATCTCGCTCTGCCTGAGTTGCCGCGCCTGCGAGACTGCCTGCCCTTCTGGAGTACGGTACGGGACATTAGTGGAAACGGCCCGCATTGCGATGGAGAAGGCTCGTACACCGAGCATGTCTGAACGCTTTGTGCGCTGGCTGAGCCTGCGCAAGATGCTGCCCCATATCGGCACCTTGCGATTACTCGCCCGACTCATACGCATGTATCAAGTAGTTGGTCTGCAACACCTGGTGCGCAGGTTGAATTTCCTGCCCGGGCCCCTGCAAACAATGGAAGCTCTCCTGCCGCCGCTTTCCACCCACTATATGGATTATCGCCATGTTGCACCGGCCATCGGTCCCAGGCAGGGCACAGTGGCATTCTTCCACGGCTGTGTGCAGGAGGCGTTCCTATGCGACATCAACAAAGCGACTATCCGTGTGCTGCAACGCAACGGCTACGAAGTCCACTTCCCGCAAGGACAGACTTGTTGTGGCGCGGCTCCACTGCACGTTGGCGAGGATGAACTCGCTCGTGACCTGGCCCGCCGCAATGTCGATGCCTTCGCCGGTGACGAATACGATGCGATCATCAACAACGCTGGCGGGTGCGGAGCTACGTTGAAAGAGTACGCACACCTGCTGCGAGATGATCCTGCTTATGCCGCAAAGGTTGACCGGTTCGTCGCGAAAGTCAAAGATATCAGCGAGTTCCTGGCTGACCACTTGAACAACCCACCGCAAGGCGAGGTACGTGCGCGGGCAACCTATGCAGACTCCTGTCACTTGCGGCACGCACAGAAAGTCGTTCGCCAGCCACGCAGTCTGCTGCAGGCTATTCCCGGCCTGGAGCTGGTGGAACTGAAACGAGCGGACCAATGCTGCGGCAGCGCCGGCGTGTATAATATCGTTCAGACTGAGACGGCCAACGCGGTGCTGGACAATAAGATGGCAGATATTGCAGCTACCAGCGCCGACACTATCGTTACGACCAACACCGGCTGCTATATGCAGTTATTGTATGGCGTGCGACGTGCTGGGCTGAAAGCGCGGGTTGTTCACCTGGTTGAGTTACTTGATGAGTCGTATGCAGCGATGTAATAGGTGCAAACCATGTTAACAGAAAACAAATTCCGATCCCTTGAGGGCCTGCTGAGCAAGGGGCAAGTCTTCAGCGATCCGGTGACGTTGGTCACGTACGAGATCGATGCGGGCATGGACCGGGGGAACCCAGAAGGTCTGGTGTTCCCGCAATCGGCCGGGGATGTCGTGCAGATTGTGCGCTGGTCCGCAGAGCAGCAAGTTCCGGTTATCGCACGCGGAGCGGGCACCGGTCTCTCGGGTGGGGCGGTCGCCGACCGTGGGGGCATCATCGTCGAGTTTTCGCGAATGAATCACATCCTTGACCTCGATCAGAGTGGACGTACTGCCGTACTTGAACCCGCTGTCGTCAACCTGGTCCTGGATGAACGAGTGCGGGCGCAGGGGTTATATTTTCCACCAGACCCGGCCAGCCAGCGTGCATCGACTATCGGGGGCAACGTAGCGGAAAACTCCGGTGGACCACACTGTTTCAAGTATGGCGTTACTTCCAACTACGTGACCGGGCTAGATGTTGTGCTGGCCGATGGTCGCAGTGTGCGCGTTGGAGGCCGTGCGCTGGATTATCCCGCATATGATCTGTGTGGACTTCTCACGGGTAGCGAGGGTACACTTGCGCTCATCACTGCCATCCATGTGCGTTTGGTGCGCAATCCGCCAGGCGTGAAGACGATGATGGCGGCGTTTGACTCGCTTGAGCAGGCCGGCGCTGCCGTGTCAGCCGTTATCGCCGCCGGGCTGGTTCCGGCTACCATGGAGATGATGGATCGGAATATGGTGGGCATCGTCGAAGAATATGCGCATGCAGGATTACCAACCAATGCCGGGGCTGTCTTGATCATTGAGGTGGATGGCTATCCCGCCAGCCTGGATGGGCAGATGAGCGAAGTAGCCCATCTCTTGCAGGCTCATGGGGGTCATGGTCTGCGTATCGCTGCCAACGCGGATGAGCGCGACAAGATTTGGTTTGCGCGCAAGAGTGCGGCTGGGGCATTATCGCGCCTGGCTCCATCGCACTATCTAGTGGACATCACAGTTCCACGTAGTCTGCTGGCGGAAACGCTGGCCGAGGTGAACCAGATCTGCGCTCGCTATGGACTACGTGCAGGCCATGTGTTCCATGCGGGCGATGGCAACCTGCATCCACTGATCCTAATTATGGACCCGCAGGATCAGCAGCTTGTCGAGATGGTGCATCGCGCCGGTCGAGAGATGGTCGAATTGGGCATCCGCAAGGATGGCAGTATTAGCGGTGAACACGGCGTGGGCATTGAGAAACGCCAGTATATGCCACTGATGTTCAGTGACGACGAACTGGCGGCGATGTGGGACGTCAAGCAGGTTTTCGACCCGAACGGTTTGCTGAATCCTGGGAAAATTTTTCCGCCAGATACCGTTAGCGATATCGAGGGCGTAGGATACCTGTCCCCCAGACAGGATTCCCGATTTATCGCGCCCGGGGGCTGGGCCAGGGCCGATGTCCGAGCGAGCATACCCACCTCGCCTACAACATTCACATTAAACGAAATACTTACGCCGTGGACAGCAGAGGAGGCAGCGCAGGACCTGGCTGATTTGTCGGCGGCAGGTCGGAGCGTATGTATTGTGGGTACGGTTCCAGTAGGTAATCAGGCGGCCTTGCGAGAGGGTAACCACCCCCCACGGGCATACCTGTCCCCCAGACAGGATGCCACAAGGGTCCCCACCCCTACTCGAGACGGGATTCCTCGCACAACCTCACTCCTTTGCACGGTGGCATTACGAGGAATTAAGACTTTTTCGCCTGATGATCTGTACATCACTGTTGGCGCTGGCACACCGTTGGTAGAGATTCAGTCTTTCCTGGCACCCAGGCGGATGCAGGTGCCGCTGGCGAGTCCCTGGCCGGAGGCGACTATTGGTGGGTTGGTTGCGGCTAATGTGAATGCGCCATTACGCATACGTTACGGTTCGATGCGCGACCTGGTCATCTGTGCTACGGTGGTGCTGGCAGATGGCCGGTGCATTAGGGTTGGCAGGCCGGTGATTAAAAATGTGGCTGGCTACGACCTGGTTAAGGTATTTGTTGGTTCGCACGGGACATTGGGGCTGATTACTGATGTGACGCTCAAGCTTACGCCTCTGCCACGTACACGGCGTACGTTGCTGGCACCGATTGATGATCTCAAGGATGGGCTGAGGCTGGCAGGGCAGATGTTACCGCAGGCGTTGGTCGCATCGGCGATTCTGCTCTGCAAGGATTGTGATATACCTGGTGTAGGAGATGTGCTACGTAGTCCTTACACGCTCGTTTATAGCGCCGAAGGGATTGCAGAAGATGTGCAGGCCGAATTGGACCAGGTACGCCAGGTACTGCGCATGGGAGAAGTGGGAGGGCCTGATCCAATTGAGGTCGAGACGCTGTCCGGTACAGATATCTGGGTCAGGCTGCTAGGGAATTCTAAGCGGGATGGACAAAGGGAAGTACTGAAAGTGCGCGCGGGTGTGGCGGCCAAAGACCTGGCCACGTATGTGCAGGGACAGGCGGATACACTGAACGCGGGTGCATTCATCGCTGATGTGGGCAGTGGGCAGGTATTTGCTGTCAGGATGGTGGATAAGGTGGAGGCTGCGCAGGACTGGTTAGAGAGGCTGCGTCGTCCGGCCCTGGCGCTCGAAGGCTATGCGGTGGTGCTGGATATGCCGGAGGAGTGGAAGGAGAGGCTGGATCGATGGGGTTATCGGCCCGAGACGATTGAGTTGATGCGAGGTTTGAAGGCGCGCTGGGACCCGGCTGGCATACTGAATCCTGGTGGGTTTATATTGCCAGAGCTACATCCACCTGTTCGAGGAGACGCTGGGTATTAGCAAAGCCGTAGTTAAGGGCATGTGCGCGACCTGTGGCGTCCAGGACAACTGTTGTAGGTACAGTGAGTACATGGTACTGGCGCACCAGTTCAGGGGCGGTAGGGGCGTCAACTTCTACCACGGTCACATCCGCTCCGTGAATCTCCTGGACACGCCGGAGGGCTGGCGCCTGGAGTTGATGGCATTGTTTGCAGTCAGCACTACTGAAGGCCAGGATACGCACAGGGGATGCGTTGGAGCCCGCGTCTGTGGTATATGCTGACCCACCCAGTGGTGGAGCGGCGAGTGCTCGCCTGCGTTGTAGTTCGACGAATTGCCGTCCAGACCAGACTAGAAGGCAGATTAGCAGGCTTACCAGGATGAGCACCCCCATGCGCACTAGGATTTCCGGCATCTCACACTCCTCGCCAATGGAACTCACCTTCGTAGCGTACACGCGGCAGGAGCCCAGTGCGTCCGAGATAATAGTACACCAGGCAGCCAGCACAGAAGCCAATGGTCAGGTTGATGGCTGCCAGCACGAAGACGATGATATCGAGCGTCCAGCCTAGAGCCGTTGCCCTGGTAAGGAAGAGGACAATGCTTGCCGCGATGAGAAAGGCTGCGCCGACGCCTTGCGCAAAGCGATGGGGAGCAGGATCATCTTCGACAATGCGTGGCCGCCACAGGTGCAGTGGTATCACGATGCCACGATAGAGTAGCCGAAAGGGACTTGCTACGGGCACTAATGCACTCAGCGCCAACACTACGGCAGCGATGAGAACTATTACGGGCTGGAAAAAGATAAAGGCGAGGCCAGTCAGTGCGACTACACAGCCTTGAGAAAACTTGGAAAGATGCGTATCTACACGTGGAGCCTCAGTGGGAACAGTGGATGTCGTCTCCATTGAGTATATGTCCTCCGTTATCAGGTGGAACTCTGTCTCTACCCACTAGATTCGCTTGCGCCAGCGGGTGAGGGAAGCATTTTAAAGTATATTAAGTTTATCAACAAACTTAACTAGTTTATTCAATTGTAATATGTGCAAGAGTAATCTGTCAAGGAAGAAGTGATGCTCCTGAGGAGGCTTTTCACATGCCAAAGCGTTGCTGCACTTTCACGATATTCGCAAGTAGCGTAGGAGCATCTGGCTGAAGGCCAAACAGCTTGTCGGAGCTGCGTCCGTGGCCAGCGACAATACGGTTCATGGCACTGGAAGCTGATCGGCCTTGCGCCATGAAGTGGGCAGCGAGGGCACTGATAATGGATGTAGCAAATGATGAACCGCACCAGTCAGCCCAGCCGGTCATATTCTGCTCACCGTCAGGAAATGTCGGCGAAATATAGATACCACGCACAGCATCGGGTAAGCCGTGTGCATCCGTCGCTCCATGGGCATCACCACCAAAGGTAGCCACGCCTGCATCAAGTGGCGGTATGTTGGCAGCATTGGCAAATGGGGAAGGTTCAAAGCGACTATTCACCGAGGTTACAGCTAGCGTGCTCTCATAGCGTGCAGGAGCGCGTGGTGGACGTGGTCGCTGACCTTGTTGATGGGAGAACAAGGAATCGTTGCCGGCAGCAGCGATGATGAGCGCCCCCTGAGCATGTAGACTTTCAAATAGCAAGCGTAACCCTTCCTCGATATGCACCAGGGCGCGCATCGCGCCTGCTAATTGCCTGCTCGGCCAATCACGATCATCAAACCAGATATAGGGTAGGCGACGAAAATCGGGCATGATCGCCAGGCTGAGATTGATAACGAGGCGACGAATAGCACCCGAAACAAGCTCCTGTTCCAGGTCGGTCAGTGCGGCGAAGAGGTTGTACAGATCACCACCACCGAAGTCGTTGAGGATGCGGATCACGCGGATGCGCGCCTGTGGAGCAATATCACGAATGAGTCCGGCCACAAAGATGCCATGATCTGGCATGGAGTAGTAGAGTGGGTCACCGTTGATATTACGTCCTGTACATATCTCGTCGGAAACGGGGTAGCGATCATACTCAATTTCGAAGGTGCCATTTTGACTGCGCAAGTTAGCAGCGAGGCGCTGCAGGAGCCAGTTGCGCCGTAGTTCAGGACGTGTAGCGGCGCTACGCAAGCTATCAGGATGGTGTGCAGTATCCAGCACTGCGACCATTACGTCTGAAGCATCATCAGGGTCAAGCGGCAAACTTTGATCGACAAACGAGATATGCCAGCCGATCGGAGAATTGCCTGCCATTGGTAGATCAAGTGTAGGAGCAGGCTGGGGGAGGAGAGCCGGTCCTCCGTCAACGTAGAGCGCAGGGGTAGCAGTCACCAGCCAATTGGGCATGGCAGAGACGAGAAATAACCCTACTTGAGCGAGTTGCTCAAGATGACCCTGAAGATAGGAAACGGCCATAGGCACGGGGTCCGATACGGCGGGATCAGTAGATTTTGCTTGAAAGAAAATGGCAGCGAAGGGCTGTTGCCGATGGGAGCCGAACACAAACAAATGTCGCTGTACAGGCGGCATACCTGCTATATCGCGCCTGCGACTGTGGGTACCATAGGGTTCTAACGCAAAGCCGTATGGTGCGAGGATGAGGTTCAACTGGCTGCGTACCTGTTCAACCAGTGTTTCCTGCATATCAGGGTGGCGGGGAAGTCGAACAACTACCACCATTTCGCCGGGTATCCAGTGAAATAATTCTTCGGGTGTTCCCGTTAGCTCTACAGTGTCACGAGCCATGCATGTTTCCCCCTATTCATACTATGGTTGCTGGATCGGCTGAAGAGAATGTTTCTATTATCTTGCATTATAGCGGAACGAAGAGCCAGAAACAATGATTACAAGAGGTAACTGTGCAGGACTCCTCACTACCTTTGTGGTTCGCAAGAGGTATTTTTGCTGCGGGCCCGCAGCAAAGCTGATGGGTGCTGCTGGAGGCGGCAAGGAGTGGGTGCCTGAATAATCAGGCTTGCTGATATAATTCAGATAGAATAGTAGATCTATACATAAGGAGACTACTTTATGTTCTCAGATCGTCTCTGCAAAACGCTCATCGAACTCGTGGGCATTCCCAGTACATCGGGTCACGAAGAACACATACGAGACTATCTTGAACTACGATTGGCCGCACTGGGCCTTGCCACACACGTTGACACAGCAGGTAACTTGATCGCCACCCTCGCGGGTGACGGGAAACCTCTGCTGCTCAACGCGCATATGGATCGTGTACCGCCAGGCCGTGGTCACCGGCCGATTCTACGCGATGATGTGCTCTACAGTGACGGGACGACTAATCTCGGTGCCGACGATGCCGCCGGTATCGCCATTATTCTGGAGATATTGACTCGGCTGGTGCAGGAGCAATTCGCGCATCCCCCAATAGTTGTTGTCTTTACAGTGCAGGAAGAGGTGGGGATGAGTGGAGCCGCTGCTTTTAACCCTTCACCCTGGCATGTCACAGATGGCATCGTCTTTGATAACGCTTTCGAGGCAGGGGTGGTCGTCTCTCAAGGGGCTGCATACGAGGCATTTGATGTGCAGATCACGGGTCGCACCGGGCATCCGGGCAAAGACCTGGCACATACTGTGAACGCCATTGAGATATTTCGCCATGTCGACTATCCCCACGGTTCACTCGCAGCCGACCAGACGCGTATCCTGGTCGGGCGCATCAATGGGGGCAGCGCACGCAACGCAATACCTGCCAGCGTCCACATCGAAGGCGAACTACGCAGCTTTGAACCGGCAGAGGCACGTCAAGGCTATATGAAGTCTATTCGCTCTGCCTTTGAGCAAACGGCACTTCATTTTGGTGGGAGTGCTGAAGTGTCCTTCAAGACGCATGCTACGGGTTATAGGGTTGGTGAAAATGAGATGCTACTGAAGATGTATCGGACGGTGCTGGCGCAACGCGGTGCGGAGGTACAGATGCGCCCGACGTTTATTGGCAGTGACTCCAGTAGTTTTCGACCTGAGGTGAAGGCATTTACGATTTCTACTGGTGTGGTTAATGAGCATTCCACAGAGGAGTATGTTCCGCTTGCGCCGTTGGGGCAAGTGGTGGAGGATACGCTGAAGGTGTTGGGGATGCTGACGGGGCTTTAATTCTGTTCAGGCCACTGAGTTAAGAATCGAGACCTCTGTATATTCTGCGGAGGTTTGTGGCTGAGGAATAATTTCTCCGTGCCTTAGCATGCCTTCTAAGTGCAAGGATATAGCTTCTTGTATATTGTGTCGTATCTCATCTAGTGTTTTTCCAGTGGTCACACACCCAGGAAGATCGGGGACATAGGCAGCATAATTATGCTTTGACTTTTCAATAACAATAAGAAAGCGGTATGTTGCTATGTTTGTTCCTCATCATCCCGAGTTTTCTGCTCCAACCCCATTCTACCATAGGTGAGCATAAGTTTCAATTCTCCGACAAGCATTGACAGACGAACACTAAACTCGCTAGAATGTACATAAGAGTGTAAGCACAACACTATGGCTGGCTATCGAGAGTGCCGTAGCTCGGAATAATAGGTACTTTACCGCCGATGACCATTCATTCCAACAACATAGGGGACGCGACAGCAGCGCCATTGGCGGTGTATGTGGACAAGTTGAGCTTCCGCTATCGCAGCCTGGATGATGAACCTGAACCATCACGCAAAACCTCCACAGAAGAAACAGAACCCATTGAGCAGCCCGCCGCCATTGATGATATTTCTTTCTCTTTATCTGCCGGTGAGCTCATGCTTATTGCTGGTCCCAGTGGCTGTGGCAAAAGCACTTTGCTCAAGTGCCTCAACGGTTTGATTCCACACAGTTACTCGGGCGATCTAAAGGGTGAGATACGACTTGAAGGCCGTCCCATTGCAGGTCTCTCGTTACGTGAGCTCGCACAACATGTCGGCACAATGCTACAAGACCCGGATAAACAAATTGTCGGCAGTACGGTCGAACAAGAGGTTGCATTTGGCATGGAGAATCTGAACACGCCGCGCCCTGAGATGCGGCGACGTATTCATGAAGTGCTCAAGCAACTGCGCCTGGAACAGTTTTCGGGAAAAACCACCTTCACCCTCTCCGGTGGGCAGCGGCAACAGGTTGCAGCCGCTGGTATCCTCGTGATGCAGCCTTCCATCTTCTTATTTGATGAGCCGTTTGCTAACCTCGACTCGCGCGCTGTGGACGAACTGGAACAGCTCATTACAGACCTGAGAGCCAATGGGCATACAATCATCATCGTCGAGCATCGCGTTGAGGAAGCACTCCACCTCAAGCCCGATAAAGTATTACTCATGCGCGAAGGACAGCAGGTCTTCTTCGGTGATGTTCAGGAATTTCTGACCATTGCTGATCCTACGCAGGTGAAACTGCCCGTTGAGTCTACGCTGCGCACTTTGAGCGATCCTACCCAGGCAAACAGCGTACTGCTCAGGCCAATCACAACCCGGCAAGGCGGCCATACAGACAAAAGCGAACCGATCCTCATTTTTGAGAACGTCCACTATCGTTATAGCGTTTTCACGGAGGAGGTCCTGCATGGTATCTCCTGCCAGGTGCGACGAGGCGAGACGATTGCACTGCTTGGTCCCAACGGCTCCGGCAAGACGACGATGGTGAAACAGGCACTTGGCCTGCTGCGGCCAACGAAAGGGTCAGTACGACTCTATAGCGAAGACACACGCAATTTGAGCGTTGCGGAACTGGCCTCGCGCATCGGCTATGTTTTCCAAAGTCCCGGAGCCATGCTCTTTGCTCCATCGGTGCGCAAAGAAGTGAGCTTCGGGCCAGAGAATCTAGGCTTCTCACCTGAACGCTTAAAAACAGCCGTACAGGAGGCAGAAGAGGCCGTGAATGTAGCGCAATTTGAGGACCGCTCGCCATTCGCGCTCAGTTTTGGGCAGCAGAAGCGTGTGACTATCGCCTCGGTGCTCTCGATGCAAGGCAGCATCCTGCTGCTTGACGAACCGACCGCAGGCCAGGACTACCGTTCGTACACCTCTTTCATGGAATACCTACGTGGTTTACCTGAATTGGATGCGCTGCTCATCATTACCCATGATCTCGACCTGGCGCTGCGTTTTACACAGCGCATCTTGCTTTTGAAGGAAGGCAATCTGGTGGCGGACGGCTCGCCGTTACAGGTGCTTGCTGACGCTGCATTGCTGGAGGCATGCAACCTGCGCCCCACCTCATTGTTGCACTATCTACTTGCTGAACACCGTAATGCTGTAGCGTGAACACTTATGGACATGAAAGGAGGTACTTTACCACACATCCTTCCCATCGATACGACACGTCTATCAGTTAGCAGAAAGGATTTCCCAAATCATGGCAACAACACAACAGGGCACCGAGCAGAACTTAGTCGCAAAAATATGGGGTATCAGTGTACGCAAAATTGTGTACATGGCAATTGGTGCCGCCCTCTACGGCGTTCTGAGCGTTCCCACTAACTTCTTGCAACTACCCGGTAACATCTCGATTCGTCCAGCTATAGTCATTCCTCTATTCTTTGGAGCAGTCTTCGGTCCTTGGGTCGGTCTGTTTAGCGGTGCCGTCGGCAACTTCATTGGCGATCTAATCTCCGGGTACGGCGTCTTCTGGAACTGGGATGTAGGTAATGGCCTAATCGGCTTTATTGCGGGCCTCGCCATGTACATTACATGGGGTAACTACAAGAGTACCCGCTCCATCGTCATCGCCGAGGTTTTTGCGGCTATTGGAGTGGTCGTCGGTATTGCCGTGGCTGCTTACAGTGACATAGTTGTCTCAACCGCTACTGTACGGACGGCAACTGCCACATTTATCAGTGGAATTCTGCCTGATCTCATCCTCGGCTTGATCCTGCTTCCGATCTTACTCGTTGCCTACAACGCAGCCCTTAGACGCTCAGGACGTACATCGATATAGTGAAACAAGGTGGGAAGCTATTTGCTTCCCACCCCTATTTCTTGTAGAGATGTTCTATGCTCATTACCTTTGCTTATATCGAGCGCAACTCTGCGATCCATCGATTGGATCCACGTGTCAAGCTGGTACTCCTTTTTGCCTTCAGCTTTTCTATGTACCAAACCATAAATCTTTGGGTCGTTCTTATAGGATTGATCATCTCAGCTTTCTACTATAGTCAGGCTCACCTTAAGTGGGCAGAGACAAAACGTGCATGGCACTTGCTCATTACCCTCATAGCAGTTTTGGTTGGGGCAAACTATATCCTCTCAGGAGGCAATGTTGTACCTACAGTGGATCTCGCCCATCAGCATGTTCTTTACAATCTCCCTTTTCTCGGCTTCAAACCGCGACCACCCTATATCGGTGTAACACCATTGCCCCTAAGCATAGAAAATATCACATTTATGTTTACCCAGGCCATGCGCAACACCAGTATTGCACTACTTGCTGTACCAATATCTTATACAACAAATCCAGGCCACTTGGGCATAGCATTCAACGGACTAGGGGTATCTGACAAGATATCCTACGCCATTGATCTCTCACTCCGTTTTCTGCCAACTCTCGCACGCGAATTCAGTGTAACATTGGATGCTCAGCGTGCTCGTGGCTTCGAGATCGATAAGCTCCGTGGGGGTATCTTCAGCAAGGTCGCACGCTTAGCTCCCATGATTGTGCCCGTGGTGATAGGCTCAATCGTGGGAGCAGAGGACATTATCAGCGCCATGGAACTGCGCTGCTTTGGCATCGGCAAACGCAGCTGGCTCACCGAACTCCGTGCACGCCCGATAGATCGCACGATCATTGTACTAAGTCTACTAGGCTTCGTTATTATTACGATACTCAACATCCTGGGCTATTTCTTTGCTCAGGGGCCGCTACACTTCTTACATACTCAGGGAATCCCGCACTTTTTGGTGCCATAGTTGGCCTGAACACCTGCAAGAGGGTGTCATCAGGGGTATGAGAAGGATGGGTCATTTTTTGCGAGCGCGTCGTTGGCGATCCCCACCCCACCCCGCGGGCGCGATAAATCGGGCCCCTACGACATCGCTTCGCTCGTCTTTACCATCCGGCGCGGGAAAGCCCCCGTCATTCATGCGTGGGATGAGAGCGCCGTTCCTTATGGAGGCGTGATGGGTTGAGAGCATACGTTGGATCGTCCCACGCCAGAAAGGTATCGAGTGCCCGCCTCACCAATTCGGCCATCGGAATGCCTTCCTGCTCGGAGCGTCGAGCCAGGCGTTCGGCTTGTTTCTCGGTCAGGTAGATGTTCATGCGTTTCATGCTGTGTGCCTCTTGCAACTGCCATAGTTATGATGTATAATCAGTATAGCAGAGAACGCACGAAAGGGCAAGAGGCAATGCTCATCTACGAATACAAGGTGGCTGGCACCAAGCGGCAATATGCCGCCATTGATGAAGCTATTCGGGTGGTCCAGTTCATCCGCAATAAGTGCTTGCGCTTGTGGATGGATGAGCAGGGCGTCTCCAAGAATGATATGCAGTGCTATTGCTCTCAGCTTGCCCATGAGTACTCATGGGCAAGCTCTCTCAATTCTCAGGCACGACAAGCATCGGCGGATCGTGCCTGGTTTGCTATCCAACGGTTCTATGACAACTGCAAGGCTCACAAGCCAGGCAAGAAAGGCTATCCCCGCTTTCAGCACGATAACAGGAGCGTCGAGTACAAAACCACGGGCTGGAAGCTGGACCCCGATGGATGCCATATCACCTTCACGGATGGCTGTGGCATTGGACGCTTGCGCCTCGTGGGCAACCCCAAGCAACACATTGAAACCTTTCCCACCAAGCAAATCAAACGAGTCCGCATCGTGCAGCGTGCTGATGGATACTACGTCCAATTCGGAGTCGCGGCAGAGCGGCAAGTGGAACATGTCTCTACCGGCAACGTGGTAGGCATTGATGTAGGGCTGAAAGCGTTCTACACGGACTCGGACGGGAACACAGTGGACAACCCGCGCCACTATCGCAAGGCAGAGCAGAAATTGAAACGCTTGCATCGGCAGGTGTCTAAGAAACAGAAGAAGAGTGCCAACCGCAAGAAAGCCCGCAAGCGGTTGGCAAAGGCGTATCTCAAAGTGCAACGGCAGCGTGAGGATTTCGCCCGCAAACAGGCGAACGCGCTTGTCTCATCTAACGATTTGATTGCCTATGAACACTTGCAGATACGCAATATGGTGAGGAACCATCACCTTGCCAAGTCTATTCATGATGCTGGTTGGGGCCAGTTCATCAGGTGGGTGAACTACTATGGGGCACTGCACGAGATCGATGTGATAGCCGTCGCCCCACAGTTCACCTCACAGGACTGTTCTGCTTGTGGAACCATCGTCAAGAAAAGCCTCTCAGTACGGACGCATGTCTGTCCTGGTTGTGGCGTAGTATTGGACAGGGACCACAATGCAGCCATCAACATCTTAGCGAAAGCCTTAGACCGTACCGTGGGGCACACGGGAACGCACGGGTAAGCCGTGAAACGCTTGGGGACAAGGGACCTCTACTGTGGATCAGCAATGATGTACAGCAAGCCCCTTGGAGGAACCAAGAACCCCCGTCCATTTATGGCGGGGAGTGTCAGGGCATCAAGAGTTATAGTATCCACACCCTGGCGTTACTGTAAACAACCTGGGCTGGACTCCCCTGGTCATAGGCCGCGACGCCGATTTGACCATGACTATACGAATTGTCGTTCACGCTGGTTATGAGTTGGTGATTGACGTACAGAGCAAGAGAAGCGCCCTGTGCAACGATAGCTACGAGGTTGGGTTGATTGTAACCAGTGTGAATGGCGGGGGCGGACCCACCGGTCAAGTGGTGGGCGTGATCTATGAGTGTATCCACAAAAGTCCAGAGATCATAGGATCCGTCCTGGCCGACACGGAAATAGTAGAATGTTGAATTTGCTTTATTGGCACGGAACATGATTCCACCCGCTTGGCCGGAGACGATCGTCATCTGCACCTCATAGACGAAGTTGCTGAAATCAGTAGCAACGGCAAAGCAAGGGTGGAAATCGCCGTTGACCGGCTGGCTGACCTGATAGATACCAGCAGTGAAGGTACAAGAAGCGTTATTCGCATTTGTGCCTATGTCCCAGCCGTGGCCCTGGTTATTGTCCTGCAGTGGATCATTGAGTGATAAGGTGCCTGTATGGGTGTAAGGGTTTCCTGTGCCAGTAGTATTCGGCGTTGCTGTTGTATTGGTCTGTGGAGTGCCTTGCGCAGGAGCGGTCGCGGTTGGAGTTACATTGGGTAACTGCCTGTTCGTCGTCACATAGAAGAAGACGAAGCCAATACTTCCTACCACTACAAGCAGTGCTAAGGTGATCAGCAGGATCATATTCACCCTGGAAGGGCCTGGCTGAGGTTCAGGTTTAGGTACCCGGATTCTGCCACTACTATTTGAAGGGGATGTAAGTATGGTTGCTTCGGACAAGGTTGAGTCGGGGTCGGGGATAGACACTGCGGGAGTTTTGGCCGTGGGTGTGATGGCAAGAGCAATCAGCAGTGCGCCTGGTGAACCGTTATCTGATGGCGGACCTTGCCCTTCAAGACGGATGATCTGACCGTCGTAGGCTCCTGGGGGTATGGATATGTTGACACGGCGCCCACCAGGCAGGGTGAGGGTGCGCGTGGTACCACGCATTGCCTCTAAATCGCTAATGGCCAGCGTTGCTCGCATATCGACACTATTAAGGGTGCGCCCGGTATCCTGGCTGACGATGGCGGGTGCATCAGTATATTGCAATGCTGTCCGGAAGGACTGGGAAAAAGCTGAGATGGAAGGGAAACGCTCTTCAGGCTTTTTCGCCAGGGCGTGCAGGATGACAGTGTCAACATCCGGCGGTAGACCTGGATTGAATGTGCTGGGTGGTGTGGGTTGGGTTTGTGCGTGCTGGTAGATCACTTGCATCAAAGCACCCTGGAATGGTGGGCGACCTGTCAGGAGTTCGTAGGTCATAACGGCGAGGGCATACTGATCACTGGCAGCTACAGCGTTGCCTTCTAACTGTTCGGGGGCCATATAAGTTGGAGTGCCGCGAATGTTGTGGCTGACGTTGGTGGTTGCGGTACTGAACCTGGCGACGCCAAAGTCTGCCAGCAGCAGGTCGGGACGATTAGGGTTCTCCTGGTTAGTGCGGATGAGGAAGTTGGCGGGTTTGACATCCTGGTGAATGATGTGACGGTCATGGGCATGCTGGAGGGCATCTGCGGCCTGGCGTACGAGATGTGCGACATCCTGTGCGCGTAGGGAGAGGCCTTGCGAGTCGCCTGAACTGCTACGTTGTTGCAACCAAAGCGTAAGCGATCCCTCTGGGCGATAGGGCATGACCAGGTAGGTGATGGTATTGCCGTTGATGGTTTCCTCACCGTAGTCATAGAGGGGTAGGATGTGTGGATGATCGAGCATGGCAATAGCCTTCGCTTCGCGTTGGAAGAGGCGAGTCGCTTCTTTCACGGCTGAGGCATTGGGATAGGGAGTTACCTCGGCCCTGATGACCTTGATAGCCACCTGTCGATTGATAGGTGTGTCTTCTGCGAGGTAGACTTCACCCATGCCGCCGCTACCGAGCAGGCGCAAGAGGCGATAGCGGCCGATTCGTTGCCCTTCGAGTGACATACTTTGATCCCCCTATCAAAAGCAGATAAAAGTATCTTGTGATGTTATGGTTATAAAAAAGTATAGCACACCATATAGAAGGATGTGCATATAGATATGTTATACTTTTCCATGTGCCTGTTGGGAAGCAAGATAATGAAGATGCTAGCCGATGGAGGCTGCGAGAGGTCAGGTACCTGAAGAGTTGTTTTTTTGCAAGGAGAAGTTGATAATGTCGCGTATTGCGCGCTATCTCTGGTACATTGTCGGCGTTATCATTCTTGTGCTTGGACTGGTGTTCTTCTTCATCACGCATATTGCTCCTGCTACTACACCTGGCGAATCTGGCGATGAACGTGCTACCAGGACACCAAGCGGAGTGAGTGGTGCTCCTGGCTCTATGCTTACACCGACCCAATCCACGACTCCCGTTCCTGCTGCGCTTCACTTGCTTCAGCTCAGTAGCGATCCTTATACCAATAGTACGAGTCAACATAAAACGGAAGTCGAGCCGGCGAGCTATACCTATGGCTCAACGATCGTGGCTGCGTTTCAGGCAGGTCGCTTTTCTGACCACGGGAGCTCGAATATCGGTTGGGCGACTTCCAGCGATGGCGGTGTTAGCTGGCAACAGGGTTTCTTAGCCGGTACGACAGTGTTTGCAGGCGGTCCATATGGTCGTATCAGTGATCCTGCTGTTAGCTATGATGCTGCTCACAACACCTGGATGATTGCTACAATTGCTTTCCTGGATGTACCTGACATTATTGCTAGCGCGGTCCTGGTTAGTTTCTCTACGAATGGGGGAACGGTCTGGAGCAAGCCAGTGACGGTTGCCAATGTCGGCAGCGACGGGGGGCTCGACAAGGATTGGATCGCCTGTGATAACACAGCTACCAGTCGCTTCTATGGCAATTGTTATCTTGAGTGGGACAATTACAACATCAATAATCTGATCCAGATGAGTGCCTCTCACGATGGTGGCAGGACGTGGGGAGCTGCAAAGACGACTGTTGGCCAGGCCCTCGGTTTCGATGGCTATCCAGTCGTCCAGCCCGATGGCACTGTGATCGTGCCGATCAGCAACGGAGATCAGACGGCTATCAGGGTGTTTACTTCTACCGATGGAGGAGCAAGCTGGAGTGATCCACGCACTATTGCTACG